>Ga0181558_10002031_pt1 | contig 19446 bp, 10 predicted proteins | sample 011ome_22_FD_133754 | JGI IMG/M metagenome (GOLD analysis project Ga0181558, IMG submission 133754) | Coastal salt marsh microbial communities from the Groves Creek Marsh, Skidaway Island, Georgia - 011507BT metaG (megahit assembly) | ecosystem: Environmental > Aquatic > Marine > Intertidal...
CAGATCTCTTCCAGATCGGCGTACTCGGCACCCAGCTCGGCAATATCGTCTTCGAGTTTTGCCAGCCGTTTGCGCGAGGCCTCATCCTTGTCTTTTTTCACCGCTTCGCGCTCAATCTTAAGCTGAATCAGACGCCGCTCGAGACGGTCCATCTCTTCAGGTTTAGAGTCGATCTCCATGCGAATGCGACTGCCCGCCTCGTCGATCAGGTCGATGGCCTTGTCCGGGAGGAACCGGTCGGCGATGTACCGGTGCGAGATGGCCACCGCGGCGTCCAGCGCGGCGTCCGTGTAGGAAACGCGGTGGTACTTCTCGTACCGCGACCGAAGGCCGCGCAGAATCTCCACCGCGTCCTCCTCGCTCGGCTCCTCCACGATGATGGGCTGGAACCGGCGCTCGAGCGCGGCGTCCTTCTCGATGTACTTGCGGTGTTCGTCCACGGTCGTGGCGCCGATGCACTGCAGCTCGCCGCGCGCCAAAGGAGGCTTCAGCAAATTCGAGATGTCCATCCCGCCGCCGCCGCTCTTGCCGACGGCGCCGGCGCCCACCAGCGTGTGCACCTCGTCAATCATCAGCACGACGTCGCCGCGCTCCTTGATCTCGGCGATCAAACCGGTGACGCGCGACTCGAGCTCGCCGCGTTCCTTCGCGCCCGCCATCAGCAAACCCACGTCGAGGGACACCACCTTTTTCGACGCTAAGAACGCCGGCACGTCGCCGTGCACGATGCGCATGGCGAGGCCTTCCGCGATGGCGGTTTTGCCGACGCCCGGCTCGCCTAAGAGAATCGGGTTGTTCTTGGACCGACGCGCGAGGATCTGGATCGTGCGCTCAACCTCTTCTTCGCGCCCGATCACCGGGTCGACGTTTCCGTCGCGTGCCTTCTGCGTCAAATCCACGCAGAAGTCCTTCAAAGGAGACTTGGCTTCCTTCGCCGGCGGCGTCTGCGCCGAGGCGCGCTTCGCGAGGCCGGCGGGGTTGGCGCCGCCCACCGCGCCGCCCTTGGCGGCGCCGCGCTCGCGCTCGCGCTCGCCCTTCAGCCGGCGGCGCGCCTCCGTCTTCAAAACCTCGGGGTCCACCCCAACTGCCTCGAAGAACGCCACCATCGTGACGTCGTCCAGCTCCGCCGCCGCCGCCGCGATGTGCTCGGGCGCGATGTAGTTCATGCCGACGTTTTGCGACTCCTGCAGCGCCGCCTCAAACACGCGCTTCGCGCCGCGCGAAAAGGGAACCTCGGACGTGCCTCCCCTGTTCGCGCGTACGACGCCCGCGGACGCGGCGTCGTACGATGAGATCTCCCTCGCCTTCTCGCGAGCGCTCTCGATGGTCATGCCCGAGCCGAGGTAGCCCCCTTTCTTCGCCTCCTCGGCGACGAGGCCCATCAGGATGTGCTCCGGGCCAACCTCCGGGCGACGCAGCGCCTTGGCTTCCTGCTGCGCCAGCATCACCGCCTTGATGGCGCGCTCGGTGAACTTCTCGAACACGGCGGTCACGACGAGCGCGCCGCGAGCCTGTCGATCGTTTCGTCACGGGTGTGGGTATTGAAGATCGCGATGGGGTCAGAGGAGACGGCGCGGCGGCGAAAGCGGCGAAAGCGTCTCTCGGGAAAAATCTCGGCGCGACCGTCTGACGTCATCCCGCGATCGACCGCGACCCGCTCGAAACGCCAGCTGCATCGGCGGTCCAATTTGAACGGAAGCGGTGTGGCGCTTTTCCGCGCGCAGGCGTGTGACGCGTCAGCTCGGCGAAGTGACCTGTTGCCGGCGGGACGCACCTTGACGACGGTGCGAGCGCGAGCGAAGCCGGCGGTGCCTGTACGCGGTGGGTTCGGGTGGAGGTGTGAGCGCTTCGAGTCGTGACAGCCGGTGTCCAGGCTGGATACGCCCCGCGTTCGCTCCTCGGTCGTCGCGACGCGTTCGCGCCATTGTCCCGCGGGAAACAGAACACGATTGTTACGCACCTGATGCGCCGGAGGCGAAGCCGGAGCGCGCGCCTCCGAGCGCGCGAGCGCGCGTGGGGGCCGCCGCGACGGGCGCGGACGAGCGCGCGGGACGAACCGCCTGCGGTATTGGACGTTCGGGGGATCCCTGTCAGAACCGGAGCGCCGAGAGAAGCCGGCCGGCCGCGGCGGTTGCCGGCGTTCGGCGGTTAAAAAAAGATGCCGAAGATTCGGGCCGCGAAGCGTCGGTCGTCCGCGTCCGGCGCACGCGGGTTCGCGCGAGGCGCGACCGCGGCGTTCGGGCGCGCGTACGCGAAACAGGCTCGGCGCGCATCGTGTCACGCGCGCGCGCACGCCGGGGAACGCGCCGCGCGGTGAACCCGCGCGGCCGCGCCATGAGAGTCCACGCGGTGTGTCGCGCGTTCGTGCCGGCGCGATCTCAAACGCGCGTACCGTCATCGCGGGGCGACTCGTCGCGGCGAGCGCGTGGGGCATGGTGCTCTGCGTATGCGCGGTATGAGCGGTGCGACGCGTCCTTGACTCGAGTGCGCTCGACGCTGTTGTGCGTGCGTTCGGGTCGTGCGAGCGGCGCTCGACGTTGACCGGCCTGCGCGTGGGGAGGTGTGACCTTCGAACGATGCTCGCGAAAGATCGAAAAAAAAAAGAGGCAAAAAGTGGCATTTCGCGCGATTTTTTTCGACTTTTTTGCCAGATCATCCGCGATATTTGTCGGCAGGGTAATCGCGCATACGAGCCGACATAAAAGATCGACAACTCGGGTGCCCACTCGAGTCCACGATTCCGTATCGCGCACCGCGATTCGATTCGAACCGTCGAACCGCGCGCGTGACGGTTTTTCGACATTTTAGAAAATTAGCGTCGCCGCGAGTCGACGCGCCGCTACAGTCCGCTACGGTCCGCTACCGCGACCGCTCCCTACGCTACCGCTGCCTACGCTACCGCTCCCTCAGACGACACCACCGGAACGCGCTCGATCGTTCAAACAAAGTTTAAACGCGTGTCTTTATCAGATAACCGTGTCTCACCGCCAGGTCTTCTCGCCGAGCCCGCGCCTGGCCTCCCTGATGGTCGTCGTCGCTCCGCGCGCGCGCGCGGCGGCGACGCGGCGGTCGTGGATAACGCGCGAGAGCGAAGGCGCCTCCGCCGCGCGAGGCAGCGACGCCGGCGGCGGCGGGAGCCGAAGCCCGGACCCGCGACACCGCGCGAGCCCGAAGCCGTCGTCGATGGGCGAACGTCGGGCGCGAACGTCGGACGACTCGCGCGTTTGGAAAACGCGAGACGCGTCATCGTCGTCGTCCGAAAACGCGTTTTCTCTCGAGAGGGACGCGTCGCTCTGTTTCTTCGCGGGTTCGCGCGAAGCGTCTGGTACGTCTGATTCTATCGCCACTGGTCCGTTGCCGAGAGACGTGTCTTCGTTTGAACGAACGAACGACGGCGTCTTCGTCTCCGTTTGTTTCCGGCGCCCGGCGGGGCGGTTTTCGGCGAAGGCGACGCCCGCCTCGCCGAGCGCGCCAAAGCCTTTGCTGTCGTCGCCGCGCGCGCCCAGCGCCGCGACACGCGCCTCGCCCACGCGCGCGCGCGAACGCGCCTCGCGCCGGTGCCGGTTCCCGGGCGCCGCGAAGCGCGCCGAACGAAACGCCGAGGCGTCGCCGAACGAAAGCGCGACGGCTTTCGCCTCGTCATCCGACGACGACGACGAAGACGAAGACGACGGTCTTAAGTCGTCTTCGCCTTCGAACGTCGTCCCCTCGTGGACCGACCGCACGCCACCGTCGTGGTCGTCGTCGTCGTCGACGCGCGCGTCCGCGTAGCCGCCGCGCGCCGTGACGAAACGCGCGTCGTCCGAAAACGCGTCGTCGTCCGGCCCGAACACCAGCACGCCGGCGCGGCGCTCGTCCGACGACGTCGCGACGCGGTTCGGTTTCTTCCTACGCGCAGTCTCAGTCGGCGAAAAGCGCGAAAAGTCGCCGCCGTCGCGAGCGGACCCTACTCCCTTCGCGAACGACGCGCGCGCGGCGCGCTCGATTCGTCTCGCCTTCTCCGACGCGAGCCTCGTGCGGGTGAGGCTCGGCGAGGCGAGGCGAGGCGAAGCGGGCCCACCGCGGACGAAGACGCCGCCGCGCGCGGCGCGCGCGCGAGCGACGGCGTCCGGACCCGAGACTTCGTCGCGCGTACGTAACAGCGCGCGCGCCGCGTCGCGCCGGGTCTCGGCGTGCGCCTCCTCGGAGCGCTCGGCGATGGCGCGCGCGGCGGCCGTGGCGGCGCGCGTGGCGCGCGTGGCGGCGTCAGCCACGAGCGCCGCGTGCGACGTTCGCTTCAAACGCGTTTTCTTTTTCTTTACGCGCGCGGCGTCGCCGCGATTCTCGACGCGGAAACGCCGGGACGCGGCTTGGTTCCTCGCGTCGAGAATCGCGCGCTCGGCGTCGCCGCGCGCCGCGGCGAACTCGACCGCCTCCCGGTCGTGCGTCTTCTTGATCGCCGCGCAGCGCGCCTGCATGTCACCGGCGACGCGCGCGACGTACGTTTCGCGCGCGCGCGACTCCGCTTCCGAAGCGGCGCGTTCCAGCGCCGCCAGCGCGAACCGATCGGACGCCGTCGAGGCGGCGTTTTTCGAGGCGGCGTTCTCCTCGGGACGAACGACGACGCCCTCATCTTCTCGGAGGGTTCCGCCCCTCGCGGATTCTCGCGCGGCGAGCCCACGCGCGATGCCCCGCGCGAGCCCGCGCAGCGCGAGGGACTCGGCGGACACCGCCGGTGTGGCGAGGCGCGCGCGCGCGTACGTCGCCTCCATCACCTCGAGTTGCTTGGCGTGTCTCGCGCGCCGCTCCTCCTCGAGGCGTGCGCAGGCGCGAAGAAACTCGCCGTGCGCGCGTTCGCACTCCGAGCGGAAAGCCCTCGCGGAGGCCGCCTCGGCCTCGCTCGCGCGCTGGTGCGCCTCGATGCGTAGACGCATGTCCTCCACGTCCGCCGGGTCCGGCGGCGCATCCTCCACTCGGCGCGACGACATGGCGCCGCGCCGAGATTTCTGAACGGGCAAATGTGTGGAGCGTTTTTTTTCGTCGTCGTGATGACGAACCTCCCGACCCCTCACGAGCGGTCATCTGATGACGTATATTAAACCCCTAGTCATCATCTCACGCCCTCCCCGTCGCCTCGCGCGTGCGCGCGAACGTCTCCCGGCTGTGCGTATCCCCCACCCAGCGCCAGTGCCAGGGCTCGTACGACACGCCAAGAGACGACACGTCGTCCCTCCCGAAACTCATCTCGAACCCGTGTTTCGCGGCGTTTCGCGAGAGCCACGCGAACGCGCCGGTTTTCTCGAACGCCACCACCAGGTCGTCCCCCACCTCGGGGCAGGAGATGTCCAGCGCGTACCCGGTGTGGTGCTCGGAAAACCCGGGGGGCGCCGAGACGAGCGCGCGCTTCTGCAGACTCTGCCCCCGGTCGGCGGCGACGTCGAAAAACAACCCGTGCTGTCTGTCGACGTCGCGGAAGCCGCTCACCGGCGTCAGGCGGACGCCGTCGCGTGACGCGTGCGTTCGCATGGAGGCGAACGCGCGCGCCGCGGGCGCTCGTAACAGCACGTCGCCGTGGCTCTCCACCCGCCGAAGCGCCCTGCGCGGGGCCTCGCGCGCGCGGAAGTGGCCCATCACGCGCTCCGGTCGCGCGTCCGCGAGCAGATCCAAAACGTCCCCGCTCGCGAAGACGCGCGCGACGTTTCTCGGATCCGCGGCGCACGACGGCGCGGGGTCCCCGGCCTGGGGGTTCCTCGTCTCGGCGGTGAGCGACGCGACGGCTCCGTGCGCGCGGCGCTCGCGCGCGAGCCGCGCGGCCGCGCCGGGAAGGTCCACCGCGAACGCCGCGAGCGCCACGAGCGCGCCGGCGACGAGCGCGTCGGCGTCGCCGTCCCGACGCCGCCGCGCGCCGAACGGACCGTTTTCGCCCGGCCCGTTCATCAGGTGCGTCGCGCCGTGCGACGGAGAGGTGAGCGCGCGGTTCTCGCGACCCGCGAGCCGCCTCCTTGAGCTCGGCGGGAGGCCCGGGGGAGGCGGCGGGACGTCATTCGCGTGCGCCGGTCCCCGGTACGCCCGCGAGTAGGAGGACGCGGACCACTGGCCCGGGCCGGTCTGTTCCCATCGCGCGCGCGACGCGTTGTGTTGGGTCCGGGAGCCGTCCCCGCGGTCGGCACGCTCGGCGTGGGAGATCACCGAGGGCGCGGTCTCCGAGGGAACGACCGGGTTCGAAGTGCGCGAGACGCGTCCGAACGGGTACTCGCGCACTTCACGGCGGTTCCCGGATCGATCGTCCACGCCGTCCACCCCGCGACCCGCGGCGGGACGCGCGCGACCGCCGCGTCCCCGGAACGCCATCCGTCCGTTCAAACCAGTCGCCGCTGAGCTGTCTCCGACATGACGGGCGAGGCGCCCGTCGGAACGCCGATCCAGCGTGGAAGCGCGTCTCGCGGCGCCATCGACCGCGCCCGCGCGATCGAAGAGGGCTACCGCGCGAACCGCCATCGCGCGAGGGGCGACGAGGCACCCGAAGCGCGCGCGTCGCACTGGGCGCCGCGCCGGGGAAAGACAGCCGAAGCGAAAGTGCGAAACGGCTTGGAAGTTGGCCCGCTGGCGCCGTGGCGCGTCGCAGCGCTGTGTAACACCAGCCAAAGTTGATTTATTCCGTTACCACCTCGAGGCGCGGGGTCATTGGTCGACGCGCGGCGTGTGAAGACGCGCGACGAGGATGGGGATCCACGGGGAGAACGTGGCACTCCTCGACGCGGAGGCGACGCCCGCGTCGGCTCGACGTTGGAGATCACCTCTGGTCGTTCTCGCGCTTCTCGGGACGGTGCGTGCCCACGGCAGTCGAACGCCTCCCACGCGCACATCGCGTCGTGCAGACGCCCTCGTCGACGTCGCTCCGTGCCTCGGCGGCCATCTACGATCGCTTCGCGATGACACATCCACTGACCCGATACGTACCCCCTCCCTCCTGTGCGTGCGTCTTCCACGCCTCGAAAACGCGCAGGTCGCGACCCTCGGCTCGGTGGTGGCCTCGAGCGGCGGCGTCGTCCCCAGCCTCGGATGGTCCGTGGCGGAGAGCCTGGACACGCATCAGTGGAAGGAAGGGGACTGGTGGAGACCCGCGGCGCGCGACGAGCAGGCGCTGACGCCGCGGGCGGATGACCGAACGTCCGCGGGGACGCTCGGAGGCGCCGCCGCCGACGTCCCCGACGCGAGCGCGGCGGGAGACGCGGATTCGAACGACGCGTCATCCGTCAACTCCCGTGACTCGAGATGGAAGATCGTCGCGTTCGCGTCGCACAACTACCTCGCGATCACCGAGCGCTGGTACGACCGACTCACGTCTTTAGGGTACACGGAGCACGTCGTCGCGGCGATGGACGAGGCGCTGTTCGACGCGCTCGCCGCGAAAGGGTACCGCGTGGAGGACCACGTCGTGTCGCCGAGCGAAAAGCCCGAACCGGGCGAGCCCGTCCCCGGCTGGGGACGGCACCTGTGGAAGCTGTGGCGGTACCGGCTGAGCTACGCGTTGCGGCAGACGCAGCTGGGCGTGAACGTGTTCCTCGTGGACGTGGACACGATGTGGAACCGGCACGTGCCGTTGCGCGACCTGTTCGACGGGTCCGAGAGGGACACGAAGAGCGACGTGTTTCTGTCGCAGGGCACGGTGTACCCGCCGGACGTGTTCGACCGGTGGGGCTTCGTGGGGTGCATGGGCTCGGTGGCGTTCCGCGCCACGCCCGCCGCGCAGACGCTGCTGCGGCAGGCCATACGCGCGTGCGCGGAGGGCGCGAGCTGCGACGACCAGGTGGCGGTCGACCGCGCGCTCGCGCGCAAGTACGACATCCAGTGGGACCGCGACGCGGGAACGGGCGTCGGCGAGATTGGCGCGAGCGCGGCGGCTGGGAGCGCGGCGAGCGATGACGGCGGCGAGCACGTCAACACGGCGGTGGCTCTTCGCGACGGCGACGTCACCGGCCACGGCCAGGGTTCTGTTCTCAAAAACGGTTCTCAAACAAACCCAGGAAGCAAGGTGTTCGAGCCTCGCGTGGTCGTGCGCATGTGGCCGAAGCCGTTCGTGTTCCGCTCGACCATGAAGGACGTGCGCCGCGTGGAGGAGGACGAAGCCGCCGCGTTGGCGTCGGCGCCGGGCGCGCCGAGCGGCGCCGGGACGTGTTTAGGCCAGGCGCGTTTCGATCCGAACGCCGGAAAAACGGTTTCGGGCGAGGCTGGTGGAGATGTCGATGCGTCTTCTCGAGACGCGGTGGACTTCTCGCGGCCGTTCATCGTCGCGCCCGCCGTGGCGAAGGACGGCGAGGAGAAGATCGAGGCGTGGGACAAGTTCCAGAGGTTTTGTTTCGTGATCGGGACGGAGGCGTTTCTGCGCGAGGCGTTGCCGGAGCCGCCGCCGCCGGGGCACATCACGCGGCTTCCCGGACAGACGCGGTAGCGAGTGACGCGGATGATCATTCGTGTCGTGTGACACACACGTTAGAAAGATAGAGAACACTATACGTGCCGTACCCGTCACTACGCTCGTTCGCGCCCGTCGCTTGTTTTTTTCATCGTCATCGCGTGACGCGACCGAGTCTTCACGGCGGTTCAAACGACACGCCCTTCGGCGCGTCGTCTCAAACCTCGCGCGCGCGCGACCGCGGCGCGCACCGGCGCGTCGACCGCGGGCGGGATGGACGACGACGAGATCGACGACTGGCTGGACAGCTCGGACGACGAGGCCGGGGAAGCCCCGGGCGCGACCCCGCGACCGAGCACGCCTTCGTTCTTGGCGGAAACGACGCCAGATTCGACGCCGGCGCGCGAGGCGGTCACGGCCGCGCCCGCGGAGGAAGCGCCCGAGGCGGCCGCCGTCGCGGCGGCGCCCGTGGGTGTCGACGAGGCGATCAAGGAGGCTCCATCGGATGCACGACCCGCGCCCCCGAGTGGCCCGACGCCCTCGGCCGTGTCGGTCGAGCCGCCCGCGCTCGCGGTCGAGACCGCGGTCGAACAAAGCTCGCCGGTCGCCGAGGAGATGACCGTCCTGTCTCTCTCGTCGCCGAAAGCGGCGGACCTCCCGGAGCCCTCGGGCGCTTCCTCCGCGGACTCGCCCGCGGCGGACGCGTACGTCTCCCTGGAGGACGCGGTCTCGCAGCCCGGGGCTCGCGAGCGGGTTCCCGGCGCCTCCGGCGCGACCTTCGCGTCGCCGTCCGGATCCGAAGCGCCCGCGACGTTCGCGGGGGACGCGCTCGAGTCGGACCTCCTACCCTCGGCCCCTCGCGGGTTCGGGTTCGGGTCGCTTCTCGGCGCGTCCCTCGGGAGCGTCACCGCCGCGGTGGCCGCGGTCACCACCGCCGCCGCGCGCTCGGACCTCGCGAGGGACGCGGCCGACCACGCGCGGGGCGTCGGGAAGGAACTCGGGACGCTCGCGAAGCACGTCGCGGGGGAGGACCTCGCGAGGTTTTCCTCCCTCGACGACGCGACGACGCGCGAGACGCGTGACACGCGTTTTGAAGAGACGACAACGAACGAGGAGACGAACGACGTCGACGACGTCGTCTCTTCAAAGCGCGACGATGAGACACGCGATGAGACCGCGAGCGATGATAACCTCTGGAGCGCTTTCGGCGCCATGGCGAAGCACGCGGCGAAGTCAATCGAGACCGCCGCCGTCGCGGTGGCGAGCGACCCGAACGTGACCCTCGTCGCGTCGCGCTCGGCGGCGGTTGCGAAACGCGCCGTCGCCGCGGCGGAGACGAGAGCGTTTGACTTTCTGGAGAAAACCCTCGGTGACCTCTCAAATGATGATTCGCGCGCGCTCGCCGCGATCGCCGACGAAGACGGCGTGCTGTTGGAGCGGGCGCTCATCGAGCGCGGGTGCGCCACGCACCTCGAGGCGCTGGAGACGCTCGCGGACGCCGCCGACGCGTTCGCGGCGGAAAAAGAAGAAGAAGAAAAAGTGAAATCAATCACGCCGCGATCGGCGTTCGGCGCGGACGCGTTGGCGTCGGCGGACGCGGCGCTGGATGTCGAGCGAAACGTGGGTGATGAAATCGAGGGATGTTCGGAGGATAGTGATACGGTCGACATCGCGCGCGCGGGCGGTCCCGTTCCGGGAGAGGACGCCTCCGAGCTCACCGGCGCGATGCGCGCGGACGCCGAGGCGGCGGCGCGGGACGCCGCCGCCGCCGCGCTGGCGGCGTTTTTAGTTCGCGCTTTACGCGAAAACGCCGAAGGTCGCGAAGAGGGTTCGGAAACGCCTTCTCATCCCTCGCCGGAATCGATCGAGGCGGCGCTTCGGACGTCTCTCGAATTCACACGGCGCGAGTCCGCGGCGCGCGTCGCGGACGTCGCCGCGGCGGTTGTGGCGCACCTGGTGGACGTCGCGGACGCGCTGCAAGCGTCTCCGGGCGAACTCTCGGCGACGGTCCCCGACGCGTCGGGGACCGTCGCGCGCGCGTGGCCTTCGCCGGCGTCGACCGCGTCACCCGGCGCGCACGGCGACACGACGCCCGCGTCGATCTCGATCGCACGCGCGCGTTTGATCGGCGCGCGCGTGCGGGCGATGGCGGCGGACGCCGACGGCGTCGCCGACGCGTTCGCGGCGGCGACCGTCGCGGCGTTTTCAAACGCCTCCGAGAAGGATATCGCGTCGCTCTTTCCGGACGCCGAGGCGTTCGCCGCGTTTTTAGTGAAGGTGGAGAAACACGCGACGAACACCGCCGCGCGTCTAAAGGAAGTGTCGATGGGCTACGCCGCGGACGCGGCGCGGTGTTTACGCGCGGTCGTCGCGGCGTCCGCGCAAGACGCGGCGGCGGCGGCGCGGTAGCGCGGCTCGATGCCTCAGGTTGGGCAGATTCGGCATCGACCGTATGACTCGGATCGCGCCGATGACGTGGAAGATCTTTTTTTTAGCCAGATTGTTACTTTTCCGATTCGCGTTCGCGGAGTCGTCAGACCGACACGCGCTCGTCGGACATCCCGCTCGCGGCTCTCGACCGAACACCCATCTCTCACACCATGTTCGCCACGGTCTCGACCAACGCTCTGCTCGCGCCCCGCGTCGCGTCGACGAAGAGCCGGGGGCGCGTCTCGGTTGTCTCGCGATGCGAATCCTCGTCGGATCGGACCGTCCCGGGAGTCATCAACAACGTCGTCCCCGTCTCCTCCGTGTCCCTCTCCGTGCCCCGAAGAGGCGCGCTGTTCTCCGCGGCGCTCGCGCCGCTGGCGCTGTTCGCGACGCCGCCCGCGTCCGCGGCGCCCAAGAAGCGCGCCGCGCCCGGGGACACCAACCAGCGCGAGGCTGCGGCCCGAGACGAAAAAGCCGCGCGCGCCCCCGAGGTGTCCTTCGCGATCTTGCGCGTGGACATCGAGAACCTGATGAAGCGCGACGGCGACTTCGGGCCCACCATGGTGCGCCTCGCGTGGCACAGCAGCGGGACGTACGACAAGATGACCAAGACGGGCGGCTCGGGCGGAGGCACCATCCGCTTCAAGGAGGAGCTCGCGCACGGCGGCAACGCCGGATTGGACAAGGCGGTGGCTCGCCTCGAGCCTCTCAAGAGAAAACACCCCGACGTCTCGTGGGCGGACCTCATCGCGTTCGTCGGCGTCGTCGCGATCGAGAAGATGGGCGGGCCGACGATCGGGTTCTCGTACGGGCGCGTCGACGAGATGGACCCGAGCGCCGTGACCCCCGACGGGCGTCTCCCCGACGCGGACAAGGGCGACGGTCCGGGCAAGAAGACGCAGAAGGGCTTGCGGGACGTCTTTTACCGCATGGGCTTCGGCGACCGCGAGATCGTGGCGTTGTCCGGCGCGCACGCGCTCGGGCGGTGCCACGCGGACGCCTCGGGGTACGTCGGGCCCTGGTCCGGGACGCCTCTGTTGTTCAACAACTCGTACTTCGTGTTGCTGAAGGGCCTGGAGTGGACCCCGGACGACACGAAGGCTAAGTTCCAGTATCGCGACCCGTCGGGGAACCTGATGATGCTCCCGTCCGACATCGCGCTCATCGAGGACCCCAAGTTCAAGAAGTTCGTGCTGGAGTACGCCAAGGACCAGAAAGTCTTCTTCCAGGACTTCGCGGCGGCGTTCGAGAAGCTGGAGACGCTCGGGACCTCGGGTCTGACGCCCCTGAAGACCGCGTGAGGACGATTCGTAGCTCGTCTTTGGACCGCGTAAGAAAACGCGAGAAAGAACGCGCGCGAGCGCGTACGTTGACTTTTCAAAAGAAGCGCAAGTTCGACACCGAACGCGCAAACGCGCAAACGCGTCTACTCGCCGTGCATGGCCATCCACTGCGTCTTCGTGAACGGCCGCAACAGCCCCTCGCGTTTCTCGCGCGCTGCCGTGGAGGACTCGCCGTTGTAGGCGTGCCCCGGGTATATGACGACGTCGTCGCTCAGCTCGCGCGCGCACCGCGCGAGCGAGTCGAACATGCGCCCGGCAGACGCATCCGGCAGGTCCAGCCGCCCGCACGACCCGGGGAAGATGGTATCCCCCGACACGCACAAGCCCGCCGGTTTCGGGGCCCATTTCGATCCAGCGACCGCCAACCCGTCGACGACGAGCACCATGCTCCCCGGACTGTGCCCGGGCGTGTGTAGGCAACGAGCGACAACGAATTTCTCCGACCCGATCGCCACGGCGCCCTCCGGCCCGGTGATCCGCCGCAGTTTCGAGAAATCGACGCCCGTGTCGCGCGATATCGCCTCCGCGTCCTCGGCGTGGCAGTACACCGGGAGCGTGTTTGATGAAGTGCCGTTCGCCTCACTTCCTTCCGGCGCGATCGGTAATAATCGCGAAACCTCGAGCAAACCCGGCACTTTCAGCCCGAGCGCGTCGAAAGGCGGCGGCGGAGTACCCCCCACGTGGTCGAAGTGGTAGTGCGTCGCGATAGCGCCCGCGAGCGTCATCTTGTCGTTCTCGATGACCCGCCGAATGCCATCGACGTCCCAGCACGCGTCCACCACGAAACACTCCCTGGTCGCGTGGTCGCCGATCACGTACACGAAGTTTCGCATCGAGACGGCGGCGCCGAAGATTTGCTGTTTCACGACGTCGCCCGCCGCGTCGCGCGCGAGGCACACGTCGCGGCCGGGCAAGAGCTGCCGGAAGTAGAGCCGCGACGCCGCGGACTCTTCCGCCAGTTTCAGGCGGTGGCGCATGACCGCGTCGTCCGGCTTCAACGATAACGCTGACCGGTACCTCTCGGACGCCTTCGCGTAGTCTCTTTTCGCGAACAACGCCTCGCCGACGCGGAAGTGCGCCTTCTCCCAATCCGGCCTGTGCGTCGCGATGGCCAGGCCGTGCTCCAACGCCTTGTCTAGGTCATTCGCTTTCAAGTGACACAGCGATAGATTGCTGTGGATGGCACCTCTCTGCGCGGCGTCCGGAGCCGCGCTCAACGCGGCTTCGTACTGGGCGATGGCGCCGCGAACGTCCCCGGACTGCAACAGAGCCGCGGCGTCCGCTTTCGTGGCGTCGAAAGAAGACATCTCGGATCGAGAGCGAGCGACGCTGGGTTCGGAGCGACCCACGCGCCGAGGTCCTCGTGATCTCTCGGTGCGTTGACGGCACTCGTCCGCGCGTCAACGCGCGAGGTCGTTCGAGTCACCCGCGGTGGTCACCGCGCGAGGAGGGAGTGTCGCGGGTCCCTTCAGATTCCTTCAGATCTCAGATCTGTTACGCCACTGAGTTAACAATCGAAGTTTCCGGGTCCTTCTTCATCACACATCGGAGGCGCACACGACACGATGTTCGCCGGGGGCGGTATCCCGTACGGGCTGATGCGCGGAATGGCTGGAGGCGGGCGCCGTCGCGGCGGCGCCGACCCCTGGTTCCTCATGTTGGCGTACCAGCTCTGGCAACAGATCGAGCGCCTCGGGCCGAACAAACCCAAGTTGACGCTCGGGCTGATGGCGCTGTGCGCGGCGATGCACTTCGGGGTCTTGGGCGCGCTGAGCCCCCTCGCGTTGCTCGGCGTGCACAGCGCGCGAGACGCGTGTTTGAGCCCGCGAAAGGTTTTCCGCGGTCTTCAGCGCGGCAAACGCCGGGGCGGTCTCGTCGAGCGTCTGCTCGGCCGACCGGGGTCCTTCGGTAGTTTCGGCGACGTCGTCAGGGGAGGCGAGTACCGTCGCCTGCTGGCGAGCCCGTTCGCGTTCGCCGACGACGTGCACTTGGTGGTGAACTTGTCGTCTTTCCTGCTGCAAGGCGCCCGGCTGGAAACGCGCATGGGGTTCCGCGGGTTCGCGCGGTTCCTAGCGCTCATCACACTCGCGGTTCAGACCGCGCACGTCGGAGTCGCCGAGCTCCTGCGCGATTTCGGAATCGCCGACGTGACCCGTTCGTGCGTCAGCGGCGCCTCGGGCGTCAACTTCGCGCTCAAGGCGTACCTCTCCGCGCTCGAGCCCGGGGACGTCAGCATGTGGGGCCTCGTGATCCCCGGGAAGTTCGCGGCGGCCGCGGAGCTCCTCATCATCCACCTCCTCGACCCGCACGCGCCCAGCCTCGTGTACCACGCCGTCGGCCTCGCCGTCGGCCTCGCGTTCGCGCGAGGCGGGTGGATTTTTAGAAGCCTCGCCGACGCCGCGCGATGGATCGCGGCGTCGCGGCTCGCGACGTTCGGGCGGGCGCGACCCGGCCCGAGGCCGGACCCGCCTCCGGGCGTGCGCGAGGCTTCGAGTTCGGCGAGGCACTCGGCGGCGGCGGCGGCGCAGGCGCGCGCGACGACGTTCCCGCGGAGGGTCTTCGCGGGGTTGCGCCGTCGGGTCGGCGGCGGCGTATTTAGTCAGCGAAAACGCGCCTCCGCGAACGCGTCCGCAAACGCCGGGGCGTTTCCTCCGCCGGGCGCGCGCGTGGTGTTGGCTGGCCTCCGCGCCGCGGACATGAACGGGTCGTGGGGGGTGGTGAAGGGACCAGACGCGGCGGTGGCCGGTCGCGTCCGCGTCGCGCTGGATTCGGGGTCGGAGTTCTCGGTGCTCCCCGAGAAGTGCGTCGTCGTGGACGCCGCCGAGTGACGCGTCGCGAAAAAGGCGAACGAGTCGCCGGTCGAGTCGAGAGGTTTTAGCGGTTCGTTTTAGCGCGCTACCCTTCCCTACGGTACCTATACCTATAAATAGAAAAGAACTACGAATCGGCGGTACTAATGCGGCGTCGGTGGCCGCCTCACGACGACGAACCTGTACACCGGGCGCCACTTGCTCTCGCACACGAGGTCGCGCTCGGTCGGGACGCCCGTCGGGTTCGCGGCGAGCCAACGCGCGGGCGCGGGAGCGGAGACGCGACTCGACGTTTGGTCCTCGTCGCGCGCGTCGCTCGAATCGGTTTCGTCACCCGCGCACGTCGCGAACGCGTCCTGCGCGTTCGTCGGATCCGAAGCATCCGAAGCATCCACACGTACGGTTTCGTGTACGTCTCCCTTCGCGCCGTTCTGAGCACCGTTCTGCCACGCGTACGGGTGCGCCGGGAACACGTGGTCGAACGCTTCGGAAGGTCCTTCGCCGCCCTTTCCCTTTTCTGAAACCTCGGCGCGCGTTCGTGTGTCCTTCTTCAGCTCGAGCGCCGTCGCCTCGCCGTGCCGCGCGTACGATGCCTCGTCCAGCTCGAACGCCTTTCGTAGGATGCCGGCTCCCTCCTCCGGGCATCCCAGGAACGTCGCCTGCATCTCCTCGGCGAGCGGCTCGACGTCCGAGCAGCAGTACACGCGCGTGCCCTCGCGGCACACCGCGGCGAGCGCGCGCGCGAACGCGGGCGTGACCACGCGGCGCGGCGCGTGGCGCGCGCGTGACCACGGATCGGGGAACAAGATCGTGACATACGCGAGGCGCGACGCTAAGGACTCGCCGAGCCACGCGCGCGTCAGCGTGACGTTCGCGTTGCACGCCACGAAGTGCAGGTTTCGCGGGTTTCTTTCGTTTCTTTCGCTTCTTTCGTTTCTTTCGTTCCGCGCGTTCCACGCGTCCGTCCACCACTTGCGCGCCTCCTCGACGATGGGCGCGTAAATCTCGAGGCCCAGCAGGTTGTGGCAGCGCGAAAGGTTCTTCTTTGACGCGTCGGGAGTCTTCAAAGCAGAAGACTCGGAAGACTCGGAAGACGGAAGAAGACTCGGCGTCGCTCGGTTCATCAGGCTCGCCTCGAACCGCGCGGCGTCCGAAGTCGCGGCGCGCGCCAGGAACCGCCCTTTCGCGCACCCGACGTCGATCAGCAGCGGGCGCTCCAGGTCGTCGTACACCTCCGACCACACCGGGCACGGCGCGGCGGTCCTGTGGTGCATCGACAGTGGGTTGGTGAGTTTCTTCATCCGGCGGTGCACGTTGGTTTTTTTTCGATGACGCGTCTCGTCGGCATGTTGGCGGCTGTTGGCGGCCTCGGCTCGTTCACCCGCATCCACCAATCGGTTCTGGTCCTTCGTTCCCGCGGCGGGGCGGGACAGCGCCTTCCCCAAGCCGACCGCGTGGAGGCTGCAGTACCCGTCGCAGCCGTCCGCCGCGCGGGACGCGCAGAACCGCCGGCGCCTCGCGATGTACTGCGCGCACTGCCCGCTGACGCGCGACGCCTCGGCGAGCGCCTTCTCGGCACGTTTCAGCGACTGGTACAACGCCTCCCATTCCGCGTCGGCGGCGATGTGCGCGCGCGAGCTCTTCTCGCCGCGCTCGCGCTCGAAGGCGTCGTCGCGGCGAAGGAGCTCCTCGCGAAGCGCGGTGAGCCCGACATCGCCGCCCGCGGGCTCGGAAACGCCCATACCTCGCCCGCGCCCGTAGAAGTGATGTCGGAGATGGACCGCGAACGAAAGTACGAAACCCGCGAGCGCGCCGACGTGATCCGACGACATCGTCAAGAAAACAACGCGAGCGCGCGCGCGCCTCAGTGACCGTCGCGCCTCGGGGTGCACGGCTCGAGATGGCGGCGCGCGAGGCGGCGCGGTGGGCGTGGTGCGCTCGGGCCGTGTTCCGCTCGGCGACGGCGTCGACGGCGGCGGCGCGCTCCGGCGACGGCGCGTCGTCGCTGAGGCGGATCTTCGACGTCACCGAGTCGGCGGCGTCGGGAGGGCGTCTTCGCGGGTGCCGGCCGTGGGTTTCGGTGCGAACGCCTTCGAGCGACAGTCGCTCGACAGTCCGCTCGTTCGGCTGCGGGTACCCGCGGAGCGCGGCCGTGCTGTCGCTCGCGTCGATCCGACCCACGATCGTGACGCGCGCCTTCGCCACGGCCGCGAACGACGCGCCGCGTTCCCTCGAGACGGGCGACGACGAGAACGATCGATCGTCGTCAGCGAAACATGTCAGCGAAACATCCAAACGCCGCGCGTCTGCGCTCAACGCGCGTCTGCACCGACGCGCCAAGGAGACGGCGAGGCGCCTTCGATCGAAGAAACGCCAAAGCTTGACCGGTATACGCGAGTGGATCGCCACTAACGCCGACCGGCTCGATCGGTTCACCGCGCACCTGGCGTGCCGTCTGCTGGCGCAGCACGCGTCGCGCGCGGCGCGGCGCGCGCGCGACGAACGCGACGGGGTTTTCTCGCTCGGCGGGGGGAAGTGGCGCGCGAGGGTCGAGCCTTCAGAGCCTTCGAACGAAGCTTCGAACGAAGCTTCGAACGAAGAAGACTTTGCGGCTTCTTCTTCTCGCGTGATCCACGGCGCGATCGCGCGCATAGCGGGCGAAGTCACGAACGCGCACGAGTGGTCCCGCCTGCTGGACGGCGCGGCGGCGCTCGCGCGCGCCGGCGTGAAGTGCGGCGACGACGCGACGATTCTCGTCCAAGAAGCCGCTTCTTCGACGGTTTCTTCGAACAAAAAAAACGCGACAAAATCGCGAACGCGCGCGTTGACGCGTTCGGACGCGGCGTTGTGGCACGTCACGTCTCGAGGTGCTCGTTTCGCGGCGTCCGCATCACCCGCCGACGTGTTAACCAACCTCAAGGCGTTGGCGGCCATCGCGGAGACCCGGCCGGGCGCCGTCTGCCCGGCGGGCGCGGCGGGCGTGTCGCGCGCGGCGTACGCGCGCGCCGTGGAGTGGAGCGACTTCGAGCTGAAGAGCGCGGAAGGGACGCTCGACGCGCTGGTGGCGTTCGCGAAGAAGGAGGAGGTGGTGTACGGTGTGCCGCTGCGTGACGCGTCGCGCGACGCCGCGAACGACCCACCCGATACGCTTTCCGTCACCGGAACCGTCGCGGACGTTCCGAACGTTCCGAACGTTCCGATTCCGAACACGCACGTCGAGTCGCCGAATCCGAAGAAGAAGCGTCGGCGGCGGAAAAAGACGAACGAAGACGAACGTTCGGAATCGGCGTTCGGAAACGGAGGAAACAGCCGTGACAAAAAAGTGAACGTCCCGGTGGCGACGCGCCACGCCTTCGCGGAGGGCTTCGACGCGGCCCGCGCGCTCGTCCGCGCCGTCGCCGCCGCGCGCGCCGACGGCACGCTCATGAGCGTGGCGCGCGCGCGCGGCGGCGTCGCCAAGAAGGCGGGGGACGACGCCGGGACCTCTCAGTTCGCGCGGAGGAAAAAGCCGAAGCGAACGCCGAAGCCGAAGCCGTCTTTGTAAAAAAGGCGTGGGACGACGCCGAGACGCGCTCAAAATGTAATTTTTCACTAAAAAACGGGTCGCCGCGTGCGCGAGTATTTCCCCGTCCCGATGAATCCGCGCAGGAGCGCCCCCGAGCCGTCGTCCGCCGCCTGCGTCCCGTCCCCGAGCGTCCCGCCCTCGGAGAGGTTTGCCACGAACAGCGGCGGCGCCGAGACCGCGGCGAGCGAGACCGCGGCGTGCGCGGTCGTCGCCGTCGCGTTCTCGGCCGTCCCTCGGTCGTCGTTCTTCTTTTCCAAATCCAACGCCGCGCCGTCGCCCTCCGCCGAAGACGGCGGCGCGCCGTCTCGCGCCGACGCCTTTCCGTCTTTTTCGATGCCGTCTTTTTCGCGCGCGAAGGAGGCGGCGTCGAAGAGTCGCGTCTTCCGAGTCTTCTTCTTCTTCGCCTCTTCGATACGCCTCTCGTGGATCGCCGCGTTGGCCGACCGCGCGCGCTCGGCGCGCGCGAGCGCGTCGTGCGCCGCCTCCATGAAGCGAACCGTTTCTTCGTTGCGCCGCAGTTCCTCGGAGAGGGCCCCGACGAGCGCTTCCCGCGCGTCCGTCTCCGCGCGTTGGCACGTCATCGTGTGTTCGCGCGCCGAGGCCCACGCGGCGAGCGCTTCGTCGCGCGCGCGCCTCGCGGCGAAGATTCCGCGCTCGAGATCGAGCGTCGGCGTAGTACGCGTGTCGTCGGTTCGTTTCGGAACGCGCGTTTCCGTCTCTTCGGCGGTCGTCGTCACGCCGCGCCGCCGCGGCGCGACGACGACTGTGACTTTTTTCTTTTTTTCGGCGTCGTCGGCGCCGCTCGCCTTTTTTTGTTTCCGTGCGTCGACTCGTTTCGCGCCGAGAAAGGGGATTCGGCGCAGCACAGGCACGCCGCGCAGGGGGCCACCGCGAGGCGTTCGC
>Ga0181558_10002035_pt1 | contig 19438 bp, 10 predicted proteins | sample 011ome_22_FD_133754 | JGI IMG/M metagenome (GOLD analysis project Ga0181558, IMG submission 133754) | Coastal salt marsh microbial communities from the Groves Creek Marsh, Skidaway Island, Georgia - 011507BT metaG (megahit assembly) | ecosystem: Environmental > Aquatic > Marine > Intertidal...
CCCGCGCGTGAAGGGCGGCGTGTACTTCCAGCGCACCGCCAGCCTCGAGTCCGCCTCGGCCTTCTCCTGGTACGAGAAGGAACGCGCCAGGCAGTGCGCGGTCGTCTCAGGGGACGACACGAGAGTCTCGCGAGAGTCTCCTTTCGAGAGTCTCCTTTCCGCGCAGCCGTACGCGCAGCTCCTGGACATCCACGTGGACCAGACGTTCAGCCGGAGCCTGGGGCGCGCGGTTGGGAACGAGCTCAGGGCGTTCGTGCTGAACGTGTCCATGGTGACGCCCGGGGTGGCCGGCGTGTGCGCGGTGACCCGCACGCGCGGCTACCGCAGGGCGAGCGCGAGAGCCGCGGGGCGCTTAGACTACGAGGACTACGTCATGTCCGCCGCCGCGTCGCGGCGCGATCGCGGTTTGTTTTTTCACGTCGGCGGAGGCGCCGTCGTCGTCAAGCCGGTGCGCGACTGGCGACCGGCGGATGTCGAGAACGACGGTAAGGGGACGCTCATCGAGTACCCTCTGCGTCTCATCGCCGAGCGAAGGTGGATCGCCGCGCGCCTTTCGGTCGACGCAGCGGACGCGTCGATTCCCAGAGCGCGCGATTCCCAGAGCGCGAACCGTGCGCGCGGAAACGCGTCCGTCGACGACGACGCCGCGCGGGCGAAGGACAAAAAAAAGAAGACGGCAATAATGGCGAACGGCGCCGGCGGCGACGGATCCGAAGGATCCGACTCGGACGAGCCCGCGGTGGTGGTGGAGGTGTCGTTCGCGAGCGACGCGCTGGTTTCGCTCGAGGACAAGGAGTGATGTGGGGCTCGTTTCGCGCGCGTTCACGATAAGACACGCGAGGAGGCGAACGCGAGCGTTCGCGCGACGAATACGATCGAAAGGCGTAGACTACGTTCCTTTACGCGTATTTTCGCGTAAAGGGCGTCCGCGTTCGTTCGTCTCTGAAAAATATTTTTCAGATAATGTACGTGCGCTCTACGACGTCTCCGTCGCTCCCTGTCGTCCCCAGAACCGCGCGAACTCGTTCCACACTGACGGCGCTTCCCTCCTGTACCGCTGGTAGTCCGCCTCGGACACGTCCGCGAGGCACTCCGTGAGCCCGAACCGCGTGGGCACGAAACACCGACCCAGCGCGCGTTCCGGACCGCGGAAGCGCTCAAACTTCTTCGGCGGCGAAACCGAAATCTCCCCGCCGTAGCGTTCGGAAGAAAGCCGCGTCTCCGACGGCCCGAAGACTTTGGCGACGCCGTCGCCGTCGACGTAGACGATGGTATCGTCCCACCCCGCTCTGCGGTCGGTGACGCCGTCCAGCAGTCTCAGCAAGCCCTCCGTGCCCAGCTTATCGTTGGCGTTCTTGGTGTACGGCCCGGGCCAATCCCCGAGCGCGGCCACGCACAGCCCGCAATCGTGCACCACGAGGGGCTCGCGAAGGACCGAAAACGCATCCAGAGCCTTCCGCAGCGCCACCTCCCGGACGGTGTCCGCCTGGATCTCGGGCAACGCCAGGTCCACCTGCCGCACCACCACGGAGCACGCGTCGGAGTGCCCCGCGTCCGTCCCGTTCTCCGAAGAGCAGTACAACCCGAGCGCGAGTTCGAGGCGAGCCACCTTCCCTGCGTTCCCGCTCACGAAGACGATGGACCTCGGCGCGGACGCCGACGCCGCGGGGACCGCGCGGCCGCCGCGCGCGACCGCCGCGCGAACCGGCCCTCGAGCGCGTCCGGAGACAGACGCGTACCCTGACAGACGCGACGTCGCGTGGTGCGCCACGGCGCGGGCCATCGCGAGGACGACGCGCAGAGCGAAGTGCGGGTCGCGGTCGACACTCGACACGTCGACTGAGAGTGCCTGAAGAACCTCGAAACTGGACGCCACGGATTCGAGGCAATCCGCGCGTGCGCGTCTCAGATCTCGCCGCACTCGGCCGTGTCCTCGCCCGGAGTTCCCTCTCGCGGCGGCGGCGTCTTCGCGGCGATGAGCTCCACGGAGTCGAAGCTCGCGGAGGTGATCCAGCGCGTGTTCCGCGTGACGCTCACCGACCCGGGCGCGGACGGCGCGGCCGGCGGGGATCTGTTGTACTTGGAATCGCTCGCGATCGAGCTCGTCACGGAGGGCGCGGAACCGCCGTTCCTCGTGACCGAGCCGTTGCTGGAACGCGCGCTGATCGCGAGGCTGTCCTTGACCACGGACGCGCTGCCGCCGCGATGGCGATCCGACCCCGAGACCGCGCCCTTCCCGTGGCTCCTCGCGTCGTTCGCCAGGTGCGACGCCGAGTCGCGGAAAACGCGAAGCCGGGACGAAGCTTTCGCCGCGGCGTTCGCCGCGTGCCTGCGGCAGTGTTTCGAGTACTGCGTCTCGTACTCCGGCCTGCTGCTCAACCCCGCGATGGCGGGCATGTTCCCGCAGCCGCCCGCGCACGAGAGCCGCGGGCCGCTGCAGCTCTTCGACGCCATGGCGGGCGCCGGCGCTTTCCAGCCCATCACCGGCGCCGGGGGCTTGCCGAGCGGCTTTTTGGAATCCCTCGGCGCGCGGTTTGAAAACGAGGGGCTGGAGGACATTCTCGGGCCCGTGCTCGCGCACCTCCCGAGCCTCATCAAGGGCGTGAGTCCCCTCGGCGAGACGCACGGGCCGTTATCCCTGCTGTGCCAGATCGCAGCCTCGAAGCCGTGCGCGGCGGCGATGGCGAGGCACGAACGATGGCGCCCGACGAAAGCTTCCGTCGGCGGGCGAAACGACGGCCGACGGTTCGAGGACGAATCCATCCTGGGCCCGTTCTTCCAGTGCGCGGCGCTGCCTGATGACAGTAGCTCGACGTCGGTGGGTCCGAACGGCGCGCCCGTGCGCGCGCCGGGCGGCGACAGGCGCCCGCTCGAGCCGGATGTGCGCCAGCAGTGCTTCGCCGACCTCGACCGGCGGCGGGCGGGCGAGCTCGAGGCTTCCTACGCCGCGATCCGGGGGGTCTCCAAGACGGTCCGCGAGGGTCTGTACCAGGCGCTGTACGTCATGCTGAGGCACGGGGGCGATGTGCGCGAGTCTGTCGTTCAATGGCTCGCGTCCGTGTGCGACGCGAACGTCGGGCGCTCGAAGATGCAGATCGACGCTGACGCGTGCGCCAGCCACGGCGGCGCGCTGAACGTCTCGAGCGTCGCCGCGCGGCTGGCGAGTCCCTTCGCCGACCCCGCCGCCGGCAAGTTCGTGAAGATCGACCCGGACTACGTGCGCTCGCGGCGGTGTCGCCTGGACATGTCCGAAGTCACGCGAGTCGCGCTCACGGACGCGGAGGCGCGGACGAACGCGCTGACCGAGGCGGAGGAGGCGGCGCGCGCGGCGGAGCCGTACGGATTCATCTGCGAGTGTTTTTTTCTGACAGCGCGCGCCATGCACCTCGGGTACGTGAAGTGCGCGGCGGAGCACACGGCGTTGGCGCGGGAGGTGCAGGACCGCGCGCGGCAGATGGAGGACGTGGACCAGATGCGCGACTCGTGGGCGGCGTCCATCCCGGGCGGGCCCTCGCAGTTCCAGATGAGCCAGTTCGAGCGGCGCGTGGCAGAGATGAAGGGCGAGCTGGAGCGGGCCAAGTCGGACTACGCCATGTTCGACGCGACCCTGCTCGATCCGGAGACCCTCGGCGAGTCCGCGAGGTTCTACAGGCTGGTCGCCGCCTGGCTCAGGTGGGTCGCGGAGGGCAGGGGGAACGCGAGCGGCGACCCGGGCAGAAACGCGACGCGCATCGGGTCGGGTGGCCCTTCCTCCGGCAGCGGCGGCGGCGGCGGCGACGGCGCGTCGGCGGAGCATTCGGGCTCGCTGCTCCCCGCGCCGCCGCCGGTTTCCTTCGCGGCGATCCCCGAGCACGTCGTGGACGACCTCGCCGAATTCCTGCTGTACGTGCAGCGCTTCGCGCGCCGCGGCCCCTCGAGGAGCGCCATCGACGCCGAGCTCTCGCACTGCCTGGACGACTTCGTCAACCTGTTCGTGCTGATGCTGGGCTCGCCGCAGTACGTGAAGAACCCGTACCTGCGCGCGAAGTTCGTGGAGATCTTAAGGGGGTGGCTCCCGGGCGACCCGGCGGATTCGCGGTACGAGTACGTGCCGCGGTACGCCGCGCTCTTCGAGGGCGGCAACGCGTTGGCGACGCGCTTCCTGGTGCCGTCGCTGCTGCGGCTGTACGTGGACATCGAGTTTACGGGCGCGGCGAACCAGTTCTACGACAAGTTCAACATCCGGCACCAGATCGGCGAGATGTGCGAGTACCTGTGGCGCGTGGACGACCACCGAGCGGCGTGGTCGGCGCTGGCGACGCACGACGCCGCGTTTTACGTGCGGTTCCTGAACATGCTCATCAACGACGCCATCTGGCTCCTGGACGAGTCCATGAAGAAGCTGCCCGAGCTCCGCGAGCACGCCGCGGAGACGGCGGACGCGCAGGCCTGGGCCTCGAGGCCCGCGCGCGAGCGCCAGGAGCGCGAAGCCGCGAACAGGCAGAACGAGCGCGCGCTGCGCTCGGACCTGACCCTGGCCAAGGTGCACGTGGGCATGATGGGGTACACGTCGCGCGACATCGCGTCGCCGTTTTTGAGGCCGGAGATGGTCGAGCGCGTCGCGGCGATGCTCAACTACTTCCTGCTGTACCTCGCGGGGCCCGAGCGCAAGCAGCTCAAGTTCGCGGACCGCGAGAAGATGAAGGCGCTGGCCTGGGACCCGCCGGAGATGCTGGGCATGATCGTGGACGTCTACCTGCACCTCTTCGCCGCCGACGCCGGGGGCGCCTTCGTCGCCGCCGTCGCCGCCGACGGACGCGCGTACCGCGACGAGGTGTTCGTGGAGACGGGCGCGATTTTGAGGCAGCTCGGGACCAAGTCCGAGGCGGACATCGCCGCGTTCGAGGCGCTCGCGGAGCGCGCGCGCCTGACGCACGCCGCCGCCGAGGAGGAAGAGGCGGACCTCGGAGACGTCCCGGACGCGTTCCTCGACCCCATCATGTGCACGCTCATGACGGACCCGGTGCTTTTGCCGAGCGGCGACACGATGGACCGCGCCAACATCACGCGGCACCTGCTGACGGACGAGACCAACCCGTTCACCAGGCAGCCGCTCAAGGCGAGCGACCTGGTGCCCAACGAAGCGCTCAAGGCGGAGATAGAGACGTGGGTCGCCGAGCGAAAGCGCGGAGCTCATGCTGCGCGCGGCGGGTAAAAGCGAACGCGCGTCCCAAAAGAATATAAAAAGGGTAGTACCGTAGCTACGTTAGGTAGGTACTACCTTCACTCGCTAGTAGCTAGCTAGCTCGCTCGCTCCATAGTACGCTTCCTTCTCCTCTTCGCCGCGCACCGCCGCCTCGAGCTCGGACGCGCTCGCGACGGTCGGAAGCCTCCTTCCCCCCGCCTTCGCGACCCCTCCCGACGCCTCCCGTTCGTCCTCCGCCGGCCCCAGCTCCAGCGCGACGGCGATGTGGTCGATCGAGGCGCGCCTGACGCGGACGGAGGCGGGCGCGTCCGACGCGGACGCGGGTCCGCGTTTCGCGTCCGCCGCGTCGGCGGCGTTCGAGTCGCCGTTCGTGGCCGTTCGTCGAATACTCCGTTCGTTCCGCTCGGCGAACTTGGCGCGGCTCACCAGGTACACGCCGAACACCGTCACCGCGCTTCCCGCGGCTCGGTCCCAGCCGACGGGGTGGCCGAGGAACGCGAACGCGAAGAGCACGGTGAACACCACCTGCGCGCCGCTGTAGACGGTGGGCAGGATGCCCTGCACCTTGCTGATGGCCCACGAGTTGAGCCCGTGCGCCAGGCACGAGGACGCGAGCCCGGCGTACAGCACGGCGCCCCAGGCCAGCGGCGGCAACGACGCCCACTCGATGTTCACCGCGAGGTCCTCCGCGGCGAAACCCACCACGCCCGCCTCGGCCACCACCGTCGCCGCGAACAGGAAACGCATCGGGCCGGGAGGCGCCGCGCGGCGAGCTTTCCCGGAGCTTTCATTGAGCTCCCGCCCCTCACGCTCCTCCGCGCGATGCCGCGCGTCAAGCCGCTTCAGCGCCAGCGTGAGCAGCACCACGTACACCGCGTACGCGTTGGCCTGCGTCAGCAGCAGCACCGCGTCCAGGAGGGACGCGCCGGGGGAGATTTCCAAAACGCGTAACGTCGCCGCCGTCCCGACGGTGGCCACGGCCAGCCCCGCCGCTTTGCCCGCGCCCACCTTCTCCAGGCCGAGCGCGAAGCTCAGTATCGTCGTGCAGATGGGCATCGCGGGCTGCACCATCGCCGTCACGTTCGGGCCGCTCCGCTGGTTGCAGACAAAGATGAGCGCGTACGCCGTGCCGATGGCGGCGCCCATGGGCACGGGCCACGCCCACTCGTATCCGCGGAACCAGCGGCCGCCCTCCCGGTGCGCGAGGTACCCGAGGAAGGGAAGCGCGAGCAGGAGGCGCAGCGCGCAGAACGCGACCGGGGGGATGTACTCGAGCGCGGGCGACGCGGTGGTGTGCATCCCGGCGAACAGGGCCTGCACCAGCACCATCGCGGAGTGGCTCGTCACCGGGCTGGGGGTGACGTACTGCCGGCGGGCGGCAGCCACGCATCCGATCCCGGCACCCCCGTCCTCGCCCATGGTGGAGCCTCGTGGACACCGCTCCCTCTGCCTGCGGTGACTCACGGGCGCACGACGCGACCGTCACCTCGCGCCGCGCGCGTGAGGCACGTCACGGGTCGACTCGCCGGCGCCGTCGCGAGTGCGCCTCGACGCGTCGCGCGGACGCGGAAGGCAACCGCCGACGCGATTTCGTGGACTCCCAGAGAGCGAAACGAAACAGAAGAAGAATCGTCGACTGTGATGAGTGCGCGAAAAAGTGAAAACGCGCCATTCGCGATTCTCAAGAGTCTCGCTCCGCTCCCCGTCGTTCGTCACCGACGCGTCCCCCCCTCCCCCTCCCGCAACGCGCGCGCCGCCATCTCCCGCGCCGCCTCCAGCGTCCACTCCTCGGACCTCAGCGACACCTTGGCCACCTTCGCGTTTTCGTCAACGAACGCGGATTCCGAAGAATAGGAATCGGAATCCGCGACGACGGACGCGTCGTTTTCGTCGTCTTCGTCGAATACGGCGCGTCGGTCCTCTTCCGCCTCGTCCGTCTCGTGACTCTCGTCCGCTCTCCGCCCGTCCCGTAGCCACCCGAGCCGCCCCGCGTCCGGGTCGCCCTTCGCTTCCCGCACGAGCGCGTCGTAGCGCTCGCGCTCCATTCCCACCATCTCGCAGAACCGCGCGTCGCTCGCGCACATCGCGGTGGTCGGCGCGAAGGCGGGGTCCGCGGACGCCGTCGCCATGAGCCCCTTTTCCCGCATCGCGCGCGCGCGCGGCGCTATTCGCCCGCGCAGCGAGTACGTGCAGAGCATCGCGGCGTCGTACGCGTCGCAGGTGGGGAAGAAGCTGTGCGTCAGGTACGCCACCGTGGGCCTGAGCTTGTTGTCTATGGAGTACGCCAGCAGGGTGGGGCGCGAGAGCACGAGCTTCGCGGCGCGCGCCTTTCCCAGCTCGAGTTCGCGTTCGAGAAACGTAAACGTCGGGCGAATGTTCCGCTCGAGGCTCAGGAAAAGCGTCGCCGGCGACTTGGCGACGAGCCGCGCGGCGCCGTCTTCGCCCAACCCGAGCTCGTTCGCGAAGAAGGCGAGCTTCGGCGCGACCGAGTCGGTCAACGACAGCGCGAAGAGCTGCGGGTTCTTGCGCAGCATCCCGTTCGCGGTCTCGGCGCCGAGGAACAGCGGCTCGCTCGCGAAAAAGGAGCGCTTACTCTCGAGGTTGGCCGTGGACATCGCCAGGACGCTGGGGTGCTTCGCCGCAGTCGCGGCGAGCGACTCGGGGGGCATGCCTATTTCGTCGCGCAGGAACGCCAGCGCGGGACCCAGGTTGTGCTCCACGCTGAGCCACGCCAGCGAGGGCTGCTTGCAGAGCACCGCGCCCACCGCGTCCGCGCCGACGCCGCACTCGGTCTCCACCCACCGCGCCGTCGCGCGCAGGCGACGCAGGCTCACGGTTAACAAGCGCGGATCGCGCATCACCGAGGCGCGCAACGCGCGCGCGCCGGCGCCGAGCTCGCGCGCCAGGAGGTCGACTTTGGGGGCGAGCACGCGGTCCACGTCGTAGCCCTTCAGCTTGGGGACGCGGTCGAGCACCTTCGCGACGTCCGCGTCGGTCATCTCCAGCGCGCTCGCGCAGAACGCGGAGAAGGAGACCGCGCCAGCCTCGGCGTCGGGCGCGTCTCGCGCCGCGACGGAGACGTCTCCGTCGAAAACATCCTCCGCCTCGAAGGCCTCGGCGACGAACGCCGACGGACCGCGAACCGCTCGCGCGAGATGGGGACGACCGCCCCGCGACGCGGGCGCACGGAGAGGTCGACGCGCGTGCGGCGCGAAGCCCTTCGGGGGGGCGGCACACCCCGTCGCGCGCATCGTTGTGTGGCGTGCGGTACTATCCCGCTGCCAAAAAAATGCGCGCCAAAAAAACGTTTTATCGACACCGTCTTGGGGACTCCGATAGGCCCGCGCAAAATTCGGGTCCCGAGTCAGATCTGCGACGCGCGCGGCGACGTCTCAGGAGTCTCGGGTCTGAAAACGTTCCCAGAGGCGACACGCGCACTCGAGGCCACACCAGAACACGCCCACGGAACCGGGGAGTCCGCGCCCCCGCCCCCGCCCCCGCCCCAAACGCCGCGGCGAGCCCCGTTCCTTCGGGATTCGACACTCGGCATTCATGGCGGAGGATTCCGCCGCGCGGTTCCGCGCGTCCCTGGACAAGCTCCTGTACTACGACAAAGACGTCGGGACGGCTCCGAAAGGCCAAAGCGCGTTTAGCGGTGTCGATGCGGCCGACGCCCTGTCGACTGAAACCCCGTCGAATCCGGCCGGAAGCGTCGTCGCGATCCGTCGGCGCCACGAGGCTCGCCCCAGCGATCGGCGCGATTACCTCCGCCGCGTCGCGACGTTCCGCCCGGCGGTTTGGTTCGCCAAACCCGAGGGCCTGAAGCCCGTGGACTGCGCGCGGCGGGGCTGGACGTGCGTCGGCGTAGATGCGCTGCAGTGCGAGTCGTGCGAGGCGCGGCTGCTGTTCGCGGTGCCGCCGACGGCGTCGAACGACGACGCCAAGAAGTTGGCGAGACTGACGGCGCCGGGCCTCGACGAGAACCACGCACCGAGTTGCGGGTGGCGCGGCGCGGCGTGCCCTTTGTCGGTGGCGAGGTTCCCGCGCGTCCCGGACGAGACGCTCAGGGAGGAGTTTCGATCGAGACGAGACGCTCTGCTGCGACTGGAACACGTACCCGAGGTGTGTTCGATCGCGATCGAGGACCCGAACGACGTCGACGCGAAGGGCGCCGTCGGACCCGCGACGAGCGCGTTTCAGTCGCGGTTCGCGCCCGCCGCCGTCGCCGAAAGAGTCGCGCGGTTGTCGACGTCGCTCGTCACGGGCGCGCCGCACGAAACCTCGCCCGCGCGCCTCCGCGCGGCCACGACGCTGGCGCTCTGCGGGTGGACGGTCGCGACGCCTGAGGCCTCCTCCGCGACGAGGGTGGACGCTTCGCCGGCGGCGCCGGCGGCGGCGTGGAGCCCGTCGCCGCGGCGCCAGGCGCGGCGCGCCGCCGGCGGGAAGGTCACCGGTTCGATCCTGCGGTGTGCGCTGTGCGACGCCAAGGCGGCGACGTGGAACTTCGCGGACGCGCGTTTCGGCGGCTCGGGAGGCGCCGACCCCGCGTCGAGGCAAACGCGAGAGGGAACCGACGCGGGATTGTCGCCGTTCGGAGCGAAGAAGAAGCCCAAGGCTTCCGCCGCGGCGCTGATGGGCGCCATGGGGGGCGCCTTCGGGCCGAGCGTGTTCGACGCCGCGCCGCCGAGCGCGCCGGCCGACCCGGGACCCGCCGTCGGTGCCTCCGGCTCGGGAAGAAACGCCGACGCGCCGGTGATGAGCCTCGGGCTCTCCATCGCGGGGGGGGGACCCCCTCGCGCGCCGCGGGCGCCTTCGGGGGGGCGGCGGCGTCCCCGCCCGCGTTCGGCGCGGGCGCCACCCGCGACGCGCCCTTCGGCGCCCCCGGCGGACGCTCGAGCGCCAAACGGAAACGCGATGATCACCAATCACCTTCCGAATCGTCCCCGGGGCCTGAGATTTCTGCCGGTCCCGCCCTGACGCCCGCCGCGACGCCCGCCGCCGCCGCGCTTTCGACGCCCGTCCCCGCGCGGCGGCCGCCGGCGTCGGGGTCCGTCCCCGGGGACGCTCCGGGGGCGTTCCACCCGCTCCGGCGGCACCGCGCGCACTGCCCCTGGAGCGCCCCCTTCCTGCCTTCCGATAGCGCTGGCGATAGCACTGCGCGCGGGACCGGCCGAGTCGCAGCGCAGCCCGGGTGGCAGTGCGTGCTGGACGCGGCGGCGCCGTTCGAAAGCGCCGACGCCGACGCCGCCGCCGCGCCTGGCGCGGCGCTCGAGCGTCCGCCGGGCGGGGGCGGAGGTGACGCGGCGCGGGGCGCGAAGCCCCCCGGGCGGCTCGAGGAGTACACCGGGATGAGCGGGAGGAATGCTGTCGCGTCGTACCTGGCGGGCGTGTAGCGTGAGGGCGTCAGGGATGATTCGATGTATGTATCAATACGATGCAACGTAACGCGGAGGAGACGATCGTCGCGCAAAGTCGCCATTTTTGACGATTTTGCGCACCTGTTTGTTTCCCCGTGCGTTTTCCCGAACGTCGCGCGCCGCGGTGGATGCGACGCCTCACAGACTGCATCGAGTGATGAACTTCCGCTCGCAGGTGCCGACACGTCCGCTGGAAACGATCGATCTCGGTTATCGTCTATCCGCACACGTCGCACGGCCGGGCTCGCCATAACACGATGCGCGCGGTCCAGCCCCGCACGCCGCTCGCCCGGGCGAGCGCGCAGTCCCCCGCGCGCGTCTCTGCCCGCGGCGCGCGCGTCTCAGCCTCCACCGGCACCCGGGGTATCGGCGGACGCGTGTCTGCGATCCGATCCGACCACGCCGCGTCCGACGCGAGCGCGTCGGACGCGACCCCCATCGAAGAGCGCGCCGATGCCGAGCCCTCGGCGCCCGCGCGCCAGGCCGCCGTCGCCGGCGCGCTCGCGGCGCTGCTGAGCCTCGAGCCCCTCGCCGTGGCCTCTCCCCAGGCGCTCGGGTTCGCCTCCGCCGCGGGCCTGGCCTCCGCGCTCGCCGCGGCCCCCGCGGAGGCTGCGCTGAGCAACCCCAACACGCGCCTCCCGCGCAACGGCGTCGCGGCGCTTCGCCGCGCGGTCCCCACCATCAACGAGGACGCGGGCACCGTACAGAGTAAGCTGGAGGAGGCTGCGTACCTGCTGCGCATCCCCCAGCGCAAGCCCTGGGGCACCATGAGCGACAACGTCAAGACGTCGCTGGCGGTTGTGCGCGACCGGAAGGACCGGCTGCTGGAGCCCGTGCCTGTTGGCGCCGCCGCCGCCGCCGCCGAGGAGACGCGCGCGGAGCTCGAGCAGCTGCTCGTGGAGCTCACCGCTATTGCCGGCGCGCAGGATGTCGAGCGGTTCGACCGGGGCGTCGCGATGGCGCTCGACGCCACCTCGCGGTTGCGGGTGTATCAAGCCCCCGGTTTGCCTTTCGACGTCCCGCGCAAGTACGACGCGCTCCCCCGGCTCGCCGGGCGCGCCGTCGTGGACCTGACCGTGCGCAAAGCGGTCGGCAATTCGTTCGGGTTCGTGAACGGCGACGAGACCAACACCGCGACGCTTCGAGTCGTCGTGGACGGGTACAACGCGCCGATCACCGCGGGGAACTTCGTGGAGAACGTCCGGCGGGGCGCGTACAACGGCGTCTCGCTGAAAAAGTCGGAGACGGCGTTGTTGGCGCCGGCGCGCGCCGGCAAGGTGGACCCGTCGGCGACGCTGCCGCTGGAGGTGAAGCCCCTGGACGACTACGAGCCGCGGTACCGCTCGCCGCTGAACGTGATGGGCGCGGAGGAGCTCCCCACGCTGCCGCTCAGCGTGAACGGGAGTCTGGCCATGGCGCGCGGCGCCGAGGACGGCACCAGCAGCGCCTCGCAGTTTTTCATCTACCAGTTCGACAAGCGCAGCGCCGGTTTGGGGGGTTTGGCGTTCGAGGAGGGCGAGTTCTCGGTGTTCGGGTACGTCGTGCAGGGCGAGGAGGAGGGCTTCCTGAGCCAGCTCGGCACCGGGGACACCATCGTCACGGCGAAGGTGGTCTCGGGGGGTGAGAAGCTCGTGAACGGAGGGAAGGACGCCGAGCCCGACGACGCGCCGGAACCCGACGAGGCGGCGGAAACCGTCGCGGAATGAGCGGGAGTCCTATATTAATAGTGAGGCGCGGGAAGAGCGTTTGATCGTATAGGGTACGAATACGACGCGGGATATCGCGTTTGTTTCTCTGAAGTTCGGTATGTAGTGTGTGACATATCGATAGTTCATCATCGAGCGTTTATCGTGGAGAGCACTCACACGCGCGATCGTGTCGTCGTCGTCGCCGCCGGCGGTACTCCCGGTGCGTCAGGACGTCGTCGAAGACGGCCATGACCCCCGCCGCGAACAAAAGGCGTCGCCTGTTTTCCCGAAGGATCCGCGGCGGGATCCAAAGGATCCGAACCTACTCTTCCTCGCCTCGCTCGGCTTATTACGAGCCGTGCACCTTGATCACGTCCTTCTTCGCGATCTTCTCGTCGATCAGGAACTGCGCGACGAGTTTCCTCTGGTCGCCTTGGAGCTGAATGATGTCGCCGAGCTCGGGGTCATCTACGATGGTGCCGTTGCAGTTGAACTTCTTCTTGCACTCCTTCAGAATGACCTTCTTGTTGATCTTGGGGTTCACGCCCTGCACCGTGGTGAGGGATTTCCTGCCGTTGCGCTGCTGGGTGCGGATGTGGATGTACCCAGACTGCACGGAATCCGCCGACTGCTTTTCTTTAGCGGGCGCTCCGTCGTCGTCTGCAAAGTCAAAGTTGGGTCCTGCGAAACGCGAAACGAAAGGGGAAAGGCGAAATGCGCGTCAGCGCGTGTCCGCTTCGGGAGGAAAAACGTTGGGCGAGGGCGAGGGAGGGGGGCGGGGACGCGCGGGAGGGTCCACGCCGACCCGGGGACGCGACCGGCGAGGGAAGGACGACATCGATCGCTCGCGCGTCGACCTCGGCATCCCCCGATCGGTGGGCGGGCGGTGCCATCGACGGAACGGCCGAAGGACGTCCCCACCGAGGGATGGCCGATCGCCGCCGAGATCGATGGTGCCGCGCCCCCAGCAGAAAAGCGCCCCCGCGCCGGTGTCCTGCCGTCCCCGCGCGCGCGACCGTCGGACCGCGCGATTGAGTCGATACTCCCAGAAACCCGTGTACGTCACCGAACGCGTGGCGTTCGCGAGCGGCGTTCTCGCATCGCGCGCGTCCCCGGGCCGTCTCGGTCGAGACCCATCCGGCCGGCGTTGGACGGCACCGCGTGGCGAGAGAAAAAGCGCGTGCGCGATCACGTTCGGCGTCGGGAAACCGCCACGGCGCGAACCGCGAGGGTCGAACGCGCACGCACCGAGGTTGGACAGGTCGTCAGCCATAACAAGGACGAGCGCTCTGGGCGTGCGGTGCGGTTGATGCGTGCGGGTGAAGCGCGCGCGTCGATTGTGCGGCGTGCTCGGATGTTCGTCGGAGGAAAAGGAAACGAACAAACTCTCAGCGGAAAAGCACGCGTCGAGAGCTCGAGACGTGACGACAAGTCGACCAAATGATCTCACAGACGGTGCAGGCAGAAGACGACTCACACAACCGTATACAGATAAAAATGCGCCTATATACCTCGTCATCAGCGCCTGACGTGGTTGAGGATCTTGTCGTCGTTCTCGAACGCCATCTCCTTGTCCGCGCGCCCCGACGCCTTGTAGAACGCGAACCGCTCGGCCATGTCCGACGCGAGGTCGTGCTTGGGCTTCCAGTCCAGCACCTCCAGCGCCTTCGCGGGGTACGAGTAGAAGTGGATCGGACGGAAGGGAAACGCCTTCTTCACCTCCACCCCCGGCGGCATGTCGTTCACGTCGTAGTTCACGATGGTGGGGGTCACGCCCGCGGCTTTCGCGCAAATCTCCACCATGCCGTTCAGGGTCACGGCGCGGTTCGTCACGGCGTTGAAGATCTGGCCGGCCGCGGCGTCGTTGCCCACCGCCGCCGCCATCATCGTCGCCACGTCCTCGGCGTGCGCCACCACCGAGAGCTGGTCGCCCGACCCCGGCACGGGCACCGGCCTGCCGCGGACCAGGCGGTCGAAGAACCACTCCTCGCAGTCCTTGTTGTTGCCGTAGCCGGTGAAGTACTACGGCCGGAACGAGGAGTACTTGAACGGCTTGGACGCGAGCATCTGCTCCACCACGTTGTGGCCGGCGCTCTCCTTCACGGCGTCGCCTTCCAGGTGCGGCGGCGTCGCCGTGGGCACGTACATGCCCGCCGACGACACGAAGAAAAACTGCGACGCGTTCGCGCTCACGGCGTAGTCCGCGACGGGCCCGACCGACGCGAGGTCCTTGCCGTTGTTGTCCACGACCACGTCGAACTGCTCGCCGCCAGCCTTGGACGCGAGGTCGCCGGGATCGGCCCAGACCGTCCGGACGCCCGCGGAGGCGAGCTCGCCGAAGTACGAAAACGGGGGCTTCTGCATCTTCGCGTCGTCCGCGTCGCCCACCACGTTCAAGGTCACCTGGTGGCCCTGCGCCGCGAGCGTCTTGGCGAGCCAGAACCCGATGTTGGCGTGGCCGCCGCCGTTGGTGTTCACGATCAGCACCTTGCGGGGGGAGACCGAGGCCGCCGCCGCCGCGGGGGACGCGCGCGCGGAGACGCGCTGGGCGGCGAGACAGGAAAAAAAAACGAAAAACGAAACGCGCCGGCCGGGAAAAAACGTCAGCTCTCAGTGCGGGATGCCGCAGACGCGGTTCGTTTCGCGGGGCCGGAACACGACGGACGGGTGGGGGTGCCGCGAGAGGGGAGGGAGTGGGCGCGGCAAGCCTTTCTAGGTGGAGGAAACGTCGCGTGGATCGCGCGGATGCGCTACGCGAGGGCTCACGCGCGCGCGCCTCCGCCGGACGTCGATCCTTCGCGTCCCGCACCGGTTGCCCGGCGTCCAGCGGTCGGGGTCTTCTGGAGAACGTGACGCGGATCGATCGGGACGAGAAACGTGACGGGTCCGCTCGGACGCGGTGCGCACCTTGGCGGCGCGGGCGCTGCGGTTGGCCGCGCGGCGGATGCGGCCGGCACCGGCGGGCGCGCGGAACTGGTGGCAGACGGCGGAGGCGGACATGTTCGTGCGCGTGTGGAAGTGGACGCAATCGGAGTGCACGGGAAGGCAGAGAGGAGCTTGCTTACCTGGCGGAAACTGCAGGTCCGCTGGGATAAGGAACGCGATCGGTCAGTTCATCGGGGCGATGGGTGAACCGTCAAAATTCGAAACCGGCGCCCGATCGAAGACGGGGTCGACCAGTCGATCGTAGGTTTGTTTTCCGTCGCCCCTGCACCGAAGCGCCCGCGAACGGAGCGGGTCAAATCACCGGGCGCGGACGGCGCGGAGGCGGCTCCGAGGACGCACCCGCGGTTCCCGGAAGCAGGCCGAGAAGCGCGCGGTCGCGGGCGCGGCGACCGCGAGCGACGGGACCGATGGGGACACTGGGAAGCGGTGGGGATGGGGCGGAGGGAATAATCTTCTCCATCGCGATGGGCGCGTCGACGTCGTCGCGGTGGCGAGAGTCTCGCACGGCGCGCGTTGTTCCCTCCTCCTCCGGCCGCGGGGGCCCGAGGCTCTCGTGCTCGTTCGCGGGAACGACGCCGCGTGCCTCGAGACACGCGCGAAGAGACGTCGCCGCGCGCGGCGTCGGGTCGGGCTTCGGCAAGTGGATGCAGGAGGCGCACGCCGAGGCGTTCACGAGCGCGTTCAAAGCCAACAAGCGCGCGGGCGACGTGCCCTCCGGCACGTACGACCACGTGTACATCGACGTGAATAACGTGCTTCACGTCGCCGCGCACCACACGAAAAACGAAGACGCCTTCTTCAAGAAGCTCTTCGCGTTACTGGACCTGAACATGCGCCGCACCCGGCCGCAGTACACGGTGGTGTTGGCGCTGGACGGTCCGGCGCCCATCGCCAAGACCATCACGCAGCGGCGCCGGCGCATCCGGCTCAGCAGCGGCGAGAAGGTGCCTCTTTCCGAGGACCCCCCTCGATTGCTGAAGATCGGGCTCACCCCAGGAAGCGCGCTCGCGCTGAAGATCGACCGCGCGCTGGAGTACTACGCCGCGACGCGACTGCTCAGCCGCAACGCGTTGCCGAAGGGTTTGCTCTTCGAGATCAGCGGGACGCGCGTGCCGGGCGAGGGCGAGGTGAAGATTCTGCGTTCCATGAAGACGCGCGTGCGGAACCCCAAGTTCGAAGGGCACTCGCACTTGATCGTCTCGGAGGACTCCGACGCGTTGCTGCTCGCGATGACCGCCGCCCCCGCGGACGTCTTCGTGCTGTCGTCAAAGCTCGTGTTCAGCGTGCGCGCGTTCAACGCGTCGCTGGAGAAGGACCTCCCGCCCGGCATGTCCGAGGCGCAGATGCGGGGCGCGCGCCGCGACTTCGTCGCGCTCGCGGTGATGATGGGAAACGACTACCTGCCCGGCTCACGGTTCGGGGTCAAGTACAGCTGGCGCGCGTACGCGCGGCTCAGGGGCGCGCAGGCGGACGCGCCCGACTGGAAAGCGGAGTCGCGCGCGTTACATCGGAAAAAGACACCCGAACGCGGCAGAAACCGAAACCGAAACGACTCGGCGAGCGACGACTCCGGCGCCGGAGTCACCGGGGACGCCGACGTGTGCGGCGTCCCCGCCGTAGACTACGCCTCGGACGTGCGCTGGGGCAAGTACAGGGAAAGCGCGTTGTTCCCCGTCCCGAGCGAGGCCGACTTCGAGGGTCCCCCGGGGACGCGGGGGCCCACGCGGCGCAACTTCTTCGGCGTCTCGAGCGCGGCGGTGTACGAGGAAGGCAAACTCGCCTTCAGACATCCCCCCCCCGTGAACTGGCCGATGCTCCGCGACTTCGCCACGGTGCTCTCCGACCCCGAGTACGTCAAGTGGCAGGTCTCCGGCGGGCTCAGGCCGCGCGCGGACGTGCAGAGGGCGGTGAACGCGGCGGCGGCGTCCGCCGACGCCGCCGCGGCGGGCGCCGCCTTCCAGGCGAGCCTCTCCGCGCGCGCGGGGATGGCGCGCGAAAACTCGGTGGACGGCCGCGAGCAGCGCGAGCGCGACGAGGACCTCGCGCCGGACGAGCTGCGCGAGGGCAACTTCTCCACCATCCCTGGGGTCGCGGGGGTGGTGCGCGCGATGCTGGACCCCAAGCGCAGCGCGCGCCGCGCGTACGAGTACGTGCACGGCGTCGGGTGGGTGCTGGAGATGTACTACGGCGGCGCCTGCCTGGACTACGGGTACCACTTCCAGTACAGCTCCAAGGAGCACAACGCCGGCATCGCGGCCACCATCGGCGTCGACGACGCGGGCGGCAAAAACGAAAACGGCGCGAGCAGGCTGGCGCGCGCCGCGGACGCCGCCGCGACCGCCGCGGCGACGGCGGCGATGGCCGCGGCTGCGGCGGCGGCGGCGGCGGCGAGCGGCGGCGAGACCAAAACCTCCGCCGACTCGAAACACTCGAAAAACGGTGGGCCCGGCGCTTTCGTCGCGCCGGCCAAGCCTCCGCACATGGGCGGGCGGAACACCATCCCCCCCCCCGCGGTCGACCTGGCGGACTTCCAGACGCTTCCGGACACGTACGATCCGAGCCTGGACCCGCTGCGCGACCGGAACCGCGCGGCCATCGCGTACCTGAACCGGTACCCCATCACGCCGCTGGCCTACTCGCTGGCGGTGATCCCGCGCGGCGGGCGCGCCGTTTTGGCGCGCGGCGTGCGCCCGCTGGTGGACGCCGGCAGCCCGGTGCACCACCTGTTCTGCGACGACTACTGCGTCACCTGTATCAAGCACAGGATCACCGCCGGGCCGCTCGAGCGCGTCATCCAGCAGGAGTCCGCGGGGCCCGGCGGCGGCGGCAAGCGGGCGCGCGGGCGCGGGCGCGGAAGGGGGCGGGGGAGGGGCCGCGGGGACGCGCGCGGCGCGGAGGCTACGCGGGCGCGCGATTTGTCCCGCAAGTTCGCCGGCGGCGACGCGACCATCCGCGAGGCTGCCGCGGCGGGCGGGGACGTGGCGCGCGAGGTGCTTAAGAAGCTGAACCGGCGGCACCTGGAGCACCTGAGCCGCGCGCCTCAGCACGCGCAGGACAAGCCCCCGCCGCCCCTGAATGACCTCGAGGGCGCGGTGGCGCGCGTCAGCCTGGACGACGGCTTGAACGAGGACGAGGAGACGCTGCGGACGCTGGGCGACCAGCCGGTTTTGATCTGGCACCACACGTCCTGTGACCCGCCCGAAGTGGACCTGACCCTGAACGACGCGCTCACGCTCGCGGAGGACATCCCGCGCTGGGCCGCGAGGGTCACGCCCGCCGGCTGCCGCCCGGTGGGGGGGCAGATGCACGAAATAAGGCGCTACGACGGGGACGCCGAGCCGGTCATCGCGCGGTGGGCCGTCGGCGGCGAGGCGCCCCTGGTGGCCGGCGGGCCGGGCGGCGGCGGGAAGCAAACGAAAAAGGGCGCCAAGGGCAACAAGGGCGCGGGGGGCAGGGAAGGCGGCAAGGGCGGCGCGAAGCCGGGCGGCGAGAGCCAGGCCAAGGCGAGGCCGAAGCGGGGCCGCGGGAAGGAAAGCGGCGGGCCTACGAGGGACGCGGCGACTGTCGGCGGCGACGAAAACAAAAACGGCGCGAAAGCGGCGGTGACGAAATCGGCGGCGGCGCGCGGCGCGGCGCGGCCGAGGGCGCGGTCCCCCAGGGTACAGTCCACCCGCGAGCCGAACGCCTCGACACCGGATGTCACCCCACCTGCTCCCACCGTGACGAACGACAACCAGGCGTCCCAGGCGTCCCGGGCGTCCGACGCGTCCCGCGGCGGCGGTCGCGCGAGCGCGTTACCGTCCGGAGCCCCGCGGACTTTCCCCTCCGTCGCCGGAGGCGTCGCCGCGCGCCGGCCGAGGTTCGCCGCCGGGCTCGGGGTCGCGTCGCGTCTGCGCCGGGGAAACGCGGTCGGGCTCCGCGGCGCGGCCGCGGCGGCGGCGCGCGGAGCCGCGTTCGCGTTCCTCTGACGCGGGAGCGAGAGGAGCTATAGTATTATTAGCTACTTATAAAACTAGTAGCTAGCTACGAATGATCGTCAACGCGTTGCTCGTAGACGTAGAAACTAGTAGCTCTAGCTAGCTGCTACTCGCTCGTCGAGCTCACTTCTGCATGAGGTCCTCGAAGACGCCGTCCTCCTGCGTGATGATCTCCGAGAAGGCGCAGATCGTTCCCGGCGCGCCCACCACGTTCGTGTACTTGGC
>Ga0181558_10002036_pt1 | contig 19433 bp, 7 predicted proteins | sample 011ome_22_FD_133754 | JGI IMG/M metagenome (GOLD analysis project Ga0181558, IMG submission 133754) | Coastal salt marsh microbial communities from the Groves Creek Marsh, Skidaway Island, Georgia - 011507BT metaG (megahit assembly) | ecosystem: Environmental > Aquatic > Marine > Intertidal zone...
CTCGAAGTCGCCGACGCGTTCGCCGTCGAGAGCCCTCCTGATGTCGCGCGCGAGCCCGGTGAGGACACCCTCGAACTCCCCGGAGAAGCCAGGCAAGTCGCTTGAGCTAAAGTCGCTTGAGCGACGCGTAGAGCTACGACGCTCCCGCCGCGCGTCCCGGGTCCGAAGCGCGCGCGCGCGCGCCTCCGCGGGGGGGACCATCGCGTTGGACGCCGCGTCTGTTTCGCCGTCCGAACGCGTCTTCTCCGCCTCGTCTTCGCGCGTCTTCGCCGCCTTCGGTGTCTCGGCACGCGACTCCTTCTGACTCCTCCTCACTCCTGACGGACGAATTTGTGCTCGGTACGCTTCGTACCGCGCGTCGGACATCGTTCGCGGGTACGCGCCGTCGGCGTGGTCGAACTCGGCGCGCCATCGAACGGCGACGCACCCGGGAACCTCGGCGTCGACGCGACACACGAGCCCGTCGTTTTCCTCTCCGTACGACTTTCGCGCGTACGCCGCCGTCACCGCTAACACGCTGTTGTTCGAACTCGTGCGCGTGTGAAACGACACGCACGGAAACCGGTCCGGCAGCGGGTGGTGTTCCAAAAAAGCCATGCGGTTTTCGTACGTCACGTCGAGAAGCGGCGGCAGCAGCGTCCGCGCGCCCTCGCCCCGCGGCGCGCGCAGGAGCGTCTCCAGCGCGCGCGACGTGACACCGCGCAGCGTCTCATTCGCGGTGAGGTCGGAGGCGATCGGCGAGCCCCCGTACGGCGACTGCACGGTAACAACGCCCAGCACGACATCCGCGAGCCTGTGTTCGTACAGAGCCAGAGCCGCGCAGGCGTCCACGCCGCCTTTGGAGTGCCCGACGAGAACCACGCGTCGCTGGTTACCGGCGCCGTCGACGCCGAGCTCGTCGGCGAAGGCGAGGATCTCGTCGCACAGCGCCGCGGCGTTGGCGGCGGTGGTGCCCGCGCCGCGCGCGGCGGCAGAGAGACGCGCGATCGCGCCGCGCCGCCGGAAGTGCTCCACCGCGTCCCACTGGTAGCACGGGTAGTGCTCGCCGTACAGCCCGCGGACGAACAGAAACGCCGGCGCGGCGGCGTCGAAGATCCGGGGGAAGGCGCCGCGATTGGCGGTTCCGCGATCGGCGAAAACGCCAGACGCGGGATCGGCGGGAGACGTCGCCGATCGCGATCGAGCCGCGTCTTCGTCCACGGAACGCGTCTCGGAGACGATCGAGCCGAGAATCGTCTCGAAACGCGCCGTGCCGTCCGCCTCAGCGCGCGTGGCGTCTCGGCGCGTCAACCAGCCCACGGACGCGGCGCAGGACGGCGGAAACTCGCCGCTTTTGGCGCGCGCGAGCGCTTTCGCGAGACTCTCCGCCAGGTCCGCCGGCAACGCGTCCGCGACGCGCGCCGCGGCGTCGTTCAGACGCCGCCCGAGTGCTTCTCGGTCGACGGAGCGAGGCATCCACGAATTCGAAAGGCTCGAAAGGCGGGCGCGCCAAAAACGCTCCGGGTCGGGCTCGAGCGCGTTCGCGTTCCGGACGAACGGAAGCTCGTCGTCGTCGTCGTAGTCGCTCGCGGTCGTTTCGGTCGCGGTTTCGGTCGTCTCTCGTCGCGACGACTCGTCCTCCGCGTCCGTCGAGCGCGGCGACGACGCGGCGGTCTCGGCGTCCTCCGAAGGCGCGCGCGTCTCTGATGTCGTCGCGGCGGGGTCGTCGCGCGCGTCGCCCAACGCGTGGGGCGCATCCAACAGAGGCGCCGGCATGTCTCGAGTCATCCACGCGTCGGTTTCGTCGCCGACGGCACGTCGGGGGCGAGCGCCCGATCGAGTGAACGCTCGACCGCAGGCGCGCCGCTTGCGCGCCGGCTGCGCCGGCGCCACCACCGCGGCGCGAACGGCGAACATCCTCGCGTCTCAAACGCACCGCACGGCGACCGCGTGTCCTCAACTCCTCGCTCCTCGCGCGACCAGGACTGCCGAGCGCCCCGTTCGCGTTAAGGGTTAGGTCTCCGGTGGTCAGTTTCGCGTGAAAAGTGGCTTCGCGCCGACATCTTAGCTAGCTACGCATCACTCTGTCGGCCGCACTCACGATCTAAAACGCGGATCGTCGCGTCGCGACGCTCAAATCGATGTTCTCTCGCGCGCGTGCTCTCTGCCGCGTCGCCGCGTCGGCGACGCGTGCGCCCACGCCGGTCGGAGCGCACGCGGACGTCTTCAGCGCAGGACGGCATCGTTCGCTTCGATGCTTCTCCACGACCTGGTCATCGTCGCTTTCCTGGGACGCCCTCGCCGCGGACCTGTCCAGCCCTCCTGGATCCGACGACCCCGTGATCGCGGCCGCGTCAGTCGCGAAGGCTGATCTGCGCGTGGACGAGTGGCCTCATCCCTCCGGGGTGGCCACCTTCTGGCTCCTGAGGCACGCCGACACCGATCCAGCGGACGCGGCGTCGTTCGACCCCGGCGCGGACCTCGGGTCGGGTGCGAACGCGGACGTGCTCGCGTCCATCGTGCAGCAGGACGCGATTTTGTACGGCATGAAGACCCGTCGCCCCTTGCCTCCGTCCGTCGCCGCGCGGCTGGTGCGCGCCGCGGTCGAGAAGGCGAAAGACGCCTCCGGTCCCGAAAAAAAAAACCTCACCGCGCTCGTCGCGCTTCCGCGGCTCTGCTCGTGGGCTCGAACCGGCGAGCGCTGGAACGACGCGGCGGTGCTTTCCCGCTCGAACGGCGAAGCGTGCGAGGCTGCCGAGGCGATCGCGCTGGGGCGGCCGAGAGAGGGGCACAGCGTGCTGGGAAGAGGCACGTTCGCGGCGGCGGAGCCCGCGTGGGTCGCGCTCGCCGAGGCGCACATGGAGGAGGACGCCGAGGTGCTTCGCGAGATTTTGGCGTACAAGTCCGTCCTGCCGGGCGCGTTCAGAGCCGCCCACATGGCAGACGGCGACCCGGAGTACCTGGCGGTCGCGGGGGGGGCGATGGCGGTATTAACGCCGCCGTAGGAGCGCCGAGACGCGCGCGGCGTTCGCGGCGCGGAAGCGTCGCGGTAATGGTACGCCGAAAAACGAAACCGTCGCCCACCTGATGAGTCGTCGGTCCCAACCCGAGGTGCCGACCGCAGCGGGGGAATTCGAGAATCTGCGACATCACTTTCCGTTGAAGCCTTCCACATGACGAGAGATCTGGGCACACTCGGCGCACTTGGTCACGCCCTCTCCCCCGGCGAGACCTCTCGCTTCCGCCATGGACGCCCTCGTCGCGCGCCTCGAGGCGGTGACCGCGCGCCTGGAGGCGCAGGCGGGCGGCTCTCCCGTCGCGCCAGCCCCCCCCTCGTCAGCAGCACCCGCGGCTCCCGGTGCCGTTCCCGCATCCGTCTCGGCGTTCGACGCGCTGCTCTCCGGCCCGGTCGCGAAGCTGGCGGCGCTCGCGAAGCCGCTCGGGGACGACATCTCGGCCGCCACGGACGCGTTCCGCGAGGCGTTCGAGCGCGAGGCGGCGGTGCTCGCGGCGGTCGCCGCGTGCGCCGAGCCGGCGCCGGAGACGCTTCAGGCGATGTTGACCCCGCTGGGCGAGCAGATGGGCGCGGTGGGCGCCGCGTCGGAGGGGAAGCGCACGGACGCGTTTAACCACCAGAAGGCTCTGGCGGAGGCCGTGCAGGGTCTGTCCTTCGTGGCGTACATGGGACCGGACATGGGCATGTCCCTGCCCGCCGCGCACGTCACCGAGGCGTGGCAGAGCGCCGAGTTCTGGACCAACAAGATCCTCAAGGAGCACCGCGCGGCCAGCCCGGAGCACGTCGCGTGGGTCGCGGCGCTGAAGGCGCTCATGCAGGAGGGCCTCGGGCCGTACGTCAAGGAACACCACACCACCGGGCCGAGCTGGAACAGAAAAGGCGCGGACGCGAAGACCTGGAAACCCACCGCCGCCGCGGCGGCCAACAAAAAAGCGCCCGGAGGACCGCCGCCGCCGCCGCCGCCCCCGCCGCCGCCCCCGCCGCCCCCGCCGCCTCCCCCGTCGGCGTCCGCGGCGACGCCCGCGGCGGGCATGAACGCGGTGTTCCAGGAGCTGAACCAGGGCGACAAGATCACTTCCGGTCTGCGCAAGGTGACGGACGACATGAAGACCAAGAACCGCGCGGACCGCGGCGGACTCGTGCCGGACGCGCCGGCGGGACGCGCCTCCGGCGCGGCGCCCGCGGCGCCGGCTCGGGCCGCGCCGAAACCCCCGAAACTCGCGCTGGAGGGCAAGAAGTGGTCCGTCGAGCACCACGTCGGGAACAAGGCCGTCGTTATCCAGGGCGTCACGAACAAGCAGACGGTGTACGTGTACAACTGCGTGGACTGCGTGGTGCGGATCGAGGGCAAGCCCAACGCTATTACGTTCGACGCGTGCGCGAAGACGGCGGCGGTGTTCGAGGACGTGCTGGCGACGTGCGAGCTCGTGAACTGCAAAAGCATGCAGGTGCAGTGCCTCGGTTCGGTGCCCACCGTCAGCATCGACAAGGTGGATGGGTGCCAGGTGTTTCTCGGTCCGAAATCCTTCGGCGCCGAATTGCTCACCGCCAAGTCGTCCGAGGTGAACGTCGTGTGTGTGCCGGGCGAGGGCGCCGCGCCGGACGACGAGCCGACGGAGACGCCCGTGCCGGAGCAGTTCGTCACCAAAAGGAGCGCGGACGGCAAGTGGACCACCGCGCCTTTCGGCGGGCACTGACGATCGATTGACGACGCGAACGACCGGCGACGGAGGTTCGTTCCGCGCGGCGAGTTCGGTACATGAAACGAATGTCATGGAGGTTCCGCGCGTCTTTCGCGACGGCGCGCGCGTTTCGGAGAGGTCGAGAAGGGCGCGGCACAGAGGCGGGAAGCGTTTCGGTCGAGTCGAGGGGTACATTACGCCTTTGAAGAACACTTTTTGACACCCACTCGCCAGTTTCTCGTTCCCCGGGACGCGTGCGAAATCTCTCCAAAACGCGTCAGAGATCTTCTCGGATAAAAAAAAGCGTGTTATCTCGGGCAGACTCGTCTCTCTCCCACACGACGCCTCGCGCGTCTCCGCGCGCCCTCCGAGGGCTGAGAGAGCTCGAGAGGGCCAACATGCCCCTCTTGAGCGAGCTCGCGGGGATGGTGGAAGAGGTACGCCCCGTCCGCGATCCACGTCATCCCACCCCATCGCGCGATTTCCCGAACCGCCGAAAACACGCCTCGTCTTCCCTCGCCTCGTCTGACGCCGTCCGCCCCCCCCGACGCGCGTTAGCCCACCGTGGTGATCAAGGTGGGCACGAGCAGCCTGCTCCGCCAGGAGGCGGGCACGCTGCACCTCTCGCAGATCTGCGCGCTGTGCGAGACCGTCGCGCGGCTCCACAAGCAGGGCGTCCGCGTGGTGCTCGTGTCCTCGGGCGCGGTTGGCGCGGGCATGTTCCGCATGGGCCTGTCCGAGAAGCCCAAGGAGGTGGCGAAGAAGCAGGCGCTCGCCGCGGTGGGCCAGGTGCACTTGATGCGCTACTACGAGGACATCTTCAACACCATCGGCATAAAGTGCGCGCAGGTGCTGCTGACTCTGGAGAACCTGAGCAACCGCAAGCAGTACGTGCGCGCGCGCGGAACGTTCAGCGCGCTCTTCGAGATGGGCGTCGTGCCTGTGGTGAACGAAAACGACACCGTCGCTGTGGAGGAGCTCAAGTTCGGGGACAACGACACGCTTTCCGCGCAGGTGGCGGCGCTGGTGGACGCGCGCTGGCTGTTCCTGCTGACCGACGTCGACGGTCTGTACACCGCCAACCCGCACACCGACCCGAGCGCGACGCGCATCGAGGTTGTCGAGAACATCAACGAGCTGGACGTCGACCTGGGCGGCGCGGGCTCGAGCGTGGGCACCGGGGGGATGATCACCAAGCTCACCGCCGCGCGCATCGCGTGCGCGGCGGGGTGCAAGACCATCGTGTGCCTCAGCGCGAACCTCGAGCGCGACGTCGAGGCGGCGGTCATCGAGGGCAAGTCCGTGGGCACGGCGTTCCTGCCGGCGAAGAAAGCCGCCAAAGGGAAGAAAAAGTGGATCCTCGCCGTGCCCGTGCGCGGCGAGATCGCCGTGGACGACGCCGGCGAGAAAGCGGTGCTGCGCGGCTTGCCGCTGCTGCTCACGCACGTCGCGAGCGTCTCCGGGGAAGACTTCAGGGTGCAGGAGTGCGTCACCGTGCGCGACGCCGAGGGGAACGAGCTCGCGCGCGGGCTCTGCAACTACCCGGCGACGACGCTCCGCGACGCGGTGGCCAGCCGCGGCGACCCCGCGGAAGCGATCGAGCGCGAACAGGGCTGGGAGGACGACCTGGACGGACCCCCGGAGTGCGTGCACGCGAACAACATGTGCGTCACGCACGTGGAGACGCTGTCGCGCTCGTTCACGTTCTCGGACTTCCAAGGCGCGGGCTACGACTCGGGCGCGCGCGACTCCTCGGACGAGGAGCGCGAGGCGGCGTGAGACGCGCGCGGTAAAATAACGCATCGTCGGAACCGTAAAACACGCGCGAACCATAAAACACTCTAATACTATGACACCGGTAACGCGTTACCGTTCATACGCGCGCCTTCCCCCGCGCGTGACGGACGCGACGGACGCGTCGTACTTCCTGCGCGAGGCGGCGTCGCTGAGCACCGCGTACGCCTGCGCGACGTGCTTGAAGAGCGCCTCGGCGGCGGCGCGCAGGGGCGGCGCCGCCGGCGCTTTGTCCGGGTGGTGCCGCAGCGCGAGTTTCCGGTACGCCTGCTTTATCTCCGCGGCGGTCGCCGAGCTCTGCACGCCGAGCACCGCGTAGTGGTCGATGCTGCTCCCCTTCTGCGCCTTGCGCCGCGCCTCGGCGAGCTTCGCCGCGCACTCGGGGCCCATGGACGGCGCCAGCGTCGCCAGGTCGCGCGCCGCGCCGGGCCAGTCGCCCATGCTCAGAAACGCGTCGGCGCGACGCTGCAGCGCGCGCGCGTACGTCTTGTCCAAAAAGTGCGACACGCAGCAGTCCATGACGGCGTCGCAGAACCGGCGCTGCGCCTGGTACGCCGCCGCGCGGTTGGCGTGCAGGATCGCGCGAAACGCGTCGTCTTCGATCTCCGTGTTCAAACCGGCGGTGTACTGCTCCAGCGCCGCCGCGTACCGCTTGGCGTGGAACTCGTTGTTCCCGCGAACCTTGTGGTGCTCAGCGCGGCGCCGGGGACTCGCGCCGGGGCCGGGTGAGCGAGCCCCGGACCCGGACGCGCGTGCGGTGCGCGTCGGCGAGGAGGGCGCCGACCGCGCGCCGCGAGGCGCGCCTCGCGCGCCGGCGCCCGGCGCCCGGGAGGACGGAAATGCGTTCGCCGCGCGCGCGGGGGACAGGGCGGTTCCTTTCGCGCGCCGCGTCGGCGACGACGGCTGGCTTCGGCTCCCGGTCCCCTTACCGGATTTGTACGGGTCCTTGAACGCGGCGTTGGGGGCCGCGCCGGATGTGTGAGGTCGCTCGGACCACACCGGAGGCGCGTCCGGTTTGGACGACGCGTCGGTGTTCGCGCCGCCGCTCTTCGCCGCCGCCGCCGCCGCCGCCGCAGCGCGCACGGAGGCAATCTCGCCGGCCCACCGTTTCCGCTCCGACTCCCAGCGCGCGCGCTCGGCGGCGAACTGCGCGCGTTCCACCTCGAGCTCCTTCCGCGCGACGCGCGCGGCGAGGCTCTCCTCGCGCGCCCTCGTGCCAGCAGCCTCCGCGTCGCCCTCGCCGCGCGCCTCGCGCCGCGCCGCCGCGGCGACGGCGTCGCGCAGTCGCTCGATTTCCAGTTTGGCCTCCGCCAGCTCGGCGCGCGTCTCGGCGTGCTCCGCCGCGTTTCTTTTCAGCTCCTCGCGGAGCGCCCGCGCCTGCTCGCGCGCCGCGCGGGTCGCGTCCTCCGCTCCGCTCGCCGTGGACGCTTTGGCGCGGCGCGCCTCATCCACCTCCCCCCGGAGCGTCCTCGCCTCCTCCTTCTTCGCGGAGAAGGCGCTGACCAGCCTGGCGTTCTGCGACGCCATCTCCGCCAACGCCGCGCGCGCGCTCCGGCGGCCGGCTTCGACCTCCGCGCACCGCTCCGCCGCCTTGCGCAGCTCGTCCTCGAACGTCTCCTCGCGCGCGAGCGCCTTCGCGAGCATACTCGCGGTCTCCTCGCGCGCCTTGCGATGCTGCGCGTGCGTCTCCTTCAACGCCGCGTACTTCCCGGCGACGATCCGCGCCGCGGCGCGCGCGTCCTCCGCCGAGCGCCGCGGCGACGCGCCCGCGCCCGGCGACGCGCTCGAAACGTCCGCGTCGGCGGCCAAGGCGGCCGGCGCGGCATCGCTCGCGTCCGACCCACCGGACGCCGAGCGCGTCTCGTCGCGCGTCGTCGGCGCGACGCTAGCCGTCGTCTCCGACGCGATCCGCGATTCCACATGCGCCGCCTTCGCCGCCGCCGCGAGCGTCGCCTCAGCCTCCGCGCCCGTCGCGCCGGACGCCGCGCGCGCGGCTTTCGCGCGCGCAACCACCGCGTCCATCCACTGCGAGACACCCCTGTACCCGGGACTGTTTCGACTCTCGGTGACTGTTTCGACTGTCACACCGCTGATCGCCTCCTCCCCGCTCGGGGTTTTGATCCCGTGGCTCCGCACGCTCACGCTCTCGTTCGCGGAGGCGCCGCTCATCGAAGCCGCCGACGAGTCGGGGGACGACGCCGCCGCCTTCTCGGCGGCGGCGGCGAAGGGAGACCGCGCCTTCCCGGCGCGGCGGAGGCGGTGGGCGTCGGCGACGGGCGACGCGCCCGCGGAGCGCAAGCCGCCGGCCATGCCTCCCGCGACGGCGGCGGCGGCGGCGGCGGCGCGGCGCGCCGCGTCCGCCGCGGACCCCGCGGGGGACGACCCGAGCCCGGTCCGCGCCAGACTCGCCTCCACCTCGCGCAGCAACTTCTCCTCGTCGGAGACGGCCGGCGGCGTGCCCGTCGTCGGCCGCGCGTTCTCGTCTTGTTTGCGCTTCTCCGGCCGGAACGGAACCGAGGTCTTGGCTCCGCGCGGGTTGGCCGCGGCGGCGAGCCGCGACGAAAACGCCGCCCCCGCGGAGGGATTTCGGTTCGCGGCGGCGTCGCCTTTCAGCGGGGACGCGCTCGACGCGGTGAACGCCGCGGCGGCGGCTCGAATCTGCGGGTCGTGGGAGGGAAGTAAGGACGAGGGTGGTGAGCGTGAGGTCGGCACACCTCTTGCGTGTCTGAAACGGCGTCCCCGCGTCGCGTCGTCGCGCGTCCTCGCGGTGTCCGCGTCGCCATCGGTGGCGTGAACGGCTCTCCCGAGGAAACCAAGGCACGACCACCGCGCGAAACGACGAGGGAGGCGGCGGTCGCGGCGGTCAGAGTTGGACGCACCCTTCGGTGGTAGTCGCGATTTACGTCACCCATGCTCGCCTCGAGCGCGGCGATGGGCGATGCCGCGTTCTCCTTGTCCTGCGTCGTTCGAGAGACAAGGGTGGAGCACCGTCAGGATGGCGTCGGAGGTGCCGCCGTTTCGATAACGCCTCGGATGTCGTGGAAAGGACGAGCGCGCGCGCGCGTGCTTCGTGCGTACCTCTTGCGCCGGCATGGCGCACGCCTCTTCGCCGGAGACGTGCCACGCGCGACGTGGCGCGGAACCTGCGCCCGCCTCGAAGTCACGCGCGTCGGGCCCTTCGCCCGCGCGTTACGTTGTGCCGCGCGATGCTCTTTCCCCCGTCGACGTTTCGGGGACCGCACAGCTTTCGAGCGAGAGTTTTGCCATTCGCGAACGGCTCCACTCGCCACTCGCCACACTTGCGACCTGTGATTTTCGACCTTTTACCGAAACCACGACGCACGCGGTTGATTCGTCGCGCGCGCGGCGACGTGGAGGTGTCCGGAGCCGCGGGCGCGTCGCAGCGCGCTGCCGCGTTGCCTCCTTAAGCGCGGCGGCCGGTGACCGTCGTGGTTATCCCGCCGCGTGACCCCGTTCGTTACCGCCAGACGCCCGGCGATCTTTCGCGAACCTTCCATCGAAGATGGATGACGAGGACCTTTACGCGACGCTCGGCGTCGATCCTTCCGCGGACGCGGAATCCGTTCGCCGGGCGTACCGCAAGCTCGCCGTGCGGTGGCACCCCGATAAGAACCCGGGCGACTCGGCGACGGCGGAGGTGATGTTCAAGAAGGTGGCCGCGGCGTACGAGGTGCTGAGCGACGAGCGCAAGCGCGCGGCGTACGACGGCGAACGCGCGGAACGACGAGCGGGCACCGATCCTCGCGGCGGCGCGCGAGCTCGCGGCGCGCGAGCTCCTGGACGCGGCGCGTCTCGTTTCGGCGCCGAGTTCGGGTTCGGGGGCGGGTTCACGCCCCACCACGACCCGTTCGAGGTGTTCCGCGAGGCGTTCGGAGGCCGGGACCCGTTCGCGGATGACCCTTTCTTCGCCGCCGCGCGCAGCCGCTTCGGAGCCGCTCCGAATGCTCCGTCGCTCTTCCGCGACGCCGACCCGCTGGCGAGCGCCGCGCTCGGCGCGGGCTTCGGCGTGCCCTTCTTCGACGCGTTCGACGCGCTCGCGCGCGAGCCGTTCGGAGAGCCGTCGTTCGGAGGCGTGCGTGAAAGAGGCGCACACCGCAGCTTTCGCGGCGACGACGCCCGCGGCGGCGGAGTGGCCCGATCCACCTCGAGCCAGACGGTGGTGATCGACGGCCGAAGGCGCACGCGCACGACGACCACCATTCGGCACGCGGACGGCCGCGTGGAGACGTTCACGGACGAACACGTGGACGACGAGTTCCCCGCGGCGCGCGTCGGGGGGCGCGACCGGGACGCCGCGCTGCCGCGAGGCGCGGGGGGCGGGCATAGCCGCCTCGCGCGGAGGGGGTACTTCTAAACTTCTCTTCCGGCGTTTTTTTTTGTGCGCAAAGAGACGCGACAGTTTTTTTCTTCTCATCACACTGAAGCGCATACGGGAAAAATGTTCTTTTTCGGTTTTTGGAGCCTCGTGTACATACGTTTGGTGATTCTTTCGACCGTTGGGCATTTTCGTTTTCGTTTTTCTCCATCGAAAAGTTGGCGGCGATTTGCGTTTCGCGAAGATGCCAACACGCGAAACATTTGAATCGGCTGAACCGAGCTGACAACTTCAAAATTTTGAAGTTGCACGCTCGAACGCGCTGACGTTTTCCCGTGTTTTCGAATCGAAGTCGCGCGCACAACACACGACGCTCTCGCATCGTCGCGCACGTCGACGACCGCGTCGAACGTCACAGCTACCGCTACGCCGCGTTCCCCAGACGCAGCGTCGGTCACTCCCCTGAGCGCGCGGCCGCGACAGCGACGCACGCCCGGAATTCGGAACGATGAACGACAAGGCGCATTCATTGCCTCCCGTCACGGGGTGCGTATCCCGTGTTCGACCCGGGGATCGGGCTCCGTCCCCGAGCGAATCCCGCGCCGCGCGAGCGGAACCGAGTCGCGTGCGCGCGCGAGACTCGTGCCTTTGATGCGCGCGAGACAACCCGACTGACGCTCGCTCCTTTTCCCATCGACGCAGCCGCATTGGCGGCCCCACGAGGCGGTCGGCGAAGGGTGGCTGGACGCCCGCTGAGGTGAGTTTTTCGCTTGCGACCGCGCCTGTCCCCAACACCGGCTCTTCCCGCGCGAGCGCTAGTCCGTCATCGGGTCAGGCATCGGTGTGATGCGACACGCCGAATGATACGCCGACGCGCCCCCGACGCGCGTTCAGTGGCGCGCGATGCCTGGACCGCCGCGTTTCCGACGACGGGATCTCGCGTTCGAAACACCGCGTTTTTGAAGCGGTGGTGGTGCAGGGCACTGCGCGCTGTCGAAATCCTCCTTCGTCGCGTCCGACGAGCGCTCCCGTTCCGAGACCGAACGCTGACCTCCCGGACCCGCCCCCTCACAACGCAGGATGACATCCTCCGCCGCGCCGTCGCTCAGTACAAGGGGAAGAACTGGAAGAAGATCGGTGCGTGCGCCCGCCACTCCCCGGCGAACCTCCCCTCTCGAAGGCGAGAGGTTGCCTTCGCGGACCGACTCGCCACGCGCGTCGTGGTCTTTAGCGCCCGCCGACCAGGCGCGCGCGTTCGGCGCGGTCACGACCCGCGCGGAGCCGCAGGCGCGGACGCGCGCGCCGCCACGCGCGTCGCCGCGACGCAGCCCACCTCCCGTCGCGCGTGCGGCCGCCGCGCTTCACTCGCCCGCCCCCGCCGACGCCCGCTGACCCCCCCGACTATTCAAAATTCGCCCACCCCGCGCAGCCGAGTACTTCGAGGAGCGCACGGACGTGCAGTGCCTGCACCGCTGGCAGAAGGTTCTGAACCCCGAGCTCGTGAAGGGCCCCTGGACGAAGGAGGAGGACGCGAAGATCATCGAGCTCGTTGGCCAGCTCGGCGCAAAGCAGTGGTCGAAGATCGCTCAGCAGCTCCCCGGGCGCATCGGCAAGCAGTGCCGCGAGCGCTGGTACAACCACCTGAACCCCGACATCAAGCGCGAGGAGTGGTCGCGCGAGGAGGACCGCGCGCTGATCATCGCGCACCGCGCGTTCGGGAACAAGTGGGCGGAGATCGCCAAGACCTTCGTCGGGCGCACGGACAACGCCATCAAGAACCACTGGAACAGCACGCTCAAGCGCAAGGTTGACGAGGCGCTGGCGCGCGGGCTCGACGCGCTCGCCGCCGCCGACGCCAGCGCCGACGACGCCTCCGCCAAGAAGAAGGGCAAGGAGAGCGCCAAGAAGGCGGCCAAGTCCGCCGAGGCCAAGGCGGCCAAGGCGCTCGCCAAGCAGGCCAGGCAGGTGGAGCTCAAGGGCAGCAAAAGCAAGAAGCGCAAGGGTGCCGCCATGCAGGGCTTCGAAGGCGCCGCCAAGCGCCCCGCGCACGGCGCCCCCGAGAATTCGGCGCGCGCCGCCGCCGCCGCCGCCATGTACGGCTCGGCGAACCCGCACATGGCGCAGGCGGCCGCGGCGGCGGCCGCGGCGGCGTTCGACGCGACGCTCATGCACGGCATGCTCGTGAGCCCCAGCCAGGGCGGCACCGCGGGCGGTCCCTCGCCCTTCGGCGCCGCCGGCGCCGTCGGCGGGCACCTCTTTGCGTCGCCGTACTCGCAGGCGAAGGCGAGCGGCGGCGGCTGGGGCTACGGCCAGCCCGCGTCGGCGGAGCGCGGCGGCGCGCCCATGCACGGCATGGGCGCCGAGCACGGCGGGCAGGGCGCGCCGCGCTCGCCCTTCCCCATGACCGAGCTCTTCGAGTCCATGGAGCCGGGCGGCTCGCCCAGCGCGCGCGGCGCCGAAACCGGCGCGTCGCCGCTCGGCGCGCTGTCCACGATGATGGCGGGCGGGAGCAGCCCGCTGCTCTCCAACTTCTCGGGCGGCTCGCCCATGAACCTGTACGCCTCGCTGCTCGCCTCGCCCGGCGGCGGCGGGAGCAGCGCGCGCAAGGGCGCGTCCAACACCGTGCTCCGCGCCGACGCCGCCGCCGCGCAAGCCGCGGGGCAGCGTGAGGCGCCCGCGGACGCCGCGGCGGCCATGGCGCCGCCGCCCGCCTCGGCGCTCAAGCGCCAGGGCGCCGACGGCGAGCAGACTGCTCGCCATACGGCTTCGCCCGGGCCGCAGACGTGGTTCGACACGCCCGGCGGCGGCGCCGGGCGCGCGACGCGCGCGGCGACCGCCGCGGCGGCCGCGGGCGTCAAGGCGGACGCCTCCGCCGGCGTGGCCGGCGTCGCGGCGGCGGCGGCGGCGGCTGTGCCCCGCATGGCGGGCGTCAAGATGGAGGGCGAGCTCGCGGGGTTGGCGTCGCCGCCGTACAAGGGCAACACCGTGCCCGGGCGCCTGTCGTCCCTCTTCCGCCGCGGCGGCGGCGGCGAGCTCGTCGACGGCTCGGCGCCCGCGAAGCTCGGCAAGGAGCCCGTCGCGAAGGACGACGTGCTCGAGGTGATGCGCCAGCTGGAGCAGCAGAACTCGCGGGACTACGCGCAGGCGGAGCAGTTCCTGGCGGCGGCGGCGGCGAAGGACGGGTCGAAACGGGGCGGCGCCGCGGGCGACTCGCCCAGCCTGTACTTGATGCGATGAAGCGTTTCGATTCGGTTTTGCGGCGAGACGCGGCGAGACCTCCGCGGGGGACTATTTAACGCGTCGCCTTCGGCGCGACGAGGAGGGAACACGTACGCGTAGACCGCGCGCGAAACCAGCTCGAACGGTCGGTTCGCGCGCCGTGACCCGGCTCGGCCTCGAGGGGAGGACGGGTCGGACTTTGTGAATAGGGTACAGACGAACTACGGACGTTTTCGTTACGACTACGAATCGGACGTTTCGACGATTCGACGAGACGAGCGTCGTCGTCGTCACAACGCCGCGCCCGAGAAGATCCCCCGGATCGCGCCGTCTGCCGCGCTCCCAGACGGGTGCACCTTAACCTTCCGGTCGCCGAGCACGCGCACGCCGCCTTCCCACACCTGGTACTCGAACCCGCGCAGAGCGCACCGCGGCGACTTCACGACTTTCACCACGCGGATCTGCGCGCCCGGGTTCTTTTTTTTAGTGGCATCCGCGCATTCCGCGAGTCCACCGCCGGCATCGCCGACGGCATCGCCGCCGCCGTCGCCTCCACCGCCCGTTCCCGTCACGGACGATTCCGCCGCGCCCTCCAGCACGAGCCGCGTGTTGACGCAGTGCGCCCACTTCACGCCCAGCGCCGCGGCGGTGGCGGCGGTGGCTGACGCGTCGCCGGCGCCGGCTTTGAAAAAATCGGCGCCCTCGTCGGCGGCGCGCGCGCGCGTGGTCACCTGGTTGGTCACGAGCGCCGCCATGTGCAGGCGCTCCGCCTGCCGCTTGAGCACACTGGCGATCTGCCCGAGCAGTTCCTGGCGTCGCGCGATCTGCCCGCGCCCCACGCCGAACTCCGCGCGCGCCAGCGCGGCGACCGAGTCGACGACGAGCAGCCGCACGGCGTGGTCGACGAGCGCCTCTTCCAAGCCGCTCAGCCGCTGGAGCGTCTCGGAGAGCGTGGACGGGGTGAGGACCAGGATCTTCTCGGTCAATGCGCGCAGCGCGGTGGCTTTCGCGTCGCGCTCGTGCGCTGCGTCGTCGCTCGATACGCCGTACGCGGAGGGAAACACGTTCGCGGCGATCTGCGCGACGCGCGCGCCGGAGAACTTCTGCTCGGTGTCTACGAACACGACGCCGGCGTCCAGGCCGCCCAAGCGCCTGGGCGCCGCGGCGGCCACGGCGAGCGTGAGGCAGAACTGCGTCTTGCCCGCGCCGGCGGGACCCACTAGCTCGGTGATCGACCCGGTGGGCACGCCGCCGCCCAGCGCCGAGTCGAGCGCGCGCAGGAACTCGCCGCCGCGCACGTACGCGGGACCGGCGGATGTCGAGACCGACGCCGCGCCGGGTTCGCTCGGGGCGTCCGTCGCCGCGCGCGGGGAGGCGGCGGGGCCGCCTCGAGCGCCCGCGGCGGCGTGCGCGCCGACGCGGCTCGCGAGGAGCGCCCGCGCGGTCGTGGGCTTGGGGCACACGTTCCGGGCGACGGACGCCACCACGCGCTCCGCCGCGGGCAGCGAGATGTCCAGGAGCTCCACGAGGTCCAGCGACGAGCGCGTCAGCACGTCCTCCGCGGTGCGGAAGTTGTGGCCCTCAAGCTTGGACAAGATCTCCACGTTCAGGCCGGCGACGCGCGCCAGCGAGCGATGCTTCGCGGCCATCGCGAAGAAGCGCGGCGCCCAGCCCGGACGCGCCGTGCGGGCCGCGACACCCGCGCCGCGCGTTTGAACTCACGAACGGCAGATGTGGAGATCTGCTTTTGTTGTTGCTTTCTCGTGCCACCATCGTCTCGTGGTTCTCGAATTTTTCGAGAGCCAGATGCCAGACGCGTTCCTTTTTGGGCCCCAACGGATTGGTGCGCGGCAGAGCGAGGCGCGGCAGAGCGTCTCGGCCGTCCCCGGAACCGCGGAGGCGGCGCGGAGCGGCGAGCGTACTCGGTGAAGCGTCGTCGGGCGACTCGGGGTCGCGGGCGTCGCGACCGGTCGGAACAGCTCGGGACCGGCGGTGCGTTGACCGATAGATAGGACAGAGTGCCTGCGAAGTGCTCGACCGATTTCGCGTGGCGACTGATTTCTCTCGTGCGTGCCGATGGCGACGCGCGCCGACGGGACCCTGCCCCGGTCGGGCAAGCCGGCGAACGACGCCGCGAAGGAGGCGCACGCGATACTGGTTCGGGCGGAGCGGGGCTTGACGGACTCGCTGGCAAAGCCGAAGGTGTCCAACGCCAAATCGCTGACGGGCGCGTTCCGGTCGGTGTCCCTTCGCGACGCGACCGACCGCTCCGTCGCGAGCACGTTCGCGGAGTTCGGGGAGGGCGCGGCAGAGGTCCGGCGGCTGGGCGACGACGGCCCGGGGGGCAAGGGCGTCATCCGCCGCCTCGAGGGCGTCGCGGCGATGAAGCAGAGCCGCCGGGAGAGGCACGAGAGCGCGGTCACGGCGTGGGAGACGGAGCGCGACCGCGTCGTGGACGAGGCGCTCGCCGGCGAAGCCGCCGCGCTCGTCGCCGCGTTCCGTGAGAAAATAGGCGCGTCCGACGCGAAGATCGCCGCCATCATGGACGCGTTCGCGCCGGATGTCGTGCGGGGCGACCACGTCTCGACGCTGGTCACAGACAGCGACGGTCCCGCGGAGGGCGCGGAGGAGGACGCGGATAAAGCCGAGGCGGACGAGCGCGAGGCGGACGCCGACGCCGACCCCGCGGCGGCGGCGGCGGCGGCGGCGCGCGCGCGCCGCGCCGAGCGCGACGCCGCGGCGGACGCCGCTCTTTCTGAGATGGACGCGTTCGAGCTCCGCGACGCGTGGTACACCGTGTCCACCGAGTTCCCCGCGCGCACGCACAGCATAGACACGCTCGAGTCGGCGCTGACGGCTTTGTCCTCGCGGTGCTCGAGCCGCCTGGCGGCGACGTTCTCGAAGGTTGTGGACGCGCTGCTCGCGGTCGCGCACCTGCCGCGGCCGGAGGTGGAGCGCTTCGCGCAGGAGGAGACCTCCAGGCTGAACCGGTCGTTCCTGGACGACAAGCGCGCCACCACGGAGCTCGCGCGCCGCCTGCGCGCCCGGGAGGTGCTCGCCGAGTCGTCGCGGCGCGACGCCTGGGTCGCCGCGACGGCGCGGTGGCGCGAGCTTCGCGTCGAGAAGGCGGTGGGCGCGTTTTTAGAGTCGCTCGCGCACGAGCGCGTCGCGCGCCCGCCCGCCGTCCGCGCCGCGCACGAAGCGCTGGCCGCGGACCAGAAAGCCGCGCACGCGGCGCTCGTCGCGCACGTCCGGAAGATGACAGATGCGTTTAAGGCATCCGTCGATAAGGCATCCGAGAGCGGCGTCGGCGCGGACCCGCGCGGCGCTTCGCCGTGCTTCTCGCCGGAAGCCGTGGCGCGGTGGCGCGAGGGCATGGACTTGCGGCTGGACGCCTGGGACGCCGCCGCCGCGGAGGACGTGAGAGCACTGGAAGAGGCGACGCGCGACGTCGACGGCGACGTGGCGGCGGCGCTGGCGCGCGCCGCCGCCGACGTCGCCGCCGCGCGCGACGCCGAGTTCGAGGTGTTCGACTTCGAGTTGGAGCGCGTGCGCCGGGCGGAGGAGGCGGAGGCGGCGAAGGCGCGCGAGAGCGTAAGAGGGGAAGGGGGGGAGGAGACGGAGGAGAGAGACGGAAGAGAGACGGCACCGTCGGGAGACACGGAAGATGAGGACGCGACCGCCGCGGCGCCGCCGGTTCCTCCGTGGCGATCGGAGACGCTGCTCGACGAGACGTGCGCTCCGAAAGCCGACGCCGTCGCGCGCGCCGCGCGCGCCGCCGAGACGCGCGCGCGCTTGGCCGCGGCGGAGCGCGCGTCCGCCTGGCGCGCCGAGGCTGGTCGCCTGTGCGCGTTCCTCGAGGAAGCGGCGCGGCTCCGCGAGACGCACCGGTTCCTGGCCGAGCGCTCCGCGGCCGGGTCCGAGGAGGCGCTCGCGTCGCTTCGCGAGGCGTTTTTATCAAACGACGGCGAGCGAGAGGGCGCCTTCGAGACGGCGCGCGCGGCGATTGCCGAGACGCAGACCGAGGAGGCGCTCGCCGCGGCGGAGGCGCGGGCGACGTCCGAGCTCGACGCCATCGAGGATGGGTACCGCTCGTTCTGGAGCGAATCGACGGACGCCGCGGAGGCGTTCCCGGCGCACGTCCGGAACCACTTCGACGCGTACGAACGCAGAGTCTGTCGTTTGTTGAGGCTCGTGCCCAACGCGAGGCGCCCGGCGGGCGCGAACGACGCGGAGGGCGACGGCGCGAACTCGGGGCCCGACTCGCGAAACGCCGGCGACGCCGAAGAGGCGGAAGGGGCGGAAGATGAAGCGCGAGACGCCACCGGCGTTCCGCCGGCGGAGACGGCGGCGGGGACGGACCCCGACGGGGTCCCCGACGGGGACGAACGCGACCCGGCGCTCGTCGCGTGGGACGCCGAGGACGCACTCGAGGAGTGGACGCTTGAGGAAGACGCGGAAGACGCGCGCGACGCGGAAGTCGCCGACGACGCCGACGACGCCGACGACGTCGATCCCGCCGAGCCCGCCGCCGCCGTCTCCGGCGAGGACGAGCCACTCGATCCCGGCGATGCTCCCGGCGATCCGAAACCCCCGCCTCGCGAGCGCGTCGCGACGCGGGGCGGCGCCTCGTTCGCGGTGTGGTCGGATCTCGTCGAGCACGTCGCGAGCCCCGCGTCTGAGGCTTCGGAGTCGGGCGAGTTTTCAGTCCCCGCGGACGCCCCCGGGGTGCATTCCTCGACGGCGGATTCGGCGGAGAGCGGAACGACGGCGACGGCTCCCGAAAGCCTCCCGGGAGGCTTCGACGCGTCCCTGGCGCTCGGCAAGGAAGGCGTCGCCGCGCCTCTGCTGCTCGCCGCGCGCGACGCGCTGCTGGACGACTACGAGGCGCACCTGCGCGCCGAGCTGAGCCGCGCGGAGGCGCGCGCGCGCGAGGAGGCGGAGTCGGCGCGCGAGGCGCTCGAGCGCCGGCTGATGGCGCACAGGCCCCGCTACGGCGCGCTGGAGGAGCGCGACGTCGGCGCGCGGCGCGCCGCGCTCCGCGAGCGCCGCGTCGCGTTCGAGCGGTACCTGCTCGGCGCCGCGCGCGCGGCGAAGCTTGCGGACGAGCGGTTCGCGAGCACTCTGCGGGAGACGCAGAAGAAGTCGGACGCGGCGGTTGGGGCGGTGGTTGAGGTTGAGCGCCGGCTGGGCGCCACCGCCTCGGCGGCGGCGCTTGTGATTCGCGAGAAGGAAGCCGCGCGCGCTGTCGACGCGGCGCGCGCCGAGCTCGAGGCCGCGATCGCGGGTTTGCGCGAGCGCGCCGAGCGCAACTACGAGCACGTCCTGCGGCAGACCGCCAACTTCAGGGTTCAGCAGGGTTTGCGAAAGGCGCCGCCGCCGCCGGCGGCGGAGAGCGAGGAGGGTC
>Ga0181558_10002040_pt1 | contig 19415 bp, 6 predicted proteins | sample 011ome_22_FD_133754 | JGI IMG/M metagenome (GOLD analysis project Ga0181558, IMG submission 133754) | Coastal salt marsh microbial communities from the Groves Creek Marsh, Skidaway Island, Georgia - 011507BT metaG (megahit assembly) | ecosystem: Environmental > Aquatic > Marine > Intertidal zone...
ACTCCACAAACGTCGGCGCTTCTGTCGCGTTTTTTCGAACGAAAACGCCGCTGACGCGCACGCCTCCGCGTCTCCCTCCGCGTTTCCACCCGCGCTCCACCTCACAGAACGTCAAGGCCGACCTCGTGTCCAAGGGCACGGAGGTGACCGCCAGCGCCACCGCGAACTACGCCGTCGACAAGGACATCAGCGCGGACGTCACCGTGAACGAGAAGGGCGACGTCAAGGCGACGCTGTCGCACGCCGGCGCGGTGGAGGGGCTCAAGACGACGGTTTCGGGCGAGCCGGCGAACGCGGCGAAGACGCTGAAGATCGCCAACGCCTACCTCAGCGGCGACTTCGGGGTCAAGGCGGACGTGAGCGGTGTCCTCGGCGCGCCCAAGGCGGACGTCTCGCTGCTCTACAACGCGGGAGACTTCCAGGTGGGCGCGGAGGCGGCGGTTTCCGCCAAAGGAATCGGCGCGTACGCGCTCGCCGCGCAGACAAAGATGGACGACGTCGTCGCGGCGGTGATCCTGGCGGACAAGCTGGACACCGTCAAGGCGTCCGCCGTGCTCAAGCTGGACGGCGCGACGTCCGCCGCCGCCGAGGCGACGTACAAGATCAAAAGCGGCGACCTCAAGCTCGCCGCCGGCGCCGCCGCGAAGCTGGACAGCGGGCACACCGCGCGCCTGGTGCTGAGCTCCGCCGGGCACGCGCAGTGCACGTACTCCGGCGAGGTCGCGAAGGGTCTGCAGGGCACGGCGTGCGCGCAGGTGGACCGGGCGCTCAAGTACAAGTACGGCCTGCAGTTCAACTATAAGATGTGAACGAAACGAGACGAAACGAAACGAAACGGGAGCGCGGCGAGCCCGTAGCCTCGAACGTCGCGTCGTCTAAAAGTACTCTTTTTCTGTAGAAGCCGCCTTTTGCGTGAAAAACAACCGCGTCGTCACCGCAGCCTCGCGCCGCCCACCTTCTGCGCCGCCTCGCGCCCCTCCTTGGTGAGCAGCGCCTGCGCCAGCAGTGGCAGCTCGGGGAAGACGTGCACGACGTACGCCTCAACGACGCGCCGCGCCGCGCCCCAGCGGTCCTCGCCCTCCGGGAACTTGGGCAAATGCGCGCCAGCCGCGCCCAGCGCGCGGATCATCGCGAACCGCTCGGCTTGTAATCCGGGGTGCTCGTGGACGTTGCGCACGAAACGGAACAGGTCGCGCAACGTGGGCTCGTACCCCGTCCCGTCCCAGTCCCCGCGCGCGGCGGCCGCGCGCAGCGATAACGATCCGCGCTTGCGTCCCTTACGGCGCGGCGCGCCGCTCTCCTCCGCCTCCGCCGCCGCCGCGACGCGCGTCGCCGCGGCGGCTTCCTCCTTGGCCATCCGCAACTGGTCCGCGCCGGCGGCGTACTGCTTTTTGATGTTGTACTTGGTGACGCGCTCGAGGAGCTCGGGGATGACGAGTTCCTTCCAGTTCTGCAGTCGCGCGGCGACGGACTCGAGGCGCGCGGACTTCGAGTTGGCCCGCGAATCGTTTCGCGACGCGTCGCGGCTCGAGGCGCTTTTTTTGCGCGCGCCGTTTCCGGAAACGCCGTTTTTTTCGCCGTCGCCGCCGAACACGTCGGCGACGAGCCTCAGCTCCTCCGCCGGCGTCAGCGCGGCGCCGGACCTGTCCTTGAGCGGGATGAGCTTCTCGTCGTTCGCCTCGCGGATCTTCTCCACGGCCTTCTCCGGGGTCCAGAACACGGGGTGCTGCAGCACCTCCTCCGCGCTCGGGCGGTCCTCCGGGTTGGGCTGGAGCATGTCGCTCAGCACCACGCGGGCCGCCGCGACGACGTGCCGGGGCAGCTTGGACGTCTCGAGCGCGCGGAGCGAGAAGGTCCCGCGGATGATCCGCTGGTTCTCGTACAGACCCGCGATCCCCGCAGCCTCGGGTGGAGCCTTCTTACCGGAACTGAGCGGAAGCGTCGACGAGTGTTTGCCGTGTTTGCCTCCTCCGTTTTTCGCCGCGGCGTTTTCCTCGTCGCGAAACGGGCTCGCCGCGCCGGTGAACGCGGCGTACATCAGATTGCCGAGGCTCCACACGTCCACCGCGGCGGTGAGGTTTTGGTTCATCAGCACTTCCGGCGGCCGGCCCTGCAGCTGCACGTTCACGCCGTAGCCGGCGAAGGTGGTCATGGAGTACATCGCGTCCTTCTCCTCGCCGCGCTCGTGCGTCTTCAGGCGGACGCCCAGCCCCAAATCGGCGAGCTTGAACTCGCCGCTCGCCGCGCGCAGGCAGTTGTCGGGCTTGATGTCGTTGTGCGTCACGCCCGCGGCGTGCACGTCGGCGACGGCGGCGGTGAGCGCCTCCGCCGCGGCGACGCGCTCGGCGGGCGGCAGGTTGGCGACGTCCCCACCGGGCGCACCGCGGAGCCACTGCGCCAGGGACTCGCCGCACCGCTCCATCGCGGTGAACACCGCGTCCGAGCCGTCCAGGTGCGCGCCGAGCAGAAACGTCACGCGGTTGGAGTTTTGGTTCAGGTGCCGGTGCAGCGCCACCTCGCGCTCGACCAGCGCGCGGGTGTTTTGCCCGCGCTCGCCGGGGGGCAGGGGTATGCGCTTGATCGCCGCGGGCCTGCGCACCACGGAGCTCGAGCCCGCGGTCTCGTCGTACACGCCCGCGTACACAGTCGTGCCCAGCGACCCGCGGCCGAGCTCCTTCGCCTCGTCGTACCACATGTGCCGCCCGGCGCCGACCCAGCTCTTGTTCGGCGGCGGCAGCAGCGACTCGCCGGCGCGCCTGTGCCTGATGAACGCCGCGATCTCCGCCTCCAGGTCCGCGAGCTTGCCCTCCGCCGCCTGCACGGTGAGCGCGGGCGCGCCCTCCGCCCTCGCCTTTCGTATCGCGGCTCGGATCCCCGACGGGTCGATCTTCTCCGTGGCCTCGATGAGGTCCACCGCGGCGGCGATTTTGCCGCGAAGAAGACGCGCGCGGCGGAGCGCGGCGTCGGCGTCGCGCATCGCGCGCGTCCACTCGTCGTACGTCCGCGTGGCGTCCTTCAGGAACGAGCCCGCGCGCGCGCCCGGCTCGTGCGTGGTGGTGGAGACGCGGCGCTTGGCCTTCTCGCCGTCCACGTCCACGTCGCGCAGGAAGGACAGATCCTTCAGGAAATCGAGCGTGCGCGCCAGGTCCATCTCCAGCGCTTCGCTCAGGTTCTCGTGCGTCAGCGTCCACGTCGGCGCGCGCCGCGCGCCCTCGCTCGGCTCCTTGTCCCACCACTCCGCGCGCGTCGCCTCGTCCACCTCCGCCTCGAACGCCGAGAGCGCGTCCACCTTCGAGTGCAGCCCGCGCAGGTGGTCGCGCCACGACGACGACGAGAACGGCGCGTCTGACGCGCCCACCGCGAACGTCGTCGCCTCCTCCGTGCCGGCGAGCGCGTCGAAGTCGCCGCTCAGCGCGCCCTTCTCCATCTCCTCGCACGCACCCTCGAGCGCGCGCGTCGCGGCGACGTACGCGCCGCGCGCCTCCCCGAGCGCCGCGCGCCGCCGCTCCGCGCGCGACAGCAGGTCGTGGCACCGCGCGTACACCGAGTCCCCCTCCATCAGACGCACCGAGCGCGCGTCGTCGGTGAGCGCGTCGCGGTACGCCGAGAGCTGCCCGACGACAAAGTCCAGCGCCGTGGCGTGCAGCGGCGCCAGGCAGACGTCCTTCGCGCCCACAGCCTCGGCGCGCCGCTCCATGTCCTCCAGCAGAATCTCGAACACGAACGCGTCGTCCACGGCGCCGTCGCGCATGGCCATCAAGTCCACGTTGTCCCGGAAGTTTTTGAACGCGCGGAACAGCGCGTCCACGTCGTCGCGGACCGGCTCGTTTGTATTTTCTGAAGCGCTCGCGTCGACGACGCTCGCGCCGGTCGCCGCCCCCGACGGATCGGGATCGTCGCCGCCGTTCTCGCCGGATCCTGACTGGTTCACTCCCGCGGACACGGACGCCGCGAGTGCCTCGCGCCGCTCCGCCTCCCGGCGCGCGCGTTCGCGCTCCTGCTGCGCGGCAGTCAGGCGGCCGCCGAGAGGGGCGGCCCCGTCGCCCGCGTCGAAGGCGGCTTCGCGCGTCAACGCCGCGGGGTCCTCCTCGCCTCGGAACGCGCGGAACGCCTCCAGGTGCGCCTGCGCGCCCGCGACCGCCCACCCGCTCGCGTCCGGCGCCGCGAGCTCCTCCACCAGCCGCCGCTCGGAGACACCGCCCTCCAGGAACCGCCGTGTCGCCGCCGCGAGCGGCGCGACGTTCCGCGCGACGTACTTCTTCCCGGCGCGTCTGCGCGGCGCGTCTCCGCCGCGGAGCCAGCCCCAGGCCCGCGCCGGCCACTTCACGGACGTGGGTGGCGTGCGGTCCAGGTACGGCGCGCTGTACCCCTTGAACCACTCCTTGGCCCACGTGGCGTTTTTCTTCCCCGCGCCCACGAGCTCGCTCGCGGCATCCAGGGTCAGGCCCTGGTGCTTCCAGTCCTCCAGCCAGTACTCCTGCACGGCGCGCCTGTGCTCGATCGCCTCGAAGGACGCGCGCACGCCCGCGGCGGTCTCCGCGGCGAGCTCCAGGTCGCGCATCTGCAGCCACCAGTGCCAGTCGGGGTCGTGCGCCTCCGTCCCCGGGCCGAGCTTTGCAATGAGGTCCTGGCGCCGCATCTCGCGCGCGGTGTCGGGGTCGCGCACCGCGGACGCGCGGCGCGCGTGCGCGCCCTCCAGCTCGAGCCCGACGACGGCCAGCCGCGCGCGCGCGCGGTGCGCGAAGGACATCGCCTCCGCCAGGTCGTTCACCAAGATGGCGTCCCCGCGCATCATCGAGGACGCGTGCGGGTCCTCGGAGGTGGCCAAACGGAGGCTCGAGGACATGCCGGCGACGCCGCCCAGCGGGGCGCCCGGGATCGAGCCGCCCGCGCCCGCGGGGGACCCCGGCGTCGCGCCGGCGGACCCTTGGACCCCCGCCGGTGGCGCGCCGGCGGCGGGCCCTGGCGCCCCCCCCAGCAGCCCCCCGCTGGGCAGGAACCCCCCCCCGCTTCCGAACCCGCCCGCCGCTGGCGGTATGACGTACGTGAGGTGCCACGGCGCCGTGCCGAAGGGCGACGCGCCGCCGCCGCCGTTGCGCGCGTGGTCCGGGGCGGTGTACGGCAGACGCGGCGCCGACACCATGACAATCGGCGGCGCGCGCTCTGGGCTCAGCCCGAGCGTCTCGCCCAGCGCGTTGATGCGCGCGGCGACGGCGAAGTGCAGCTCTCTTCCCTCCCAGCCCGGGTCCACGCCCGCGAGCGTGACGTACACGGCGCCGGGCTCGCCCACGCCCGGCGCGTCGCGCCCGTGCTGGAACAGCAACGCGTTGAGCGCGGCGTGCTCCACCAGCGCCTCGCCTTCGCGCGTCAGGTCGATCTCCTGCCTGCTCTTGTTGCGCACCGCGTACAGGAGGTTCTTGTGCCGCCGGGCCGCGGCGCTCCGGGGGGGCGTGCCAAACGCCAGCGAGCGCGCGCGCTCGGGGGGTTTCACGGCGGCGGCGGCGATCCAGACGTCGAGCGCGGGCTCGCCGCCTCCGCCGGCGTGCGCGTTTGTCGCGCCGCGTTTGTCCGCGTCGGCGAACCACCGCCAAATCGTAGGCGAGCGGTCGGTCTCCCCGGCGGCCGCGTTCGCCGCTGACGCGCCCGCGCCGTTCCCGAAACCCGGGTCGCTCGGCGCGTTCGCGGCCTCCTCGCCGACGCCGAAGTACTCGCGCTCGGGGGAGCGGCCGAGCGGGCGCGCGACGCGCTCGCCCTGAACTCTGAATTCGCACACCCGGCCGATGGCGTCGGTGTCCAGCGCCTCGGGGATCTCGGCGACGAACCGGCAGCGCTCCCACGCCGCGCGCAGGGTTTTCCACGACTGCAGGTACTCGCGTTCGACCGGAATCGCGGGGAGACTGAGCTGAGCCGCCATGCCGGGCTTAGCCCGCGAGGTCGAGTTCGTCGCCCCCGTGTTCGAGCCGGATGGGCGCGACGCCTTCGTTCGCGCGCCGGGAGGATGCGGAGCAAGTCGCTCGCGGGTCGCGCGGGGGAGGCCCTGCAGCGCGGCCCTCCGCATTGCGCGCGCCGCGCCGAGCAGCTGCCGCGTCTCCCGCCGCATCGCGACCGCGCGAACGCCGCCCGAGCGCGCGCGCGTGCACCGACGCCGTGACGCGCGCGACTCACAACTGCGCGACGCGAGGGCGAATGGTGCGACCGCGACGTTTCGCAGGCGCTGGAAGCGTGGAAGGTACCGACACAACCGGGCGGAATCGACGCGCCTCGACGACACCAGTTAGTGATAAATGCGTGTAGTAGAATGCGTTGTATTAGATGCGTACATGTAAGAATCTAAGATACAAACCCCCCAGAGGACGACGCGTTCCCGTGCCACGGTATCGGGAAAAGTCATCTCACTGGGTGGTGTCTGACGGCACCGGCGACGCCGTCCTCGCGCGGGCGCCCAGCGCCGCCGCCGTAAATTCCGCGGGCTTCGAAGCCATCGGTTCATTCGCGACGGTCTGCGCCGCGCGCCTTGCGGCGTGCACCTCGGCCATCAAGGTGTCCACCTCGATGCTCGGCCCGGCGGACCGCAGGAAATCGTCCGTCACGTACTCGCCGTCGTCGCCGTCGCCGTCGTCGTCATCGCCGGGCGCGCCCCAGAGCTCGTTTAAGTTCCCGTTCCCGCCGCCGTCGTGCATCACGTCGCCGTCGCCGCCGCGGAGCATGGCCATGTCGATGGAGTCGAGGCCACCGTCGGCCCACCGGGGGTCCATGCGCACCATGACGGGGTCCGGCGCGCCGCGAGGCGCGGGCATGCCGGCGCCCTCGCCGGCGTACGACCCGCCATCGAAGAAGCGCGCGCCGCCGCCGCCGCCGCCGCCGCCGCCGTACCCGTGCTGCTCCCCCCGCTCCCGCCGCGCGTCCCCGTCGGACCAGTGCAGGAGGCGCTGCAGCACCTCCATCTCTTCCAGGAGCGTCGCGCGCTCGTCCTCGGTCATCATCGCCGAGGGGTGCATCTGCGGGTTCCCGCCACGCGCCGCCGCGAGCTGTGACAGCTGGAGCTGCTTGCGCAGGTGCTGCGACGCCGCGATGGCGAGCGGCGCGACGCGCGTTTGCAGCGCGTCGAGCTTGCGACTCAACAGCCCGAGCTGGTCGCCCGGGTTAGCGGACATGGGCATGTGCACGATGTGCGCGCGCTGGGTGGCGTCCGCGCGCGGTTTTCCGGATCCGTCGTGCCGGTGCGCGGCGCCGGGGCCTCGGCCTCGCCCGCGGCCGACGCCGGGCGGGCGGAGGGGCGGCCACGGCAACCCCGCCGCCTCGGCGGCGGCGCGCGCCTTCAAGCCTTGGCCCTTCTTGTGCGACCGCTTGGGCGCCTGCGGCTTCTGGAACCCGCCGCCGCGCGAAGGCGCGGAGGCAATGAACGCCTCCGCCGCGATCTTCGCCTCGGCGGCGCGCACGAAGTCGCTGTCGCCGTCGCGCGTGAACCCGACGCGGCGCTCGAGGTCGCCGAGCGCGCCGACGGAGACGTCGCCGGCGAAGCGCGCCTTCTTCTTGGCGCCCGCGACGCCGGGCTCCGCCTTCAGCGGCACGCCCGCGGGGTCGAACAGCATCTTCGTGAACCGCGGGAACGACCCCGCGGACACCCCACCGTCGTCGTTGACGTCGTTGGACTTGCGCTTCGAGGCTTTCGCGGGGTCCTCGAACGGCGGCGCGAACCCCGAAGCGGAAGGCGGCGCGTCCTCCGCCGCCGCCGCGGCTTTCGCCGCGGCGGCTTGCTGCTGCTTCGTGAGCCGCGCGGGGAGCGCCGTCTCCTCGCCCCGCTTCGCCGCCTTCTCGAAACTCTGCTTCGCGGCTTTAAGCGCCGTCAGGAACGCCGCGTTTTTCTTCGCCCTACCCAGCGTCTTCTCGTACTCGCGGAAAGGCACCAGGTCGTGCCTGTGCACGGCCGCGGCGGTGTTGTCGAAGAAGCGCACCGAGCGCATCGCCGCGTCCTCCTTGTTGGACGCGACGCCCAGCGCCTCGGCGGCGGCGCCGCCGATCACCACGCCGGGCCACCACCCGTGGCCCTTCACCCGGCCCCAGACGTGCTGGCCAGCCGAGGGCCACGCGGTCGGGAGCTCCGCGAGCACGTCCGCGGGCTTGCCGGGCTGAGGCACGGCGAAGTTGATCCTCCGCGCCGTCACCACGACGGCTTTGGTTTTCGCGCTAAGCGCGCCGCCGCCGGCGGCGGTTGCGGGCGCGCGAGGCACCGTGGCGTCCTCGCCCGGGTAGACCCACTCGATGCGCTCGGCGGCGAGGAGCACCTCCTCGACGTCGCCGTCGTCGTACCGCACGGCGTGCTTCCCGTTCTTCGCGTTGAACGCCTGGACCGTCCCGGGGAAGAACGCGCCCTCGGCGGGCCAGAAGACGCGCACGCGGCGGTTCACCGCCGCCTCGCCGGGGAGCTCGTTCGCGACTTGCGCGCACACGGCGCTCGGCAAAAAGTCAAGAATCTTGGGTTTCGCCGCGCGGTTGGACTTGCGCACGCCGTCTTCCGTCGTCGTGCCCCCCGCCGAGCCGGGCGTGGTCAGGCCCGAGCCGGGGGACGCGCCGGGCGTGCCCCGCGCCGAGCCCCCGGCGGCGCGGGCGGCGGGCGCGGGCGCCGCCTCGAGGCCGAGCGCGCCGGCGATCCGGCGCCTGAGCCACTGGTTGTTGTTGCTCGTGGTGGCTCTGCGGAACGCCACGCGGAACGTCTCCTGCAGCTCCTTCTGGCCCATCGCGCGGAGCTCGCTCATGCGCCCCTCGTCATCCGCCGAGGAGAAGCACGACGCGCACGCCGCGCGCGCGCGCGCATCCTCATCCTTCTCGTCCGCGATCTGCCTCGCGTCCGTCGCCGCGGCGGCGGCCGGCGTTAGGGTTTCGCTTCTCCTATTCGCTTCTCTCGCGAGATCGTCGTGCACGTGGATGCGTCCCTCGTTCTCCTCGGACGCGTCGCGCGTCGCCGGGTCCGCCGAGCCGCCGCCGCGGCACGTCGTGAACTCGGAGACGGGAGACTCGCCGCCCTCCTGCGCCCGGCCGCCTTCGGCGCGTCCCGCGCTCGCGCCACGATCGTCGGGGTGCTCGTTCGCGGCGTCGCGAGCGGACGCGTTCGCCTCCATCGCCTCGCCGCGGTCCAGCGCGTCGGACGCGTCGGGCTCCCACTCGTTCTTCTCCGGCGATCTGTCGCCAGATCTCGCCGTGGGAGTTTCCATCTTGGGAGGAAAAGACGTCGACGCGGCGCCGACGAGATCTCTGTTTTCGCCGGTCGGCCCCGTCGCGGTCTCGCCGTACATCGCCACCGTCATGCCCTGTCGGCCTTTCGGGTCAGATCGGACGCTCTGTCCGGGCGCGCGAGACGAGCGGGACCTCGCGCGCGAGCTGCGGGCGGGCGAAAAAGCGACGCTTCGCCGAATTAACGACCCTCGACGACGAATTCGGGAATTCCGAGACTCGGATGGGGAGCCGGGGCCGCTTCGGAGTCGCGGGCCCTGCGCGCGTCGCGCGGTGTGCGTGAGAGTTCCCCTTCACTCGATACGCGATCGGCACGAGGTGTCGAGTTCGCGAATGGTCTGCTGTGCAGCGCCGATGGGAGTGCGCGTGACGGATGCGAGATCTACCGCGTCGTGGTGGTTTTGTCTAGAAAAGTTGGCGATATTTCGGAAGGCGGCGTCAACACGTCGTTCCCGAATCAGGACTCGTCGAGAAATTCCGATGACGAGTCACTTTTGCTTTCGCTTTTTCTCTGAGTTGGCGCATGACAAACACCCTTGAAATAAAGTATCCCATCGAGCGCGCCAAGATATTTCCTTTCGGACGGCCCGTTCATCATTACTTCGCATTGATTTCAGGGTTTCACGCCAGTTCACGCCATCTGCCCATCTCACGCCAAAATCAAGGAAGAATCCGCTCGCGCCCGTCCCAGAGAAACGCTCGTCCGCCGTCGACAGACAGTGCGCGTCGCGCCGGCGTCATGTCGCTCGCGTCCAATGAGCACCCCGTGCGTCTCGAAAACATGCGGCGTCACCGTCTTGAGCGACGAAAACGTCACACGCTATCGCTGCAGAAGAGACGGGCTGTGGCGTAGCCGCGACGCGAGGGCGACGAACGGGGTTTTGGGGAAGGGCGCGCGACGCGCAAACGTCACAAAAGTCGTCGACGAAGAGGCGTACCTCGTCGCGACGACGGCGAACGGATCTTCGCCTTCGTTCGTTCCCTGCGCTCGGTGCGGCGACGCGTGGTACTGCGACGCGCGGTGTCTGTCTTCGGACTGGCCGCGGCACCGAAAGGACTGCGCGGGCGTTCGGCGTTCGTTCGCGCCGCGGGACGCGTCGGGAGTCATTGAATACTTTCGTATCTATAGTTAGCCTTCGGTGAATAGAAAACCAGCTGGAAACGACTCCGTTTGAAAGATGGGCGCGGAAGGTGCCTCGGCGCGTCAGATCCGAGGCGCGCGCGTGTCTTCCAGGTGGCGATGACGACGCGCGGTCCCCGCGTCGGCGTCGCGGCTCAGAAACGCCGATCGAGAGGCGAGCGGTCAGACATGGACGACGTCCGATCACACGCGGTCGCGTCATCGGGTCCTTGATAAAACTTTTTTTAGTGACCCGCGCGTCACGGCGCGCAGTCTGACTGACATCCGGCGTGGTATCGAACGATGACGATGCCAGACCCTCCGCTGCCGCCGAAGTAACTACCCGAGGTTGGAGATGTGCCGTCCTCTTTCGAGGCGCTAGCTCCGCCTCCGCCTCCGCCGCCCGTGTTCGGCGCGCCCGGAAAGCCATCGGCGTAAAACGTGGGCGCCGCGTCGCCGCCGCCGCCGGTCCCTCCCGTGCCTCCGTTGTACACATCGACGGTGGCCCCTTTTTCGATCCCGCCGCCTCCGCCGCCCGCGTAGTACGTCATCGTACCCGATATGTCGAACGCTTTTCCAACGCCACCGTCGCCGCCGTGGGTCGCGTTGGTGTCGCCACCCGGCCCGCCGCCGCCGCCGCCGCCGCCGGCGCCGAACCGACCACTACTGGAACCAGCTCCGCCGTCATATCCTTGCCCGGGTGTTCCCGCAGTTCCCGGGGCGGAGTGTCTGCATCCCCCCGCACCGCTTCCTCCCGCTGGGTAGTTGTATCCGTTGTTGTCAACCGCGAAGGACTGACCTTTACCCCCCGCGCCGCCTTTAGCGACCAGAAGAGACCCGAACGAGCTGTCGCCGCCGTGAGAAGCCAAGCCCCTTATCGTCGCGTTGTCGCCGCCGAGACCGACAGTTACCGCGTACGCCTGAGCTTGGACAGTCAAGGACTGGGAATGGAGCACGCCTCCGCCACCGCCTCCGCTACCCAATGATGTGCCGCCACCGCCTCCTCCAGCCACGACGAGAACCTCGAGCTCGGTTAAGCTGGAGTCGTCGAGAACCTCGAACACGCCGCTGGACGTGAACGTGTGGACGACGTAGTCGCCCTTAAGCGTCGCGTAACCGCCTGTCGCGGGGGTTCCGTCTACGAATCCATCTCCGACTGTGAATCCGCGCGAAGCAGCAAGTCTTGCGCAGCAGATATTTACCGCAGAACACCCCCGGGGGCGGTCGAACAGAGCAAAGACGCAGACGACGAGGGTGGTGAGGCGCATGATGCCAACCGAGGAGGGGTTCTTAGGGATCGTGTTGGACAATTCCGCAGCCTCTGAAAAGGATCTCCTGAGTCGGATCAGAGAGGTGAGACGGAGGGTGGCTTCGAGCGACGCGGTGCCGTGGCGATCCACGCGCGTGCGCTTCGATTGCGTGAGCGCAGGCTGCCGGTTCGCCGCTCACCTTCGCGTTCTTCAAGCCGTGACCGACAGTGGCGGAGTGCGCGTCGGTCAGGAAAGGAAAGAGCCCCAGGAAAGAGCCCCCTGAAAGGATTGCGGGTCCTCTTCGCTTTTTCGTGTTCTCGGAAAAGCTGACGGAGTCGAGACGAAATAAACCCTCGTTCTGGAGTCGCGAATCGCAGAACGACGCCCGCCGCGCAAAATCAGGGAAGTTCTCGTTTCCCGTGAACGCGGAACGAGAGCGACGCCGCAGGCGCTTTCGAGGACGTTCCAAGAAGCCGAGACGCAGACGCGAACGCGCCGGCGCGCCGCCGAAACCGGAGGTTCCGCGTCAGGCGGTAGAAGCGCGCGTCTTCTTCGTGGCTCCGCGGTCCGTTCGCCCGCGCCCGTCGACCTACGACGGGAGCGGCGACGTCGCGATGGCGCCCTCGAGCTCGAAGAAGTGGCTCCCCTTGGAGAGCAACCCCGAGGTCATCGCGTCGTTCGCGCACACCTTGGGTCTGCCCGCGGATGTGGGGTTCCACGACATCTTCGGGTTCGACCCCGACCTGCTGGCGATGGTTCCCCAGCCCGTCCACGCGGTGCTCCTGTTGTTCCCGATCACCGACGCCTCGGAGCGGGCGCGCGCGGAGGAGGCAGAGGCCATCGCGCGGGACGGGCAGACCGTCTCCGACGGCGTGTACTTCACGCGGCAGACCATCGGCAACGCGTGCGGCACGATCGGCGTGCTCCACGCGGTGGGCAACAACCTCCATCAGTACGAGGGCATGCGGAGCGACTGCTACTTCTCGGAGTTCTTCGCGCGAACCAAGAACATGGACCCGGACGAGCGCGCGGCGTACTTGGAGTCGGACGACGGCATCGAGAGCGCGCACGCCGGCGCCGTCGCCGCCGGCGAGACCGCGTGCCCGACGACGGATGACGAGGTCAACCTACACTTCGTGGCGCTGGTGCACGTGGACGGGGGTTTGTACGAGCTGGACGGCCGGAAAGGCACGCCCGTGCGCCACGGCACCACCTCCGCGGCGACGCTCCTGCAGGACGCGGTGCCCGTGATCAAGAAGTTTGTCGACCGCGCCGAGGGAAACGTCAACTTCAACGCCATCGCCATGGCGCCGGGGTCGGCGTGGTGATCGCGAGGACGAGAGCGAAAAGACGCGACGGTTCCGCGGAAGCGAGGATGGCGAAACGTGAACGCGCGAAAGCGCTGCCCGGTAGTAGATATTGAAACGAACGCCGGTTCGCGTCGACGCCGACCGCGCCGCGACGCCTTCTCGCGCCGAAGAAGAGACGAGAAAACCGTAACGCGACGGCGCGCGCGTTTCGCCTCCGCCTCACGCGTACGTCGCGCCCTCCGGGGGCTGCGCTTTCCTGGAGCTGGGGGACGCCATGAGCTTATAGATGGCCTGAAGCACGTCCGCGATGGTGTAGCTCCTCTTCCACTGGCTGAGCACGGGTAGGGCCCTCGGGTCCACGACGCCTTGGTCGGTGACGCACGGGAGGGTGATTTTCGTTTCGAACTGCAGATACGGAGGGACGTCCGGGTAGTTCTCCCCGCACTCGATCCGTAAGGCGTAGATTCGCCCGTCGAAGGGGGTCCCGCCGGGGCCGATGATGGTGCCGTTCCAGTGCTTCATCATGTTATCATTGTCTGTCGGGGCGACGGCGGCGAGAGGTCAGCGGGCGTGGAGCGAGCAGAGACGAGGGAGGGGACACGCGCGGACGGATCGCGACGCGGTCATCCTTTTATGCAAACCGCGTGAACCCGCGCGAGACGCACCGATGTCGGCGAGGCCGTAGGATACCTGCCCGAGCTGATCTTGGGCCTTCTCCCCTCGTTCCAGCTCTTCCAGCAACCGAAAGTTGCGGGGGACAACCACGTTGTCTCCGGCGGACGCCATGTTCCGTGTCGTGCGCGGGTGCGTGTGTTCACAAGCGCGAGGGGCGCGGGATTCAAAAGAGTCATGGGAGTCGATATGTCAAGGCTTGTCGCTCGTGCCTGTAGTGCGCACCCAAAAGTCTCTCACCAGCTCTCGTTGGTTTCTTCTGGACTGACGTCGTCATCAGCGACGAGCCCGGCGACGAGGACGAGAGCGTTGACTGATCGATGGTTTGCTTTACATCGCGACGCTAGAATACACAGGCGGTCACTCACAGCTTGGGGGGAAGCTTGGGGAGGCCGAGGCTCTCGAACTGACGCGAGCAGTCTGCGGATGAGAAAAAACCAAGATGGGTCAGTCCGAGCGAACGGTGGAGACGACGCGGAATCGGGACGGGGGATGCGGGCGGATGCGCACCGGTGTATGCGGAGCCCAGCGCAGCCCCTGCGCCGAAGGCTAAGCTCGCCGAGCGGGTTCCCGCGCCGCCTGAGGAGGAAGAGGCGAGGTGATCGGGAGGAGAAAGGGTCAGTCGAGCGTGATTACGGTGCGCTGGCAGCGGAAAACAACACCTGGGCGCTCGGTGTGGAGGCGTGAAGGGGACGCACGGAAGAGCATGAGGCCCGCGGCGCCGCCGGCGAGAGATCCGTACACAAGACGGCGAAGGGTGAGGTCGATCGCCGCCTCCCACTTCGCGTCCATGCTGAGCTCGGGCGGACGGGTCGCCATCGCGCTCAGTGAAGTGATGAGGCACGACTTCGAGCATTCGAGACGCGCGCGACGGCAGTAGAAAACTTGAAAGCTTCAAGACTGCCGAATTGCTCGCTCACCGCCGCCTCCGCTTCACTGCGCATCGCGCGCCTCCGGGTCGTTTTCGCGACGCCGGTGCCTTCTTCGACTCTTCACCTCGCGTGTCGGCGTCCGGTGCGATGCCTCCTCCCGGAGGCAGCAAGAAGAAGAAGGGGAAGCGCGCCAAGGAGAAGCGCGGCGGCGGCTCTTCTCGAGGCGTGGGCGGCGGGAGCGGCATCGACGCGCTCATCGAGTCCGGGAACGAGCACCTCGCCTTCGAGCGGCTGGAGGAGGGCATGGCGGACTTGAAGCGCGCGTGCGACCTCGCGCCGGACAACGCCGACGCCGCGGAGGCGTACGGCATGGCCCTGGCGGAGTTCGGCGACCCCGTGGACGCGACGGCCGCGCTGAAGCGCGCCGCCCAGCTTCGCCCGAACGAAGGCTTCGAGAAATTCATGTACCTCGGCCAGCTCCTGGACGACGCCGCCGCGGCGGCGACGTGCACGCGCCAGGGCTTAGCCATCATCGAGCACCAGTCCTCGCTTGGAGACCCGGACGCGGACGAGCGCGTGTGTGGCGCGTGCTGCGCGCTCGTCGAGCAGCTCGTCGCCGCCGCGGACGACGTCGAGGATGTGGCGGACGAGTGCGACGCGCTGCTGCGGCGCGCCGCCGAGGCGGATGTGCACTCCGCGGAGCCCATGCAGGCCATGGCCAGCCTGAGGAGCATGCAAGGACGGACGGAGGAGGCGCTGGAGGCGTTGCGCCGGTCGGTGGCGACTTGGCGCTCGCGGCGAGGCGGACGAGAGGTGGACCCCGACGCGGATGAGAACGACGACGCGGCGGACGAGTTCGAGGGCGAGTACGAGGTGTCGTTCGAGTTCCGGTTCGAGACGGCGAAGCTGCTGCTGGAGCTGGACGAGAACACGGAGGAGGCGGTGATGGTGCTGGAGGAGCTCCTGAACGAGCGCGATCACGTCGTTGACGTCTGGCACCTGCTGGCGCTGGCGAACCACGGGTGCTGCAACTTTGACCGCGCGCTCGAGCTGCTCGACCACGCGGACGCGCTGAACGAAAAGCAGGGCGGCGACGAGCGCGTCGCTGCGGACCTCATGGAGCTGAGGAGCGCGGTGACGGAGTCCAAGGAGAAGTGGGAGGAGGACTTGGGCGCGGATCACAAGATGGGGGGCGGGGAGGACGAGTGACAGGCGACGCGTTTCGCTCGTAATGAAGGAATGCCATCGCATTTTTTCCACTTCGCCGAAAAGCGATGACAGCCCGCTCACAGAAACGCCTGTAAGTCGGGGGAACAACGCGACATTCAGTAGCGAGCGGCACGACGCGCACATCGCGGCGCGCGGTGCGTAGGGCGTGCGCGGCGTGCGCTGGAGACGAATTCGGTGACGTGCAGACGAGTATTCTCGCTACAGACGACATCTGTTTCGCCGGGCGCGTTCTCTTCCAGCGGGGCTGCGGAGGCTGACGAGGTTGCGCGCCCCGCTCTGCCGTGGACGTCGATTGGCTTTCCCGAAACACGCGCGTTGACCAGACGCGATGGGCGGCGGCCGCGCCAACACCGACTTTCGCAGGGCGCCTCGCGCGGAAACCATCGCGATGCCAGACATTGAGGTACGAGGGAACGCGAATGCGGTCGGCACGTCCGCCGCGGACGCGAGCGCCTCTCCCGAGCTCCCACGCGTCGTCCCGTGACTCTTGAATCCTCGGCCGTCCCGAAAGAAAGAACGCACGCTGACGAACAGCGTTCGTTCGCGCCCTTCCCACGCGCTCGCAGGCGCGCATGCGCGATAAATTCTCCGAGCTCGCCGCGGTGGTGCGTCGACTGAGCGCGCCCGGAAACGCCGCCGCCGACCTCCCCGAGACCTCCGACCGGTACGAGCTCGAGGTGGACGGCATCCTCCGCGACGCCGCGGGGAAACTCGCATCCTTCCGCGCCGCCGCCGGGAAACGCGTCGAGGCGGTGTCGCTGGACGCCGCACTCGCGCAGGCGCGCGCGGACTTCGACGCGCGCCTCGCAGCGAGGACGCGTGAGTTCGAGTCCCAGAAGCGGCGCGCGGAGGCGGAGCGCGACGCCGCGGCGGAGGAATCGGAGACGGCGCGCCGACGCGCGCGGCTGGCGGAGACGCGCGCGGAGGAAGCCGACCGCGCGCTGCGCGCCGCCGAGGAGGCGTGCTCGATTTCGGACTCGAAGCTCGAGGACCTGGAATCGACGCGGACGAGCGCGCGCGATGAGGAGAAGACGCGCGCGCGGGTGGCAGAGCTCGAGCGCGAGCTCGAGCGGCGCGCGGAGGCGGATGCGACGAGCGCGACGAAAACAGACGCGCTCGAGGCGGCGTTGAAAAACGCGGAGACAGTCTCCGCCGCGTCGGCGAAAGCCGCGGCGGACGCCAAGTCGGAGAAGGACAGCATCATCGCGGCGTACGCGCGACGCCACGAAGTGAAAGTGAACCAGGCGGCCGCCATGAGCGCTTCGCTCGAAAAGGCTCGCGAAGATGCGAAGGCGCTCGGCGCGCGTCTCGCGCGAGCGGAGGAGGCTGCCGCGGTCGAGAAGCGGCGGAGCGAGGACGCGGCGGCGTCGCTCGAAGCGATGACGCGGGAGAAAGACGCGGCGGAAGCGGCGCGTGACAAGGCCGACGCAGAGCACGCTCGGAGCCTTGATGCCGCGCGAGTCGAAAAAGCCGAGCGCGATAAGGAAGTCGGCGCTCTTCGCTCGAGTCTCGAGGAGGTCCAAGCCGCCGTAGAGGAAGCGAAAGCCGAGACGGCGCGAGCGGTGCTGTCGGCAGAGACGGATTTCGAGCTCGAAATGGAATCTGCGCGACGTCGCGCGAGCGATGCGGAGACGAAAGCCGCTCGACATGAAGCCGCGCGTGTCGAGGCTGAGGCGTGTGTGGCTCGAAAAGACGCCGCGCGGGCGGAAAGCGAGTTCGCCGCGAAAGCGTCCGCACGCGCCGCGGAGGACGCTCGCGAGGAGATTGAGCGTCTCACTAGTACGTTAGCAAAGGAGACTGAGAAGTCTTCGAGGTTCGCGTCGGAGGCTGTGCGGGCGAAATCGGAGCTCGCGCAGGCGCGAGTCGAGGCGGGTGCCTCGTCCACGGCCGCCGCGCAATCGGCCTGGACGGATGTCGTCGCGGACCTCCGCGCGCGTCTTGAGGCGGCTGAGACGGTGGCGTCTCGGTCCGCGGCGGCGGCGACGAAGACCGAGAAAGCGCGCGCCGAGTCGGAACGTCTGTTGCGTGACGCCGAGTCTGCAGCGCAGGGTCTTCGCGCCGAGCTCTCGTCCGCACACGCGGACGTGGCCACCGCACGTGCCGAGGCGGCCACCGCGCGCGCGACCGTCGAGGTAGAGCGCCGGCGTCTGGACGAGACGAGCGCGCGCGTCAAATCCGACGCCGTGGCGGCGGCGCGCCGCGAGTTTGAGGCGGAAAAAGCGACGCTTCGTAAACGCCACGAGACGCTCGCGGCGTCCGCGCGAAAGGACCACGAGTCCGCGATCACCGCGCTTCGCGCGGAGACCACGGATAAGATCGTCGCCGCGGAACGCGCGGCGAGGGAGGAGATGGCCGCCGCGAAACGTGCCAACGATGACGCGCTCCGCGACGCCGCGCGCGAAGCCGATACTCGCGTCGCGCGCAAAGCTGAGGAAGGCCAGAAGCTTCGTAACGATCTCAGGCTGCGCATCGCCGAGCTCACGCAGGCGATCACCGACGAGAAAGCTGCCATCGTGGCCGCCGCGGAGGCGCGGAGCAAGGCGGAACGGGAGGCGACGCGGTGGCGCACGGCGTGTGCGGAGGCGCGCGACGCTCTGGCGGCGGCGACGAAAGACGCCGAGCGACGCGACAAAGCGCTCGGCGAGCGGGCGGACAAAATTGCCGCCGCCGAGGCGCGCGCGGCGGCGGACACCTTGGCGCTCGAGACGGCGCGCGACACCGTCGCGTCGCTTGAGCGGCGGCTGGAGGAAACGCGCGCGGCCGCGGAGCTGTCTGCGCGGGATGCCGAGGCTGAGCTGCGGACGGTGCGGGAGACGGCGGCGGAGGATCTCGCCGCCGCGCGCCGCGACGCCGCCGCCGCCGTTTCCGGCGCCGCCGAGGCTGCCTCGCTCGAGACGGAGGCGCTGCGCGCCCGGCTCGAGGCGTCGCACGCCTCGTCGACGCGCCAACTTCTGGAAGACGCGCGCCGCGCGAGCGACGCCCGCGAGGCGGCGCTTCGAGGGGACATCGAATCAGCCCGCGCCGAGGCGTCGGAGGCGGAAAGCCGCATCCGCGCGGAGACGAACCGGCTGAGCGCCGAGCACGCCGTCGCGCTCGACGAGGCTCGCGCGCGTCTCGACGAAACCTCCTCCAAGGCGTCGCTCGCGGCGAGGGAAACGGAAGAGGCGGCGCGCGCGGCGGCGGCGGCGGCGGCCGCGCGCGCCGCCGCGGACCTCGAGCGCGCGGTGGCGGGAGCCGAGGCGCGGGCGGAGGCGGAGACCTGCCGCGTCGCCGACGAGACTGCCGAGCAGTTTGCTCGGCTGGAGGATGCGCGCGCGCGCGCGGTGGCTGACGCCGAGGCGCGCGCCGCCGCCGCCGTCGAGACGGCGACGTCGCGCGCCCGCGACGCGGAGACGCGTCTCGCGGCGGCGGAGCGCGCCTCAGCGGCGGCGGAGCGCACCGCGGCTGAGACCCGCGTGACGCTCGAGCGCGACCTTTCCGGCGCGCGCGCGGCGCTGGAAACGGCGCGGAGCCACCTCGAGACGGCGGCGAAGGAGGCGGCGGCGTCCGCGGAGCGACGCGCCGCCGAGCGCGAGGCGTCCGACCGCGAGGCTCGCGCACGGGCGGCGGCGGCGGCGCAGGCGGCGGAGGGTCTCCGCGCCCGAGACGCTGAGGCGGCGGAGCGGCGACGCGTCGCCGAACTCGCGTCCGCTCGCGAGGCGGCCGCCGCCGCCGCCGCCGAGCACGCCGC
>Ga0181558_10002041_pt1 | contig 19411 bp, 10 predicted proteins | sample 011ome_22_FD_133754 | JGI IMG/M metagenome (GOLD analysis project Ga0181558, IMG submission 133754) | Coastal salt marsh microbial communities from the Groves Creek Marsh, Skidaway Island, Georgia - 011507BT metaG (megahit assembly) | ecosystem: Environmental > Aquatic > Marine > Intertidal...
CTGGAGACAGCTGGACCTCCACGGCGAGCATGCGAGACTGGAGAGGCATCGCCTCCTCGAGCGACGGCACCAAGCTCGCCGCGGTTGTCGATGCTGGAAACATCTGGACGTACGATTCCAACTGCTACGCCTCCGCGGACGCGAGCGCGAACGGGTCCGACGGGAACTTCTACTGCGTCAACGGCGGCGTCGTCGGCGGCACCGCGGGCAACTGCACGTGCACGTCGTGCGATGTGGGATACGAAGGCGCGAGCTGCCAGACCGCGAAGGAATGTGCCATCGCAGCCCCAACGAACGGGTCACTCGGGGTCTGCACGAACTTTCTTGGCCTTGGAGGTGCATGTACCTACGACTGCGACGACGGGTACACAGTTTCCGGAATGACGACGTGCTCGACGACAGGCAACGTGTCACTCGCGACGTGCGAACTCGACACGGCTTCGAACGAAACAAACGCGACGTCTTCGTCATCCAACACCACGGATGTTATGCCGCCGCCATCTTCGAACGGCACATCCGCGACATCGCCACCTTCCAACAACACCGTGGCGTCCCCGCCGCCGCCGCCGCCGCCGTCTGAGACGCCTCTGTCGTTGGTGTTGACGGACTACGAGAGTTCCGCGTCGAGGCGTTCCGCTATTTTTGCGGCGGTCGCGGCGAGCGTCCTCATCGCGTGCGTCGGCACGACGTGAGTTCCCTCTGACAGCGCACCTAGCTACTAGCAAGCGTAGACTACCTGGTACAGGTAATAGCTAGCTCGCTTCTTTATCAGTACAGCGGCGTAGTATCGCAACGCGCGCGCGGCCGCTCGTTCCTCCGCTTCCGACAGACGAGGCAGACGTGGCTCATAGAGACGTATTACTCCTACGCGACGAGGAATGAGCCCGCCAGCAGACGCCGAAATCCGGGACGTGCTTTTTCGCGTCCATCGCGGACGACAGAAAAGCCTCCGCGCGCGTCGCGCGCGCGCCGTTACGAAACGACACTATACGGCGTGGTGCGCGGCTGTGGGAGAGCACAGATGTGTGAGATGTGTGCGTTTCATCATCGCTCTCTAACGTTGTGTGTCTCACCACGAGCGATCGCAGTAGGGTGTTTGCCAGCACAGCCCCCCGAGCGCGGCGAGCGCGATCCCCGCGAGCGCGGCGCCAAAGGCGGCACCGCCGTCGGCGCTTCGCCGGTTGCGCCGCCGCGCCGCCGGCGCCGCCGTGCGCGTCGCCGCCGCGAGCATCGCCGCGGCGGTCGCCGCCTGGAACGCCACCGCGTTGGCGCCGGCGCGCCCCGAGCCCGCCCAGCCGTCCGCGCCGAACCCGAGGCGCCAGGCGACGAGCAGCGCGAAGGGCTGCGCGAGCGCCGCCGCCGCCACCGCGCGCGCGGCGGCCCAGCGGTCCCCCCCCGCCGCCAGCGCGCTCCAGCCCGCGACGCACGCCTTCGGGAACGTCCTGGCGGCGGCGGGGAGCGCGGCGTGCCCGCCGTGCGCCGCCGCCGCGACGGCCAGCGCCGCGCCCTCGCTCGCGCCCGCCCACGCGCACGTCCACACCAGCACCGCGTGCGCGCCTCTGAACGCCCAGAGGCTTCCGTCCGACGCCTCCGACGCGGAGGCGTCCGCGCCGGACGCCGGCCCGGCGCCCGCCAGCGCCCGCTCGGGGTCGTCGTCGGCCTTCTTGGCGTCGGCCAAGAAGGCCTTCTCGGCGTCCCCGCGCCTGGGCTCGGCCTCGGCGCGCCCGAGCGCGCGCTCCGCCAGGAGCAGGTGCGCGAGCGCGCCCACCGCGGCGCCGAGCGCCGCGGGGATGAACAGGCTTGGGTCCTCGAAACGACACCGCCGAAACGCATCCGCCAGCCTCCCCAACCCGACCGCCGCGCCGGCGCCCGCCGCCGCGCCCAGCAGCTCGGCGCGCTCCGGCGCGAACCCCCGCGCGCCGCCTGTGCCGGATCGCGCGGCGCCGCGGAACCGCCTCGAGGTGTGACTCGCCACGGCTTGACTCGCGGGCATAAGCCGGGGGGCCGTCGCGGCCGCCGCCACGCACAGCAGGGGCACGACCAGGGTGGCCAGCGCGAGCGCGGCGACGGCGGCGGCGTCGCCGGAACCGCCGCTCGCGCCGCCCGTCGCGTTCGCCGTCGGACTCGTTACGCCAGAGAGCTCTCCGGCGCCCTCCGCGCCGCCCCCCCCCACGTTGGCGCGCGCGAACTCGGCGGCTCTCAAGGCGGCTTCTTTCCTCGAGGTGGACGCCGCCGCGAGGCGGTCCAGCGCCTCGACAGCGGACTCACCCCCCGAGGACCGCTCGGCGGGCACGAACGAGCCGGCGGTGAGGGTCTCGCCGGCGCCGGGCTCGACGCGCGGCGCGCGGCGCGGGTTTCGTTTTCGGTTTTCGGTTTTCGGGTTCGGGTCCGCCGAAACCGCGGTTTCGGAAACCGAGCCGTACGTTCCTTTCACCACGCTTTCCGACCCGAGGAACGGACGATCGAAACCAGAAGTCGATCCCGAAAGGCCCAAACGCGCCGCGTCCGCGCGCTCGAGCGCCTCGGTCCACATGCGGAACGCCTCGAGCGCCGCCGCGGCGACGGTGGCGGTGGTGGCCACCGCGCCGGCGTCGGCGCCTTCCAGCGCGTCCGGCAGGAGCTCCGCGACCGTGATCCAGATCATGCACCCCGCGGCGAAGCCCATCCCCAGCGGCAGGAGCGCCGCGAAGGTCTCCACGAACACGAACGCCGGGACCGCCAGCAGGGGCTGCGGCAGCGACGTCACCACCGCCCAGCCCGCGCACTTCCAGGGAGACACGCCCCGCGCCGCCAGCACGGTCGCCACCGCCATGCCTTCCGGCACGTTATGCGCACCGATCGCGAGCGTAACCAGCGTGCCTTGCGTCCACCCGCGTTCGCCCCCGAAGGAGACGCCCACGCCCGAGCCCTCGCCCAAGGAGTGCGCGGTCATGATCCCCACCATGAGCAGCGTTTTCCGCGCATCCGCGCCCCGAAGCAGCCCGAACTTCACATCCTCCTGGTCCCGGAGCGCCCTCTGCGTGAGCGCGATGAACACCGCGCCGAAGCAGACGCCCACGACGACGAGGATCGCACCGTGGGGCTCGCCTTCGTGCACGAGGTCGAAGGACGCCGCCAGCATCACCCCGCACGCCAGCGCGTTGGCCAGCGCGGCGAGCCGCGGGGAGAGGCGACGCACGAAGAAGAACGGGACCGCGCCCAACCCGCTCGCGGCCGCCATGAGCAGGGTCATGAAGAACACCGCGCCCACGGTGGGTGATGCGCCAGTCATGGGAGCGCCTGGAGATAAGACATCGTCCGCGACGTCCATCGCGGGGGCCTCCACCATGGTTCCGTTCGTCCTCGGTCTCCCGGTTCCGTCGTCCCCGAATCAAACGCGTCGATCTGTCGGGAATTTCGGTGCCGTCTCCAATCGGATCGAGTCACACGGGGTCGGTCTATCCCGCGTGACCCTCCGGCTCCGATCGGTCCGCCGACGGCGTGCGACCCTCACGGAAGCGCTGTCGCCGAGCTCGCGAGCCGAGAGCCGCACCACCCCTCGGGTGCGCTCTGAGTCTGGACTATCCCCCGGGCCGCGGCCCCGAGAGTCCCGAGGCGACGTTTTCGCGGCCGAAAATCGAGGCGCTCCATTATCTGCGAAGCTCGACGTTTCGGGACGCCACGCGCGACGTCTCCATTGTCTGGGACGCGGCGATGGGGTCACCGCCGGATTATTCGCACACGGTGACCGTCCGATACAGCGAGTGCGATGCTCAGGGTGTCGTGTTTAACGCCCACTACCAGTCGCTGTGCGACGCGGTGATGGATCTCTGGGTGCGGGACCGCATGGGAAAGCCGTGGCAGATGTCGAAAGGCAGCGACTTCTCCATGGTTCGGTCGTCTCGCTTCGATTACCTGTCCCCCGCGACGTTCCTAGACGACCTGGTCATCAAGGGCCGGGTCTCGAAGTGGGGAACCAGCTCGTTCGAGCTGGCGTGGGAAGGCACGGTGGCGGACGAGGCTGGGTCCGTCCGTGACGTGTTCCGGGGCTGGATGACCCACGTCTGCGTGGAAACGAAACCCGACGGGTCGCGAAAGAGCACCGCCATCGACCCCGAGTTTCGGGCGAAAATAGTCGCCGGCGGCGGGAAACCGCGCGCGCGGTTGTGAAGGCGTTCGGTAGCTACGTATAGGTATAGTATGAATACGTAGTCTAGCTACCAGTATTAGCGCGATGAATGATAGACTCACAAATAAGGCACGGCGGCGACCACGAACGCGCGCGCTTTGTCACGCGGACAACATGCACGCCGCAAACGCGTCGTTGCCGTAATCGATGAAATCGTCGAAGGTGATGAACGCGTCGCCCTTGCGCGACGGCATGGGTCGCTGTTTCGGCCCGCCTCGCTCTTCGCACGTCTCGAACTTGGAGTCCACGGTCCCGAGCCCCGCGCTCTGGCGCACACCTCGCTTGCCTCGGTTCGTAAGCACCTCCCACGCCGAGCTCAGCTGCTCCGCGGGGACGTTCCGGTGCCCGCGGCGCATCTCGTTCAGGTCGCCGAGCAAACACTCCAGCTCGCTCTCGTCCAGCACGCCGTTGTGGTCGGCGTCGTAGCGCTGCCAGAGCGCGCGCAGGACGCTCTCCGGGACCACCTCCGTGACCTTGGCCTGCTCCAGGAGCCACGCGCCGCTCTTCGGGCGCCACGGCGCCTCCACGTACTCGGAGGAGGACATCTCCGCCAGCCGCGACGCCGCGCGGTCCCACGCGAACGCCTCGTCCACGTTCGCGTCGAGGTTACGAGACGTCGAGGTTGGTCGAGGTTCGCCGTCGCGTCTCCGCGGCGCGCGCGCGTCGGCTGGCGACACAGATCCCGCGAACAGGCGCGCGGGCGTCTCCGCCGCGACGGCCAGCAGCTTGACCTTGTGCTCGTACAGCACGTCCACGAAGGTGATGAAGCGGCGCATCAAGTCGACGCGGTCCATGGTCATGCGCGGCACGCCTTCCAGGCCCACGGTGTGGAACACGGAGGCGATGGCGGTGTAGTCGCCCGCCCCCAGCGCGCTCGCGCACGCCTCGTCAAAGGTGAGACGCGCCACGCCTCCCGCCGCGCGGTTGACCCGGATGCGGCGGCCGCTCATCGCCACGTCCACGGTCACCATCCGGTCGTTCTTGGCGAGGCGCGAAAGGCGCGAAGTGAGCCACGCGTCCGCCTCCGCGAGCGCCTCGGGGTCATCACCCGGCGCCACGAGCCACGTCCCGCGGCGCGTTTCGCGTTTCAATTCGCCCGAAGCGCACGCACCCCGGCCGGCGCTTTCGTCAGCCGCGGCGTGCCCCGTGAGCCTGTAGTCCCTCGCGCTGCGCATCTCGTGCACCGCGCACCGCGCCTGAAGCGCCTCGATGCAAGGCACGAACTGCGCGCGGTTGAGCCCGTTTTTGTACAGCTCCGCCGGCGCGCGGTTGCTGGTGGTCACCAGCGCGACGCCGTCGGCCCAGAGCCGGTCCAACAGCCGCCGGATGATCATCGCGTCGGCGACGTCCACCACCTGGAACTCGTCCAGGCACAGCACGGAGGTGTGCCTCGAGATCTCGGAGGCGTACAGCGCGACGGTGTCTCGGGAGTTCGAGCCGCCCTCTCGCCCGAGCTTGTGCAGCGCGTGGTGCGTCGCCAGCATGAACGAGTGGAAGTGTTCGCGTTTCTTGCGCTTCCCGGTTTCCCCCGGGAGGCACGCGAACGCCAGGTCCATCACGAACGTCTTGCCGCAGCCGGGGCCGCCGTGCAGATACACGCCCCCGCTCTGAGCAGAGGCCGGGCTCGAGGAGGGCGATCCGCTCGCGGATGACGTGAACAAGTCCGTGAACCAGCTCCCTTCCTTCTTCTCCGGCTTCGCGCGCGGGTCCGGTCCCGCGGAACCGCCGCCCGCGTCCGCGGAATCGTCGGTGCCGACGAGCCTGGCGTGCAGGTCGTCCAGGACCCGGATGGCGTCTCTCTGCGCGTCGTCCGGCCGCAGCACGCCCTGCGCCGCGAGCCTCGCGTACGCCGCCGAAGGCCTCTCCCCGGGATTCACCAGCTTGGTGAAGTCCAGGGTCACCGGCCCGATGTCGTCCTGCGCATTCTCGACAGCCGCCTGCGCGGCGAAGAAACGGTGGTGTCGGGCCCCCCACCTCGGGCCGCCGAACCCGACCGCGCCGGGACGCCGCGAGGACGCCCCCGCGTACGACGCGCACAGGCGCGCGAGGCGCCTCGTCGCGCCCCGCACGGACGACATCGGCCTGATGTCGTTTCCGTGCGCGGCGGACTGACGCACGACCGGGATGCGCTCGAGGCGGGTTAACCTCGTGGTTCTCGCCTTCTGGTTGCGAGAACGTCTTCGGACAGTCGGAAAATTGCGTGGATTCAAAACGAAGCTCACGGTCTATTTCTGGTTCCCCTGTCCCGTATGGTGTGTTACGTGTAACAGCCAAGACAAGGAAAAAAACACTCATTCGTTAGACGCGCGCAGACGACGGTGCGAGCGTGAGGCGAGGCAACGATGTTCTCGCGATCGACGGGGGAGACGGATGAGCTCCTTGGGGGCTCGGCGGCCGCGCTCGGGTCGGGCGGGGCCAGGCGCGGCACCGTGACCGTGAACCGCGGCCACTTGTATTACGGCGATCCCGCGAGCGCCAATCCGCCTCCCGCGGCGTCCTCCGGGCGCAGGTACCAGGGCGGCGTGTCGTTCGAGGACACGCTGGTGGACGTCGGGGACTCCTCCGCGTCCTCCTCGGACGGGGAGTACTCGTACGTCGAGGACAGCTCGCCCGCGTTCCGCCACATCGAGAGACGCGCGCGACGGGAACAGAGCGGGCTCGGTTCGACCGCGAGGGGAGACCGCGCGCGTCGCGGCGAGGGAGGGGGCTTCGGCGTGTGGACCGCGGTGTTCACCATCGCGGTGTGCGCGGTGCTGGCGGTCGTGGGGCTGGTCGCCGGCGGGGTGGTCCCCGTGGAGTCGCTCCCCGTGCCGGCGGGCGTGCTGGAGGCGTTCCAGGTGAACGCCCCCGGGATCGCGGCGTCAAAGGACATGGACGAGAACCTGAGCCAGAAGGAGAAGAGCGTCGTGGACGTCCGCGCCTCGCACGCGTCCAAATCGCGCGAAGAGGAGGAGGAAGAGACGAAGGAGACGAAGGAGACGAAGGAGACGAAGGAGACGAAGGAGACGAAGGAGACGAAGGCGAAATCGAAGCGTCAAGAGGATGACGACGACGACGACGATTTGGTTTTGCTCGGGCGCGACGAGCGCGATTTCGTCGCCGCGGCGGACGCGGCGGATTCGAACGAGCCGACGGCGGTGTCCAAGGTGCCCAGACGCGCGGGCGCGGACGCGTCCAAGTTCCTCTCCCCGGACTACGATGACGCGCGGACACGCACGAAACGGTGAAGAGGGCGCGAGCGAGCGCGTCGCTGAAAACTGTAATACCACCTCGCCGCTAAAATAAAGACGAAGGTCGATATTCTTCTCCTCTTCTAAGGTCTTGAGAGGTCCCACAGGGTTCCGCCGGCGATTCCGCCGAGTACCAGCGCGAGCGCGACGAAGAACGGTCCGCAATGCCTCCACAGCGCGGCGGCCACGACGCGGGTCCAGGTGGCGACCGGGTCGGCGCGTTTCGCGCCCGACGCGAAAGCGCTCTTTTTCGCCTTGGGCTCAATCCCCGCGCGCCTGGCGAACGCCTCGACGTCCCCGCTGCGCATGAACGCCGCGGAGATGCGGAGGGATGGCCAGACGAGAAGCACGAGCGCCGATACCCCTCCCAGGTACGCGTACGACCACACGCCGGCGAGATGTTCCGGGAGCTCGCATATCGCCGTGTCGACGTGTCGGGCGTTTCCTTCCGCCGCCGCCGGGCGCTCGCCGCGAAGCGTCATCAGCGCGAAACTCGGTTTCGGGTTCCCCATCAGCCAACTGAACGTCCCCAGGGTGAGCTCCGTGACGGAGCTCGCTCGCGCCGCCGCCTTCGGATCGTCCGAACGCCTGCCGGTCGCGTCCCCGTCCCCGCTGTCCCCGTCCCCGCTCCCCGTCCCCGCTCCCGACTCCGCCTCGGGGATCTCGTGGCGAGCCGCGCACCGGTCGTGGTCGTGCCCCGCCAGGACCAGCGCCGGGCGCGCCGCGCGAAGCAAACGCGCCGCGCTGGCGTCCGAGAGGTAGTCCTGGTACTCCACGCCCCGCCTGGTGCGCCGCGTGCGCGGCTGAATCACGGGCCCGAAGCGCGCCTCGCCGCACGACCCGGGCGCGTACGAAGCTTTGGGCAGGGGCAGGTGCGTGACGAGCACGCGCGGCGGCGACGAGACGAGGCTCGCCGATGCGTTTCCGGCGAGCGCGTCCGCGAAGGCCCAGGCGTCTCGCGTCGCCCGCGACCTCGGGTCGCCGTCGAGCGCCATGGCGTTCACGCCGACGAGTTCGACCCCCCCCACTACCTCGAGGTAGTTCGAGACCCCGAACCGCGACTCGTGCCTGGCGCGAATCTCGGGAAACGACTCGGCGCGCGACGCGTACCCCACGTCGTGATTCCCGTGCACGGACAAGTACTTTTTTTTTTTTTCAGTAGGCGCGTCTCCGAGCGCGTCGCGCCGAGAGGGCCCCCGGAAGATGCGCTCGAACCTCCGCGCGGTGGCGTCGAACGTCTCGTCGTCCGCGGTGAGCCAACCGCCGTCCAGCAGGTCGCCCAGGAACAGCACGTGCTCGGGTCGCTTGGGGAGCACCGCCAGGCGGAACGCGCGGTGCTGGTACGCGTCCGATACGCGCTCGATCGCCGCGAGCGTCCACGAGCCTTTCGGGGCGAACGAGCGGTACGACGTGAAGTCCGTGACCTGGGGGTCCGCGATGACCACGACGCGCGCGTCGGGTGAGGCGCTCGTCGAGCCTTCCAGCTCGGGCCAGGCGCACGACGCGGACGTCGCGCGGAACGCGACGTGCTCGTGCCACGCCACGATCGGCAGCCACGCGAGAACCAACAACGCGACGGCCGAACGCGCCTGACCGGAGTCGAACACGTGCCCTGCGCGACGGCCGCCCGGCACGCCACCGTCGGCGGCCGGTCGCGTCGCGCGCGCCATGCGGGTACGTGACGGCCCCTGCGGGCACACAGTCCGCGCGTGGGTTCGACTGGTTCGACCTCGATGAGACGGCTGGACGAATGGCGAATGAATCTAATCTGTCTTTTTTTTCGGTCGTCTTCTCCGCGCGTCCTCGGTTTCAATCACAAAAGAACCGCGCGCTCCCCGACCCGACGCGGGTCGGGGTCGCTGTGTTTTTCTACGTGTACGCGCACCCGCGCTTTCACGCGCCGGCGCGCGATCGTTCCCCGCGCCGCGTATTCCCCGACCGGCGTCCCGCGTTCGAATTTCGAAACGCGGTCGGGCCGGCGGCGTCGTAGACGCGGCGCGGAAAACGTTCGCGTCAGGTGACGAGCCTCGGCGCCACCGCCATGGACATGAGCTCCTGGAAGAGCAGCTTGCACGCGTACGGCAGCATCACCTGCACCACCTTCGTGCGCTCGCTCGGGTTCTTGCAGCACTCGAACGTCTGGTTCTTGAGGTTCGCCACCGCCACCAAGCCGCACGTCTGGCACACGTGGATGCGGTACGCGTCCGACTGATCCATCAGCCGCTCCTTCAGAAACGCCGACGCGCCGTGCGAGATGATGCAGTCGCGCTCCATCTCGCCGAACCGCAACCCGCCGTCGCGCGAGCGCCCCTCCATGGGTTGCCTGGTCAGGATCTGCACCGGCCCGCGGCCGCGCGAGTGGATCTTGTCGTCCACCATGTGCTTCAGCCGCTGGTAATACGTCGGCCCGAGGAAGATCTTCGCCTCGAGCGCGCGCCCGGTGTGGCCGTTGTACATCACCTCCTCGCCCTTGCGCTGGTATCCGCAGTCGTGCAACATCTCGCTGATGTCGCTGACGGTGACCGGCGTGAAAGGCGTCGCGTCGCCCTCCTTGCCCATCATCGCCGCCACCTTGCCCATGAGGCACTCCACCAGCTGCCCGATGGTCATGCGCGAGGGGATGGCGTGCGGGTTGACGATGATGTCCGGCACCACGCCCTCGCACGTGAACGGCATGTCCTCCTGCGTGTACGTCATGCCGATGGTGCCCTTCTGGCCGTGCCGCGACGAAAACTTGTCCCCGACTTGCGGCGTGCGGCAACTACGCACGCGGATCTTGACGAACCGCAACCCTTGGTCGTTCGTCGTGAGCAAAACTTGGTCGATGATGCCCGTCTCCGCGTTTTTCATGCCAGTGGAGCAGTCGCGTTTCGTGAACCGCTTCGACACAGCGGACGGGTCGTCCTCGGGAAGCGGGCTCGTCTTGCCGATGATGATGTCCTCGCCCGACACGCGCGTGCCCGGGCAGATGAGCCCGTCGTCGTCCAGCTTGTCGTAGGTGCCGTGGCGCATGCCGAGCGTCGTGTCGCGCGTGGGGCGCTCGAGCTCCTCCTTCGTCAGAGAGCCTTGCTTCTTCTCCTCATCCTTGAACGACCGGTAGAAGATGCTGCGGAACAGCCCGCGGTCGATCGAGCTCTGGTTCATGATCACCGAGTCCTCCTGGTTGTACCCGGTGTAGCACATGATGCCGACGATGACGTTGACGCCGGCGGGCAAGTCGCGGAAGTGCAGGTGCTCCATCGCGCGCGTCGTGACCAGGGGCTTCTGGGGGTAGAACAGCACGTACGCCAGCGTATCCATGCGGATCTGGAAGTTGCTGATGTACGTGCCCATGGCTTGCTTCCCCATCGCGCTCTGGTACGTGTTGCGCGGGGACTGGTTGTGATCCGGGAAGGGGATGATGGACCCGCAGATGCCGAGGATCATCGACGGGTGGATCTCGCAGTGCGTGTACAGCGTCTGCACGCCCCCGTCCATGTCAGCCATCGCGCGCGCCTGCACCAGATCTTCGATGGTCATCGAGATCATCGTCGTCTCCTCCTCTTCCGTGTCCACGTACTCGATGCACCCCGTCGCCACGAGGTCGTTCCACGTGTACCCGGTGACGTCCTTCTCCTGAAGCATCTCGATGTTCTGGCGCTTGATCACCAGCTTCTGGTCCTCCACGATGAACAAAGGCCGGATGCACCGGCCGTAGTCCGTATACAGGCGCAGCTCCTGCAGGCGGATGTCGTGCACCACGCCCACCTCGATGGTGATGTCCAGCTTCCTTCGCAAGCCGCGCAGCGTGTTCACGAGGTTCGCCGGGTCGCGGTGCACGCCCACCCAGACGCCGTTGACGAAAATCTTCGTCGACTTGGGGATGACGCTCGGCGAGATCTCCTCCAGGTTCTCCATCGTCCACTCCTCGAGGAATTCCAGCAGAGGCGCGGAGGGCGAGCCCACGGAGACGAGGGCCATGAGCGATAGGTTCTTCACCAAACCCACCGCCTGCCCCTCGGGGGTCTCCGCGGGGCACACCATCCCCCAGTGCGAGTTGTGCAGCTGCCGCGGCTTCGCGAGCTTCCCCTCGCGCCCGATGGGCGAGTTGAGCCGCCGCAGGTGCGACAGCGTGGACGAGAACGACAGCCGGTTCAGCACCTGCGAGACGCCCGCGCGTATGTCCTGCGCGCCCTGCGCGCCCCAGTTGCCCGTCGCGAGCGAGTACTTGAGCCCGGACGTGATGGTCTTCGCCTTGACCGCGAGCGTGAGCTGGATGTCCTTGCCCGAGTCCACGCAGCGCTGGCAGTACAGGCGCACGTCCTTGGTGAGTTTCCGGAACAGCTGCCGGAACAGCATCCCGATGAGCGGCCCGGCGAGGTCCATGCGCTTGTTCCCGAAGTGGTCGCGGTCATCCTCGTTGCGGCGCTTCAGCTGGCACAGCAGCAGCCTGTGCGTGATGTACCCCAGGAAATACGCTTTGCGCGTCTCGCAGTTCGTGTCCACGCCGACGTGCGGCAGCAGCTCCTTCTGCAAAATCTCCTGCGCGTACTTGATGCGCTTCTCCCGCGTCACGCCGACGGCGCTCCCTCTCTTTCCGATGAAATCGAGCGCCACGGCTTGGCTCTGGATCACCATCGCCTCTTCGATGGACGGGCGGAGTAACCCCATCATCTCGTCGTCCCCGAAATCGTACACGATGTGCTCCAGAATGTCTTTGTCCGCCACGAACCCCAGCGCGCGGAACACCACGAAGAGCGGAATCTCCGTGCGGATGTACGGCAGCGTGACTCGAATCACGCCGGGCTCGCCCTTCGTGCCGGGGGCGTGGAACAGCCGCGCGACGCACGCCGAGGCGGCCCGCGCGCCTGATTCCGGACTGGAGCGACACTCCGCCACCCACATGTACTTACTCGGCTGTCGTTTCTCGAACACGTACACGTGGTTGGTGCTCATCTTCTCCTGCGCGATGAGCACCTTCTCCGATCCGTTGATCACGAAGTACCCGCCCTCGTCGTACGCGCACTCGCCGAGCTCGGTGAGCTCTTTGTCCGTGTGGTCGTGCAGCGAGCAGTACTGCGACCGGAGCATGATGGGCACCTTCCCGATGAACACCTTGTTGATTTTTTCAACTTCCTCCGACACGGTTCCCTCCGCCGAGACCGTGGTCACGGTCTTGGTCATGTCCACGTACAGCGGCGCCGAGTACGTCAAGTTGCGCAGGCGCGCCTCCTTGGGGAACAAAGTGCTGGTCATGCCATCCGCCTCCGTCACCATGGGCTTGGACAGGTAGATCTGCCCGAACTGCACCTTGTACGTCTTCTTCTCCGCGAGCTCGGCGTCCTCGCCGGGCATGTGCTGGTGCTCCGGCTCGATCTCAAACGTCGACATCTCGTCTGCGATTTCGCGTGTCGAGGGAGAAAAGATGTGAGCGAGAGGCGTCGGAGGCGAACGAGAGGGGGGGTCGGGAGGGGGGTCCTCGGCTCGATCCGGGCACGCGTCCGCGCCCGTGCTGTCGCACGACGCGCGTTCGCGTCGCGCGCGTCTCGCGGCGCTCGCGCGCGATCCGCGCCTCCGGCGAGGGCGCGGCCCGCGAAAGCAAAACCCTATGGGCAAAAGCACAGGCTCCCGTTTCTTGGCGGGCAAATCGCGCGCATTTCTTTTTCGCCGATCGACGCACCGACGATCTCCTGCATGGTGTGCTGGATGAACTCGTTGAACGAGTCCAGCTGTTGCCGGGCCAGACCCTTCTCCTCGAAGAACGAGGAGATGACCGTCCACGCGTCCTCCTGGCCGATCTCCTGCGCGCCGTCCTCGTCCATGTCGTCGCGCAGAGGGACCATCTCTTCGTCTCCAAAGAGCTGATCCATGGTGCCAGATCACCGACGCGCCGCGCCGATAACCGCCACCGAGAAGGGCCCGAACGCGCGCCCGCGACTGTCGAACGACCGACGCGCACTCGCAACTCGCCGATCGGTGCGGGACACCGAGGGGAGACGCAGCAGCTACGCGCAGGCGTGAAGTGAATTCGCTCACCGGCGGCGAAAACATGCAACCTCTGTACGCGGGCGCTCCATCAGGACATCAGGTTAGAAACCGCGGAAATGGGCCAGACAGACGAAATCACAGCTGTCGGTTCCGGCGTTTTCCTCGCTACACGTCTCTTGCTGTGAAACGTCGCACTCATCATGGCGCCTGCGACGCGCCGCGGTACGCGCGGGGGCACCCCGGTGACCCCCCCGGCCAAGAGGCCCAGGACGAGTAAGACCGCCCGGAACTTCGTGAAGACCGAGGATGCCTGGGTGGACGTAAAGCCCGAGCCGGGCGCGAAGAAGCAGACCGCGACCCCGGTGAAGCGTTCGCGCGCGAAAACGAATCCCGCGTCGTCCGCCGTCGTCAAGACCCCCGCGACGCCCAACAACGAGGTGGCCGTCGCGGCGGCGTCCGACGCCGGCGCCCCCGATTCGCCGTACCCGCACCTGCAGCGCCCCACCCCCGAGGAGTGCTGGGCCGCACGGGACGCGCTCGCGCAGCTGCACAGCGCGTTCTTCAGGCACAAGGAGGAGGCGCAGGCGGACGGGTCGAACCAACTCGGGCCGGGCAACCTGGGCGTCGCGGCGCCCTCCGCGGACTCGAACCGACTCGCGCTTCCTTCCGCGGAGACGCCGTACACGATTCTGCACGGCACGACAACGCGACGGTTTCCGAACGACCCGGACGATTCGAAGCCCGGTGAATTGAAGCCCGTGCTGGACTCTTTGGTGGGCACGATCTTGTCCCAGAACACGACGGACGCGACGAGCGCCGTGGCGTTCGCCAACCTGAAGCGCGCGTTCCCGACGTGGGAGGCGGTGCGCGTCGCCGACCCGCGGCCGGTGGAGGCGGCGGTGAAGTGCGGCGGGCTCGCGGAGATCAAGGTGCGGCGCATCCAGGTCATCCTGAACACGCTCCACGAGGAGAGGGGCGCGGCGTGCATGGAGTACCTGCGCGATATGGACGACGAGGCGGTGAAGAGGGAGCTCTCGAGATTCAAAGGCGTCGGCCCGAAAACCGTGTCGTGCGTGTTGATGTTCTGCCTGAAAAGGCCGGACTTCCCGGTGGACACGCACGTGTGGAAGATCGCCATGACGCTCGGCTGGATCCCCAAGTCCGCCACCAGGGACACCGCGTACGAGCACCTCAACCGGCGCGTCCCGGACGCCTGCAAGTTCGACTTGCACGTGCTGCTGGTCGAGCACGGAAAGGTGTTCAAGAACGACGCCGCGTGGCTGCGACGCGCCGTCTCCGAACAACTCGCCGGCGCCGGCGAGGTGGGCTGGATGCGCGCGCTCGAGGCGCCGGGGGGGATCAAGCACGCCGCGGACGAGCACTTCGCGCTCAAGAGCGGGAAGAGTGTCTGCGGGTGAAGTCGTCCGTCATAGTCACAGTGTGAGTCACAGTGTTCGTTAGAGCGTTCGCGTGTATAACTTTGTATGCGTAGTCCGTACTTTCGCGGCTTTCATCAACGTCTCTACGTAGTCGTACGTATTATGACGTCCATCGCGCGGTGTCTGTTCTGTCGCGCGTTTTCGATGCCGACGCGCGCGCGCGGAGGATCGAATCTCTTTGCCGCTCGTCGCCGCTCTGTGGACGTGCGCGAATCTTCCCGCGTCGCGTCACTCCGCGCGGTAGTCGCGCCCCGAGCCCCACTTCCACGCGTCCAGCCTCCGCCGGAACATGAACCTCTGCCTCTTGTCCAGCACGGCGAAGTCCCAGCCCGCGGCGGCGGACGCCTCGTCGTCGCCGGCCACGAGCTCGCCGGAGGGCGCCACGCCGGCGAGCGCGCGGGCGACGGGCTTCAAAATCCCCTCCGCCGCGCGCGACGCCACGTCGTACGCGCCCAGCGTCGCGAAGTGCTTGGCCCAGTCCAGGATCGGGCCGGGCCCGGCTTGCGCGAGGATCTGAGGCACGAAGAGGGGCGCCTTCACGGCCATCGTCAGCAAGGTTTTTCCCAGTCCCCCGAACATCACGACGTCCTGCAGGAACGGGCGCGATACCTCGTCCCCCAGGCTCTCCATCACCCCGAAGTTGGTCGCCATCAGCTGGTTGATGAACGTCTTCGGGGGGCGCGTCCCCGGCGCCACGCTCATGCACTTCTGGAACAGCCACGACGCGGAGAGCGCGGGCTGGTACGCGTTGAGCGTCGCCAGGCATTCGCGGTCGAGGACGTCGCTCAGCAACGCGTCTTCCATGGCGTCCGTCAGCCTGCCGACGTGCCTGAGCAGCGCCGCGAGCCCCCCGAAACTCAGGGGGCTCTGGATTCCCGACGCGTCGCCGATGGCGGTGACGCGGTCGAACCCCGCGGGCAACGGCGAGTCGCGGTAGGTGGGGAAGTACCCGAAGAGCACGCGCAGCAATTCCACCTCCTCGACCGAACGCAGGTTCTGGTACGGCGGCATGAGGTCCCAGTAGTCGTCCAGCACCTTCGCGAGGCTCGGGCGGCTTTCGTGCGCGTCGACGTACGTGAACATGTACGTGGTGCGATCGCACGGGCCGCTCCCCGCCGGGAACGCCTCCCAGAAGTACTGCCCCTGGTACGCGTCGTCGATGTCCGTGGTGGTGAAGATGAGATCCGCGCTCGCGTTCGCCGCGGGCTCAAACCCGCGCGCGCACGACCCCACCACCAGGCACACGCCGTCCGGCTTTTGCCCGTGCCGCTGCTGCCGGACGATGGGGGACCCGAACCCCATGCAGTCCACGACCAGCCGCGCCGTGCACGGCTGAGGCGAGCTCTTTTTTTCCATTTCCGACTTTTTTTCCATCTCCGGAGCCTCCTTTTCGGCGGAGGCTCCGGCGCTCGCCGGCGCGACGTCGAGGAGGGCGCCGTTCGGGCGCACGTCGATCCCGGCGAGCGCGGCGCGCTCCATGACCACTCCCCCTTTTCGCTCGAAGTTGGCGCGCGCGCACTCCAGCAACGCGCTGGGCTTCACGCCGCAGTTCAGGATGTCGCGCGTCACCATCGGGTCTCTCCCCGAGCCGTGGAACCCGCACCGGATCGGGTTGAACTCCTTGGTCACGCACGCGTCCGCCTGCGCGGCGGTCAAGACCCCGAGCGGCACGAGCGCCTCCAGCTCCGGCCGGGAGATGTTCCACTCCTGCTCGCGGCCTTTCAGGGGGCCGCGCTCAATGACCACCACGCGCTGGCCGCGGTGCTGCAGCGCCGCCGCGAGGAGGATCCCGAGCGTCCCCCCGCACACGGCGACGTCGTAGTCGCACGAGGCCGAGGCGAGCTCCTCGTCGGATTCGGTGACGAAGACTGGCGCGGGACCAGCCTCGGCGCCGGTCTTCATGTGGCGTATCGAGCGCCACGCCGCGTCCGCGCGCTCGAGCGCGGCGAGCGTGGTCCCGCCGCCGGCGCCGCTCGCCTGCTCGCCCTCCGTGCCCTCGATGCTCGTCAACAGGCGTCGCGTGCGCTCGCTTATCTCGGAGACAGCCTTCTCGGAAGTCACGGACGCGCGAGCGACCGTGGGGCGTCTCCGAGCGACAGCGCGTCCGCGAGTGCGCCGTCGTCCCGCGGAGGAGCCGTTCGCGATGCCGCGCGACGGCGTCGCCGCGAACGGCGCGGATGCCGCGTGCATGTCTCCCGTGTCCTACGCGCGCGCTCGCTGTGACGATACACCATCATGACAAGATGAGCAAACACGTGTCTCCTCGTCCGAGCGGTTTGTGACGGAATGGCAAATGCGTGACTCGGAAAAGCGCTGGCGGCGGTCCGAGGTTAACATAGACTAGTTTCGCGACGACACCTTGGCGACCCGTCGCTAGTGACACAGTCCACGCAGCACGAACGCGACAGGGGACGCGCGAGCGCCTCGCCGCGACCCCGGAGACGCACGAGACACGACTCGCCCCCCCGCCTCCGCGCCCCTCCCCCGGTTCGTCCCCCCCGCGTCTGAGGCGCTCGACGCTCGATTCCATCGCGCCGAAAGCGACGGCACCATGGCGGAAACGTTCACGAACCCGGACGGCACGCCGTGGACGCCTCCCTCCAGAGAGGCTCTGGAGTCCTACGGCAACGCCCCAGTGAAGCGCGAGTACCTTCGGCCGCCGCCCCCCTTGCCGGTGGAGCCCCCCCGGCCCGAATCCGCCGCCGCGAAGGACGGCCCCGTCGACCCGAGCGCGCAGAAATCCCGGCGCCAGCTGGCGCGCGAGAAGAAGGCGAAGCAGCGTTCGGGCGGCGTCGGCGAGTCTCTGTGCAACGCGTTCGCCAAGGGTATCTGCACGTTCGGGGACAAGTGCCGCTTCTCGCACGACGCCGCGGCGTACCTCAAAAACAAGCAAGGCGACCTCCCGGGTGTCTGCCCGTTCGTGAACGCCAAGGGCGCGTGCCCGCACGGCGTGATGTGCCGCTTCTACTACACGCACCCCGGCGTCGCGGCGGAAAAGCGGGACGCCGCGGAGCACGCCGCGGAGAGAGAGGCGTTTCTCGCGGGCGTCCTCGAGCTCCCCCTCCCCGGGGAGGGCGGCATGTCCGCGGAGCTGAACCTGTTCTCCCCCGAGCTCAAGATGCTGCTGCGTAAGGGGAAGGTGCGCTTCGACCGCTCGGACGCGCGGCTCAAAGAGCTCGGGGTGAAGACCAAGTGGACGTACGGCGCCGACGCGCAGAGCCGGGGCGCGCCGGCGGCGGAGGCGGGCTCGGTTTCCGAACCCGGACCAGCCGAGACACGCGTCGACGAAGGCTCAGAGCCGCAGATCCCACAACAAGACCCGCGCGGAGAGGACGACGGCGGGGGCAAGCGCACGAGGCTGTCTGAACTGTCTGACGGCGAGGCTGGCGGCGTCGACGCGCGGCTTCGCGCCGCCGAAAAAAAGGAGGTGGATTTCAAAGGCAAGCTGTATTTGGCGCCTTTGACCACCGTCGGCAATTTGCCTTTCCGGCGCGTGTGCAAGGGTTTGGGCGCGGACATCACGTGCGGCGAGATGGCGCTGTGCACGAACCTGCTCCAGGGCCAGCCCGCGGAGTGGGCGCTGCTCCGGCGGCACCCGTCGGAGGACGTCTTCGGCGCGCAGATCTGCGGCGGGTACCCGGACGCGGTTTCGCGGTGCGCGCAGCTCATCGACGACGAGTTCGCGCGGCGCGGCGGGATCGACTTCGTGGACATAAACATGGGTTGCCCGATCGACCTGATCTGCAACAAAGGCGCGGGGTCCATGATGTTGCAGAAACCGGACCGGATGGAGCTCGTCGCGCGCGCGGCGGCGCCGCTGCTCTCGTGCCCGCTGACGCTCAAGACGCGCGTCGGGTACTACGACAACAAGCGCGTGGCGCACGAGATCATCCCGCGCATGGCGTCGTGGGGCGTGCGCGCGGTGACCCTGCACGGGCGCTCTCGGCAGCAGAGGTACTCGCGGCTGGCGGACTGGAAGTACATAGGCGAGTGCGTGTCGTCCGCGAACGCGCTGTGCGGGACGACGACGAATGACGACGCGGACGACGCGTCTCGCGCGTTTGACCTCATCGGCAACGGGGACGTGTTCGGGTATCGCGATTACGACGCGCACGTCTCGGCCAACGGCGGCGCGGGCGTCGCTACGTGCATGATCGCGCGCGGCGCTCTGATCAAGCCGTGGATCTTCACGGAAATCAAAGAACGCCGGGACTGGGACATAAGCTCGGGCGAGCGTCTGGATCTGCTGCGTCAGTTCGCCGCGTACGGTTTGGAACACTGGGGCGCAGACGCGCGCGGAGTCGCGAATACCCGACGGTTTTTGTTGGAGTGGCTTTCGTTCCTGCACCGGTACGTGCCGGTTGGGCTGCTGGAGCGCGCGCACGTGGGCATACACGAGCGCCCGCCCTCGTACGTGGGCAGGAACGACCTGGAGACGCTCATGGCCTCCACGCAGGCTGCCGACTGGGTCAAGATCACCAGCATGCTCCTCGGGCCGCCGCCGGAGGACTTCCACTTCAAACCCAAGCACAAGTCCAACGCGTACGCCGCCGGGTCGGAGGGCGCCGCCGCGCACGCCGACTGGGGGCCGGAAACGCAGGGGTGAC
>Ga0181558_10002047_pt1 | contig 19390 bp, 17 predicted proteins | sample 011ome_22_FD_133754 | JGI IMG/M metagenome (GOLD analysis project Ga0181558, IMG submission 133754) | Coastal salt marsh microbial communities from the Groves Creek Marsh, Skidaway Island, Georgia - 011507BT metaG (megahit assembly) | ecosystem: Environmental > Aquatic > Marine > Intertidal...
ATGTGTTCAGGGCGTCGCGTGTTAACGCTTGCTGATGGTTTTTATTCAGTATTTGGTCCGAGTATTAACATAACGTCGGTGAAAGAGCTTGAAAGTATTTTAGCTGGGCCTGCATCAAACCACCTCTCAAACGAAGAGGTTCAGTTGGCTAGAAAAATGCTGTTTATCAACCGAAATCTTAAAAGATTTAAATCGCCTATTCACTTTGGAGCTCGCCCAGTAAAGCTTTGTTGGTGGAGCATGAGTTCTAAAGAAAGCCGTTTCACTGACAGTTTTATGGATTATTTTGATGGTAGGGTGGACGCAATTGAGCTGGTCAAAAAAGTAGAGGGCTAACAAATGGATCGACTATCAGGACCTCTTGCTATTTTAACTGTCCCAATTGTGTTTTTTGGGTTTTACATTGGTCCGGGTAGGACAGACCAATACTGGCTGCTGTTGCTAGCCACAATGGCGTTCGTTATTCATAGGTTCTCTCGAGTTTCGAAGTTAAGTCTAATTCAATTACTAGTGGCTGGACTTTTTATTGGTATTGGTTTGATTAATACAATAATGCCCTTGGATAGGCTGTTTTCAAAAAACCTGTTGCTTGTTTTAGCACAAGTTGAAAATTATTTTGGCTTAATGGTTGTCTATTTTTTATGGGCGTCAATTTTTGAGAGGTTCGCAGCCGAACATCATGCCAAAATATGCCGCGTGTTCGTTTATTGTGTTTGTGTAAATACCGTTTTAATAATGTTGTCGATGGTCATCGGACCTCAAATATTTGATATATTTAACAATACCTTCGTTGTGTCTAGTAATGATGAAGGTTGTGAAATGCATAGGTGTTACTTGGATAACAGAATAAGACTTAGTCAACTTTCTTCCCTTGTTGGAAGATACAGTGGTGTCTTTACTCAGGTCAGTGATTCCGGGGTGGTAACTGGTCTTGCGACAATACTTCTGTGCAATCAAAAGATCTGGAAGGATAGAATAGTCCAAATTTTTGTCTTTGGACTTGTTTTGGTGGGTGGACTTCTGAGTGGGTCGAAAATTTTCATTATTATGTTGATCCTGACGCTATTGTTCTTCTCATTGAGGAGCACTAAGGTCGCTATGGCCGCTCTTGGCCTAGTCAGTTTAGTTCTCGTGGTGTATTACTTCAACATTGCGATCCCTTGGCAATTTAGCAGGCTAATCAATAACCTGTCTGTCAATAATCTGTTTCAAGTTTTTACGAGCTTTAGATTCATTGAAGATGGTTTCATAATAAGAGAGTTTGAAAATATCTATAACGGCAGCAGTCTAATTGGTAGGGGGTTCGGATCCCTGGCTAGTAGCGATTTTGCATTGCTTGAGGTGTTTTCAATTTGTGGTTTTTTAGGTCTTCTGCTTTATTTTCTCTATACACTTGTTTTTTTCTTCGATGTTGTCCGTTTTACCAGATTTGATTTTTATTCCATCGCTTTACCTACTATTGTAGCGGGTAGCTCTATTGCTGCGCCAATTCTCACGGGAAACAAAATTGGTTTCTTTTTAATAATTTGCAGCCTTTGTTTCAGTAGGAACTTTGTAAAGCCATGAATTGCTTGATCTTGGGCTCGTCTGGAATGATTGGTAGCGGTTTGCTGCGATATTTCCCAAAATTTGGGATCAATGCTACCGGCGTTACCCGAAATCAACTTGACGTTACTTTTGGTGATGGTTTTCAACGCCTATCCCAGCAACTTCATGCAATTCCGAGTTTCTTGGAAACAGACACGGTCGTTAATTGTATTGGCATAGTCAAGCAGTTGACTCATTTGCATTGCGATGAAGATATCTTTTATATTAATGCTGTTTTTCCGGGGCACTTATCTGAGATTTGCCATCGTTTGGGAAAGGTCTTTATCAATCTTAGTACCGACTGTGTTTTTTCTGGTAAAGCAGGAAACTATTGTGAGCTATCAATTCCTGACTCTAAAGATTTATATGGTCTTTCTAAATCAAGTGGTGAAAATATAAAAGCTAAGTCAATCGTTGTTAGGACATCAACAATCGGCGTTGAGGCCGATGGTTGTCATGGCCTGCTCGAGTGGTATTTGAGATCAAAAGAGCGTGTTCTTGGTTTTTCTGGCTCTATTTACTCGGGAGTGTCTCTCAATGAACTTGCAAGATCAATTGCTGTTGTACTGAAAGCGGGTGTAACTTCTGGATTGTACCAGGTTTCTTCTGACCCTATCACAAAGTGTGACCTTTTGACCTTGTTCCATATTCATGGTCTGGGCGTAAAGGTCACACCACACGACTCAGAAAGAATTGATCGGTCTCTTGATGATCAAAAGTTTCGAGATTTGACCGGTTTAACGCGCCGTTGTTGGCCAGAAATGGTTTTTGATATTATGTATGAAGTTGAGAGATATGGAAATCAAAAAAAATAAAGCTCTTGAAGGCAAGAAAATATTTTTAACTGGGGGCACGGGGTCACTTGGGCGTGCTTTTTTGGAAGCAGTTTTAACTGGGCAGTACGGAAACCCTGATTTTGTGACTGTTTTCTCTCGCGATGAAGCTAAACAATTCTATTTGCAAGCTGACTTGGACAAGAACGGCTCTTCGAGTGATAGTATCATATACAAGAGTTGGCGTAATGCCGTTCGGTTTATTATAGGTGATGTGAGAAGTTTGGGTTCACTTAAGCGAGCTATGCATGGGCACGATACAGTGATTCACGCGGCTGCATTGAAGCAAGTGCCATCGTGTGAATTGTTTCCCATAGAAGCTATGAAAACAAATTGTATTGGGGCAAGCAATGTTGTGACTGCTGTTGAAGAAGTTGGCTGTATAGAAAAATGCATTTTCATTAGTACTGACAAGGCTGCAAAGCCAACCAATGCAATGGGTATATCAAAAGCTTTGCAGGAAAAAATTTTTATTGCTGCCAATAGAATTGGTGGGCAAACAATTTTTGCAGGGGTGCGTTATGGAAATGTAATTTCTAGCCGTGGCTCTGTCGTTCCTGTCTTTGTTGACCAAATCAAAAGAGGGGAACCTATAACCATAACAGATACCAAAATGACAAGGTTTCTTCTCTCATTAGATGAAGCGGTTGAGACTATTGTTGCTGCCATTTGCTGCGCCAGGTCTGGTGATATTGTGGTTCCAAATGCGCGCTCAGCAAAAATTCTTGACTTGATTAGTGCGCTAACTCCCAATTCAAATTACCCAGTTGAAATAATCGGTGTCCGGCCGGGTGAAAAACTGCACGAAATAATGATTGGTTTTGAAGAGTCTCTAAATCTCAGAAAGATTGAGCGTCAAGATGACTATGACCAAGAGTTTTACATTATTTGTTCTTGCCTACCTCATCTAGGTGGTGACAAAAAACTAAAGTTTTTTGAGGGCGAACTGTCTTCTGAGAATTCAACAATGTCGGTCAAGGAAATTAGGGCTTTGCTATCAGCTAATGAATTAGCTCAAAGCAATAAATGAAGTGACTAGTTCATGTGAATAAAAAATGGAGACTTTTTCTCAATGCTTAAGGTTGTAACAATTTTAGGAACCCGTCCTGAAATCATTAAATTGAGTGAAACAATTAAAGTACTTGATAAGTACACAAATCATATCTTAGTCCATACGGGACAAAATTATGATTTTGAATTGAGTGAGGCTTTTTTTGAGGGGCTTGAGCTGCGTCCACCTGATTACTACTTGGATGTAGCTGAAGACAATGTTGGCGTGACCATTGGTAACATCATATCAAAATCTTACACGCTGCTGGATGAATTGAAACCAAATGCAGTCTTGCTATATGGAGACACAAATTCTTGTTTGTCTGCAATTTCAGCCAAAAGGCTAAAGATTCCTGTTTTTCATTTAGAGGCTGGTAATCGAAGTTTTGACGAAAATGTTCCTGAAGAAATTAATCGACGCATTGTAGATCACATTAGTGATGTGAATTTCACGCTAACTGAGCATGCTAGAAGGTATTTACTCAGTGAGGGGATCCGAGGAGATAGAGTTATAAAAACTGGTGGTTTTATGAATGAGATCATAAATGAACACGCCCAAAAAATTGCGCAATCAAAAGTTTTGGATACTCTGGACCTACATAGCAGTGAATATTTCATTGCCTCAATTCATCGGGAGGAGAATGTTGATAGCCAGGATAAGTTGAAGAGGATTATCTCTTGTTTTAAAAGAATTATTAAAGAATTTAAATTTAAAATTATTTTTTCATGTCATCCTCGTACTTTAGCTAGGCTAAAACAATTTGCGATTAGCTTGCCAGAAGGTGTTGTTGTAACTAAGCCGTTACCGTTATTTGATTACTTATGGTTACAAAAGAACTCTCTCTGCGTGATTTCTGATAGTGGCACAATCACAGAGGAAGCCGATGTTCTATGTATTCCCGCTATTACTCCTAGAGAGTCGCACGAGAGGCCGGAGGGCTTTGACGCGGGAGTGTTAGTCATGACTGGATTTGACCCAGACTTGACAGTTAAGTCCATAAAAATTCAGATCGAAACTTATCGTAGTGATGCATTTAGACCAAAAGTGTCAGATTATCATACAGAAAGGCCAAGCTTGACCGTGCTGAAGGCAATCCTGTCATATATTGATTATATAAACTATAATGTGTGGCACAAAGACCGGCGCATTTAAAAGAGAACTAGTCAAGCAACTCATTGATATTGTTATTACTTGTCATTGAACTGAAACACCTAAGAGGTTTAAGGGTTTTCGAACATGCTCAAACGTATTTTTAATAAATTACTCAAGGTCACTGTTGGGCGGGTCAACCTTGTGATTGGTCAGGCTTTGTTTGGTAATGGTTCGGGCTTTGTCGAAAACATCGTTGGTCTTGGCTTAGTTTACTATGCCCGCAGAAAAAAACCAAAAAGTGAACCTCAGCCTCTTCATTTATCAACCAAATTAGATGAGATGAAGGCGAGCGGTTTCGTGTTTGTCGAGAGTAGTGGAGATAACGGAGCCATAGTGTCACTCCAACGTAGGTTTAATTTATGGTGCGACAAGAACAAAGAAAAAATAAGCCAATACCGATTGCAGTGTAGCTCTGTCGGCCAAGGCTCTAAATTTTTCAATGATTTTCCAGAACTATTAAATTTGCTTAATGGCGAGGTGTCGGAATTATTGAAGGGTTATTATGGATCAGATTTTGAAGTTTTGAATGTCCACATATACCGTACATTTATGCCTGAACAAAGAGCAATGCAGGAGGATGGCAGTGCATATGGAAGTACGCTGTGTTGGCACAGTGACGGCTCTACGACGGATACATTGAAAGTATTTTTTTTGCTTAATGATTTGACGGTTGATGGTGGCCCAATGCTCGTTTTGAACAAATCACACAGCCGGATTATATTTGGCCGTCATATCCCATTTGTTCTCGAGAAGCACGGTAAGCCCAATAAAACTGAGTTTAATAAATTTGATGGCGCTTATTATGGAGCTAAGGGAAGGTGTATGATTGTCGACACCAATAGGTGCCTCCACCGGGCATCTATTCCTGAGGCTATGCCGCGGGACATGGTATGTTTTTATATTGGTGTAGATATAGGGCAGAATAATTCTGCATTTCATAATTCAGGGCGAGAACCTTACTCAGGTTTAATGCGCTTGTTAAACCTTTAAAAAAGTGTTCACTAAAAAATGCAGAAAGAACAACTATCGCTCGGTATAATTGGTGTTTCGGATGGAAATGGACACCCTTTTTCATGGTCTTCGATATTTAATGGCTATAACGTCCCTAGAATGGAGGAGTGTGGTTACCCTTTAATCCCTCGGTATCTTGAAAAGGAAAGATGGCCAAGTGCGACGCTTAGCTCAGCGAAAGTAGATTATGTTTGGACGCAAGATCCGAGTATGTCTAAAAAAATTGCTGAAACAGCACTTATACCTGAGATTGTGGGTGCTCCAGAGGATATGCTTGGTAAGGTGGATGCCATCTTACTTGCAAGGGATGATGCAAAAAATCATTTAAAAAATGCGAAGGTATTTCTAGAAAATAAGGTGCCAATTTACATTGATAAACCTATTGCAACGTCATGCGCTTCATTGGAGAAGCTATGGAATACTCAGACGTCTGATTATCAGGTTTTTAGCTGTTCTGCCTTATCATTTGCTGATGAGTTGCAATTAGACTTAGTTGACAAACAAAAAATTGGCAAAATAATTTCCATTACCGCATGGTCACCAAAGTGTTGGGAAAAATATGCCATTCATTTGATAGAGCCCATCATTGATTATTTTGGTAATGAAGACGCCATCATTAGTCACACGGCAATGCATCATAATGATGGTGGTACCAGATTAGAGCTGACTTATGAAAATTGTCCAAGCATTGTTGTCGAGACCTTAGGGACAAAATCTGGTTCAGGTCTAGGCATTCGTTACACGGGTGAAAATGGCACAGTTGAGAAAGTGCCCACCGATATGTTTAAAGCATTTAAAAATTCGTTGGCATTGTTTGTGACGAATGTTAGAAATCCCCATAGATCGTTTGCAACCTCTTATGAGCACCACAGAAAAGTTGTAAAAATCATAGAATTGGGAACCTGATGGAAAAGAGCAAAACGGTTTTAATAACTGGTGCTAGTGGTCTAGTTGGAATGGGGATCTGCAAACATTTAAGCTTCAATAACTGGAATATTGTTGTGGCTTCAACATCTTATAAAAAAGCTGAACAGGTAAAATCTGCAATTGGTGGACAGGATCAAGTAACTGCTTTGGAACTTGATCTTTTAGACCAGCAGTCAATAGAAACCGTTATAGACAGGCTAGTGAATGAGAAGGTGCCACTGACTCATATCGTCAATAATGCACGAAGTCTTGAAACGTTGCTGACAGATGATGACGGATTTACAAGTGCCAACAATTTCCTAAAAGAATTTGAGTTATCAATAGTCCAGCCATATCGGTTTCTATGCGCACTTAAAAAAAGAAAAGTATTCAATATAAATGCAATTGTGAACATCAGCTCTCAGTATGGAATAACCGTTCCTAATCCGAACCTATATGAAGACCCTGACCAAATCGTCCCAATAAATTACGGAGTAGTGAAAGCGTCTTTAAATCAGATTACAAAAGAACTTGCAGTAAGGTTGGCGCCAGAAAACACTCGCGTAAATGCTGTGGCTTTTGGTGGTTTTTCTGGACGTGAAACTGAGAGGTTTAATGAAAAATATTCTAAAATGCTTCCAATAAAAAGGATGCTGGAACCAGAAGAAGCCGGCCCACCGGTAGAGTTTCTTTTGGATGATGCAAAAAGCTCTTCCATAACTGGCCACGTTTTGGTGGCTGATGGTGGTTGGACAATTACTTAGAATTCTGGAATTGTTCAAAGTAAACATTCACACGTGATCAGTGTTAACGCCGCTTTGAATGTAAATAATAAACTTCCAAGAAATATCCATTCACGCATTTAGAATTTAGCCTTTACTAACCCTCTGACTTGTAAATATAGGAATCGACTGAAGAAATGTTTGTAAAAAGCCAGGCACCATATCTATCTATCATGAAGGGGCGATGGTTTGATTATGGCAAGGTCATGGTTTTCTCTTTATTCATTTTTTATCTAGATTTTCTGCTAACTAGCAGTATGCCTTACCTTTTTGAACAGGTTGACGCTTTCATAAAAAATCCAAATTTTGAGCTCACTAGTTACATTCTGTTCTTGGGCGTGTTGATCATTTTAAGGCCATTAATTGGATTTTTGATTTCTTCGGTCCAAATCTATTTGCTTCAAAAAATTTTGAGGAAGATTGAAACTGAGGTTGCTAAAATTATAAAAGTAGAATTCGATACTGATGTAAAAAATTATTCAGCATCGCAATCAGCAAATATAATAATTACCCACGGCAGGTACTTCATTGACAATTTTCTAATACCTTTGTCGCGAGCAATTACAGAAGCGGGATCCCTAGTTTTTGTTGGCATTGGTATGTTTGTTGTTTTTCCAATACCTGTGGTTTTGTTCTTTGTTTCTATCTTAGCTTTGCTTTTATCATATTATTTTTTTAGCCGTAATATTATTCAACACCATGGGGAGTTATTGGTTCGCTCCAGTGAAAAAATTATGGAATTATCTTCAAAAGGACTCTATCAAAATATTGAATATAACGAAAAAGGTAACAAGGGAACTAAACGATCACTAATTGACCTGCCCACAATTCTTGACGAAAAAATGTTAGCCAACACTATTCTTGGAAGCTTAAGCCAAGGGGCAAAATATATCGTTGAGTTTTGTGCTCTTATTAGCTTTGGAATAGCTAGTTTTTATTTGCTTTTGACAGATCCAAGTCAAATTGGACCATTTGTTTCGACGTTCGTATATGCTGGATTAAGGCTCTTGCCGTCAATAAGTTCTGTAATAGGCTTTTTTCAAAGTAAAGAAAATGCTTCCCATGCAATGGAGCAGTTGGCCGAGAAGCTCAGCAAACGTTGATTATTGAAAGGCGGTAACACTAATGGCCAGAAGCATTGCTGTTATACCCGCTAGGGGTGGGTCTAAAAGGATACCAAAAAAGAATATCATAGAGTTCAACGGTTTGCCTATGATTGGATGGACTATCAGAGCTGCTATCGACAGTAAACTATTTGAACAAATTGTTGTTTCAACAGACGATGATGAAATTGCCGAAATTTCCAGGGTATTTGGAGCGGAAGTTCCTTTTAAACGAATAGACAAAGTAGATGATTACAGCTCTGTTAGCGAGGCTGTAATAACTACTGTAAATCAAGCCATAGAGTTCTATGAAAAGTCATTTGATAATGTAGCTATGCTAATGCCAAATTGTCCGCTGCGCGATGCCAATGATATTAATTTAGCCTGGGATTTTTTTGAGTCCAATGAACATAACTTCCAAATCAGCGCGTTTGAGTTTGGCTGGCAAAACCCTTGGTGGGCTGCAACACTTTCTGATGATGGACAGCCTAAGCCTTTATTCCCTGATGCTGCAGTAAAAAGATCTCAAGATTTGGCCAGGTTATACTGCCCTACGGGGGCGGTTTGGATAGCGGTAGTTGACGGGCTTTTAGAATCTAATACTTTCTATGGCCCGGGTCATGTATTTTGCCCTATTAAGTGGCAAAACTCTATAGATATTGATGAGTGGGCAGATCTTGAGTTTGCTCAACTTTTGGCAGAAAGGATTGACCGATGACTTTCTTAAGCTTTTTTTTCTTCACCTCAAATTTTTATGATTTTAAGCCGCAAATAGGGATCGGCACTTAAGTGATTAAAATCCGCAATTTTGGTATGAATCTGGTGATTATCTGTAATGAAATTTGTATTTCGAGCTGATGCTAATGAAAGTATTGGAATTGGTCACGTTATGCGGTGCCTTTCCCTTGCTGAAGCTCTCCAAGAAAAAGGGCATAGTTCCGTTTTTGCAATGAAAACCCCCTCTGGTTTATTGACTAATAAGATTATATCAAACGGCCATGAACTCCAGATTTTAAAGACCCCACATACGGGTTCTGGTTTAACTGAACTTGCGAACAACGAAAGTCAACTTTCAGCAACAAATCAAATAGCTGACGCACATCTGTTTTTATCTTCAATTAAAGGGACAAGGCCTGAGTGGGTAATTGTTGATCATTACGCACTCGATTGTGATTGGCATAAATGTGTTCAACCCTATTGTAATAATTTGATGGTGATAGATGATTTGATAAATCGTGAAATGCACTGCCAAGTTTTGCTTAATCAGAATCTTGGGACAAAAAACCTTCACTATCGAAAGCTTAGCCCAAATACTCAAAAGTTTATGATTGGCCCCAAATATGCGTTACTGCGAAAAGAATTTTCTTTAGTCAGGTCAGCCAGTTTGAAACGCAGAGAACAACTTGAAGTTAGGAAAGTGCTACTCACAATGGGTGGCGCGGATCAATCTAACTACACTATTAGAGCATTGAAGAAACTTGAAGGCGCTGAAATTTCAAAAAATTTATCATTCCAAGTTATGATAGGTCCTTCATACTCGCATTTAGATGGCCTTTATGAATTTTGCCAGAATTCCAAGTTGTCTGTTGAAATTCATAGGGACCCTTTGAACATAGCCCATCTGATGAAAAATGCAGACGTTTGCATTGGTGCCGCAGGGTCAACTATTTGGGAGTGCTGTTGTTTGGGGCTCCCTGCAATAGTAGTATCGACAGCCGAGAATCAGAATAAGGTTCTGAAAAGCTTGATTGAAAACGTTTGCTCTGTTGGATCCACAGTCAACCAAATCCCAAATGACTTAGAAAAACTTTTTTACAATAGAACTCTTTTAAAAAACCTTGTACACAATTCCAAGGTCATTTGCGATGGACTTGGCGCCAAGCGGGTCGTTAGGGTTTTGGAAAACTGTACCTAATTATATGGCTTATTTTTCTATTTTCTTTAATATACTGAGTTTTTAGTTGAGCAAAACATGCCACAGGACTTTGAAATAAATGGGCGTTGGATAACCTCAAAGGCTCCTCCATATGTTATCGCCGAAATGTCTGCAAACCACAATGGCGATATTAAGAATGCTTTTGCTATTATTGATATGGCAAAAAGGTGTGGAGCTGATGCCGTCAAAATGCAGACCTATTCACCTGATACAATAACGGTGGCGTCAAATAAAAGTGATTTTTTAATTCAAGAGGGTTTATGGAAGGGAAAAACTCTCTATGAGCTATATGCTTTGGCTTACACACCCTGGGATTGGCACGCAGATTTGTTTGACTATGCCAGGAATTTAGGCATTACCATATTTAGCAGCCCATTTGATCATTCGGCAGTTGATCTTCTGGAGAGTTTAAACGCTCCAGCCTATAAAATCGCATCGTTTGAATGTATTGATCTCCCCCTGATAAGGAGAGTGGCTTTAACCAAAAAGCCATTGATCATATCAACAGGCATGGCAAGTCAGGCTGAAATTGATGAGGCTGTTGATATTGCATTAAAATTTGGTTGCGGTGATCTAGCTCTTCTTCACTGTGTGAGTGCATATCCAGCAAAAGCAAAGGATTATAATTTGGCCACACTTCGTGACATGAGAGAAAGATACGATGTTCACGTTGGGCTTTCTGATCATACCTTAGACAATATCACTGCTATTGCATCTGTTTCCTTAGGCGCAGCCTTAATAGAAAAACACGTAACCCTGGACCGTAATGGGGGTGGAGCTGATGATAGCTTTTCCCTGGAAGAAAACGAATTAAAATGGCTAAAGAAGAGTTCAGAAACTGCGTGGCAGGCTCAAGGCGAAGTCTCCTATGAAAGTGCAGAGAGTGAAAAAAGTAACAAAAAGTTCCGGCGTTCACTTTATTTTGTAAAGCCAATGAAAGAGGGAGATATAATAACAGAAGATGACATCCGAAGCATTCGGCCCGGATACGGTTTGCCGCCAAAGTATTTTGATTTGATCGTCGGTAAGATGGTTTGTCAGAATGTAGAGATACACACACCGGTCACAGAAGATAATGTATGTCTCAGAGAAGGGTGAAGCAAAGATTAACAAAGTCCCGTCACACTAGCTCAAAAACTCTAGCGAACTGATCTTCTAAAAATTTTTGTAAATAAGCGACGACAATGGCACTGGTCATTATTAACGGATCTTTTAAAGTGGGATTTGTTTTTGAGAATGAGTGTGTTTTGCTCCTTGCTTTAATGTAAAACTTAAATGTAGGCTTAATGGCGATTATCTTGCCGTTGCCAAAATAGCCTTTTCAAGTTTGAGAATAGGGATATTGTCCAGCACTGGAAACACAATCCCGGCTGCCGGCGAAGCTAAAAAACCATCTTCATAACATAGTAATTCATTCGTACCAGGAATGCTAAACTGGGGTTTTATTATTGGGCTTTGGGACTGGTTATTATTTGTTTCAATAATATAGCAAACTGTGGGATTTAACGGGTTTGAAACATTTTTGATGGGAGTTATTTCGATTATTCTGCCTCCTAAGTCACTAACTATAGCGGGAAGGTTTTTGATATATCCATGACGGCTCATTCTATTTTTCCCCACCTGCGAATTTATTTCGTAACTTGGTTCAAACAAGACCAGTTTGTGTTTGGCTACCCTCAAAAGTTCAGACAGTATCTCGGTCAATTTAGCTTCATTTGGTTCAAGCGCGTGACTTGACGTTATAACGTCAATGGAGTCGCTTGTGATTGGTATTGCAGACATGTCTGAGACAAAAGCATTAATTTCGATAGTTGGTTTCCTTAGATGACTCTCATAAAATTTGATACCTTTGATGATACGTGACCAACTAAGATCTAACGCAAAAATTGATGAAGGTGTGACCTTCATATGGTTTAAAATTGTTGTCAAGGTTGTCATTTCACCAGTTCCGACATCAAGGATAGAAGCTTTTTCTGGGGTGTGTTGGTCCAGAATGTCGGCCAGCTCCGCGGCATACAAATTAGACTGTTCAGTATTTTTTTCCCAATAGTCAATATAGCTACCTGCCTGCAAGTCATAAGCTATTTCAATTATTTCGGACGTGTTACTGCTAGATCTGAACTTTGTCTTTAAAAAGTCTGTTACATTTATGCCCTTCGCATAAGCCCTTCTAGCTTCCGATATGTCTAAGTGTCTCATCGTTGATTTTCCTTTACGCTATTATATCCCAGATTAGGACTGCGCTTTAATTTGATTATGAGCTCAGGTTATGTTGCTTTCATAACAAATTTTCTCATGGATTATAACAACTTGATTTAATACCAGTTGTAAATATATGTAGCTGTAATATCCGTACCACTTAGGATGTTTTATTGCTACGGTAATGCCAACCATTAATTGGGATTTTAAAATGCTCTTATGATTTTGGTACGTCCTGCTCAAAAAAATGACGCTCAGATGCTATTTGAATGGCGAAATGATAGTCTCTCCAGACGCATGTCTTTGTCTTCCAATTTTATCGGTTTGGGTGAGCACTTAAAGTGGTTTTCAAAGGTTTTAAATAATTTCAACCAGTTGTTGCTGATTTGTGAAAATGTTGATGGCACTCCTGTTGGAATGGTTAGGTTTGACGTCAGAAGTGACATGTCATTGGTCTCAATAAATTTAGCTTCTTCGTGGCGAGGAAAAGGTCTAGGGCGGTTGTGCTTGAAAGTAGCAATCAATCGTTTCAGAAACACATATCCGTCAGTAAATGCCTTGTATGCAAACATTTTACTCAATAACTTGCCTAGTAAAATGTTGTTTGAAAAGGCTGGTTTTTCAGTTGTTGGTAAAGATAAGGATGTGTTTTTGCTAAAATATTCATTTAATAACTCTCATTTAAACAACATCATTTAGTCGTATCAATTAGGCGAGGCTGTTATTAAAAAATACAACCAGCATGAGGTGTTTGATTTGCAAGAAGTTGGTCACCGGTGACACGATCTTCGTTTTTGATGTTTATAAAGGTTAGTTATTTCGCTTTTGTAAGTTACGCTTCTTTTGCTCATTAGTTTGTAACCATTTTCAGAGTTTTCTCATCTCAGAGCCAATAGAAATCAAGCTTTTGTTTGCTGGTTATTATGATTTTAAGCCAGTTAAATGTTTTGGAAACACTTATGTTAGACGATTATAAAAAACTTTACTTTGGAAAACGGCTAGATCTTTTTCACTGCTTTTTGGGTTAACTTGTCGAGTAGCACTAACTTATTTCAGCTGTCTGGGCTGTTACAGAAGTATAAAAGCTGACTTGTTGAAATGTTATAAAAAACATGACGGTTAAGTTTGTCTCCGAAAATGCGCCTTAGATGGAAGCGTTAATTACGTGCAAATTGGGATGGAATGTATTTGTAGACAACGGTTCACTTTGGCACGCACTGAGATAATTGTGGCTATAGACAAGAGATATTTCTGAGGTTATCCCAATGCCCACGAATGCCGCTTGTGGATTTCTGATGCCAAGGTGGGGCTTGCTCAAACCAAACACTAGCTTTATTGTGAGTTCAAGTTATCGGCATGAATCTCAGGCAGCCGGGTGCCAGATGGGGAAAGGTCTCGACTACCGCTTTTAAGATTTATTACGATTGTTCCAATTTCATTTAATGTTGTTTTTGTATCATGAATTCCCAAGTTTTCCGGTGTCTTGACCTACTTCTTTTGGCTTTAGGATTTTTGGTTTTGTTGCCAATAATCCTTTTGACTGTGGCTTTAACCTTTTGTCGCACTGGTTCCCCAATTTTCAGACAAGAACGCCTTGGCCGTAATCAGGTTCCCTTTATTCTATTTAAGTTTCGTACGATGGACCGTAACACTAAATCAGTAGCTACTCATTTGGTTGATTTAAATACAATAAGCCCATTAGGTCGCTTTCTACGTTGGACAAAGCTTGACGAATTGCCGCAGTTATGGAACGTTCTGAGGGGGGATATGAGCTTAGTTGGTCCAAGGCCAGGTCTAATGAACCAACCAGAATTGACTAAAGCGCGATTAAAACATGATGTTTTTGATGTTAGGCCTGGCATTACAGGATTGGCGCAGATTAAAGGTGTAGATATGTCTACACCATCCTTGTTAGCTGAAACTGATGCGCAAATGATTGCTGAAATGTCAGTCTATAAATATTTCAAATATATATTCCTTACAGTTGTTGGCAAAGGGGTCGTCGATAATGGTAAGCCTTGGTAAAGTCTTTTTTTCTTGGTGATGAGGGCGCTCAATTAAGAACAAGCATGCCCTTTATTTCCATTAAAATATTCAACGTAAAAAATGCTTAGGCGTAATTTCGCAAAATGAAGATCTATGCTGAAGAGTCGTGGAATGCGCGAACAAACAGGCTTCTGGGTACTAGATTATTTTATTCTTATCGCGAAGCGGAAGCTTGACGACACCCTGGAGTTCTACTTCACCCCGTCGAATGAACAGGTCACTTGAGACGGTGAGTTTGGAAATACCATCTGTAACTTTTGCAATTGTTTGAAATAGCTTATGGTGATCACTATCTCGAATGGCATTGTGGACAGCGGCCAATAATCCGTGCAATTCGTCACGTTTCATTGGTGCCTCGGCAGTAGTGTTGATCCGTGGGTGTATTGTTCCAACCAAATTTGTGCTATGAGCAAGCTCTTCAAATAGTTTCTCGCCCGGTCGAAGGCCAGAAACAGTGATGGCAATCTCATCATCTTTCAGCTTTTCCCCGCCATTAAAAATTGGCCGCAAACCTGATAAGGTTACCATTCGTTTGGCCAAATCGATAATCTTGACTGGCGTTCCCATATCCAAAACAAACACATCGCCGCCTTTGGCAATTGATCCAGCTTGGATTACTAGCTGGGCTGCTTCAGGAATGGTCATGAAATAACGCGTAACATCAGGGTGGGTTAACGTAATTGGCCCGCCTGTTTCAATCTGTTTTTTGAACAGCGGCACTACCGATCCTGACGACCCTAAAACATTGCCGAACCGGACAATTGAAAAACAGGTATCTGTTTTTTGCGTTGGCAGGGTTTGGCAGATAATTTCGGCAAGCCGTTTGGACGCACCCATAAAATTGGTTGGGTTTACGGCCTTGTCAGTTGAAACAAGAATAAAATGTTTTACCTCTGCGGCAATGGCAAGCTCGGCCATGTTGAATGTGCCAAAAACATTATTTGCAATACATTGCATCACATTTTGTTCCATCAGTGGCACATGTTTATATGCGGCTGCGTGATAGGTCGTATCAACAGCAAAGCGATCAAAAATCTTTTCAATAAACGGACGATCCTGCACTGATCCAATCAGGGGAATAAGGTCAATCGTATGGCTAGATGGATTCTGTTTCAATTCTTCTAACAAGGTGTAGATGGCGAATTCTGATACATCCAGAAGGATGAGTTTTTGTGGTTTCCACGAGATGATTTGTCGGCATAGCTCGCTGCCGATAGACCCGCCAGCACCCGTGACAAGAACCGTTTTTTCAGCGATGGTTTTTGCCATAAGGTCAGGATTATGCTGTACGGGTTCGCGCCCCAGTAAATCCTCAATCTTTATGTTTTTCAACTCGGCAATTTCAAACTCACCCAATATCAAGCTTGAAATACTAGGGATAGTTTTTACCTTCAGTGGGTGCTCTGACTGCATCTCAAAAACCCGTCGGCGCGTGGCGTCAATATCGTTTGGGACCGCTAAAAGCAGGGTTTCGATGTCTAGTTTTTTGAATTTTGTCTTGGCATGATCTAAATTGCTAATCGGAACGCCACCAAGATTTTTACCACTCAATTCGTGGTTATCATCGATAAATAGCTTGACGCGATAATTTGGGTTTTTCCGCAATGACGCCATGAGTTGGATACCGGCGGCGCCCGTGCCATAGATTGCAACATTTTCTTGCTTTTCTTTGGTCATGCTTTGGCCAAGAGTGCGAATGAAAAGACGCATAGCTGTGGCAAACGCGCATAAAAGCGTTGCATAGATCAGGGGAACTGAACGTGGCATCTCAAGTTCAAGCAGAAGGATGCTTGAGAGCAAAACCGCGCAAGATACAGCGCTACCAATCGCTATGCTATAAGCAGTTTCAATCGAAATATGCCGTGTAAGGTTATCGTATAATCCCCGCGCCGCAAAAACTGCAAGGGCTGTCACCATGGCAATCGAAACCCCAATATAGGTATCAAGCTGGAAGAGATAATCAGTTGTCTCAAGGCGCATGAAGAAGGCCAGTAAAAGCGCGATCGGGGTAACTAAACCGTCAAAGATGACTTGAAGTAACCGCTTCTTCCAACGCTCAAGGCCAAAAAACCAGGCTCTGAAATTTTGTTTTGATCCAAACATGTGAATTGCTACAAACCTTTGCTGCTAAATCAAAATAACGTAACCCACAAGATAACTATATCTCGCAATGTAAGCATAAGCTGTTTTAACATTTCTTGCAATTTGATAGCTATATAGTTTTAGGGCAGTGCCTTAAAACGAAATTGTCTGGCGGTTGCTGCTGTTTTTCAATTTCTTTTTGGTTTTCTCCCATGTTAATTAAAAAGGCGGTAACATCACAGCGCTGAAATATTATGGCGCGCATTGTTTCTTTTACTATGTTGTAACGCCGTCAATTTGAATTGGAGTTTTGTTTGAACACGCTTATCACTGGCGCCGCTGGGTTCATTGGCATGAATTGCGTATTGCGTTTGCTTGAACGCGGTGACGATGTCATCGGTATTGATAATCTTAATAATTATTATGATGTGTCCTTGAAACAGGCGCGTTTGGCAAGGCTAGAGCCCCACGCAAAATTCAGCTTTGACAAAATTGACATCAGCGACCGCTATGCCATGGCTGATCTGTTTGCTTTGCATAAGCCTGATCGTGTAATTCATCTCGCTGCGCAAGCTGGTGTTCGTTATTCATTAACAAACCCACATGCCTATATCGATGCCAACCTTCAGGGTTTTATGAATGTTTTGGAAGGGTGTAGGAATCATCAGATTGGCCATCTTGTTTACGCCAGTTCATCTTCGGTCTATGGCGGCAATGAAACCATGCCCTTTAGCGAACATGATAATATCGATCACCCTCTAAGCCTCTACGGTGCCACGAAAAAGGCCAATGAATTGATGGCGCATACCTACAGCCGTCTATATAATCTGCCGACAACTGGCTTGCGGTTTTTTACCGTTTACGGCCCATGGGGGCGGCCTGATATGGCCTTGTTTCTTTTCGCCAATGCGATGCTGAAGGGGGATCCGATCGACGTCTTCAATGATGGCAAGATGGTTCGTGACTTCACCTTTATTGATGATATTGTCGAAGGGGTCATTCGGGTTCTTGATAAGCCAGCAACGCCAGACGTGAAATTTGATGCTTTGCATCCTGATCCGGCAACATCAAGTGCACCATATCGGGTTTTCAATATTGGTAATGGTCATCCAACCTCGCTGATGGATTATATTGGGGCATTGGAATCGGCACTTGGAGTCACGGCAAAAAAGAATTTTTTACCATTGCAACCGGGTGATGTCCCCGCTACATCCGCAGATACAAGTGAACTTGGAAAGTGGGTTGGTTTCCGGCCTGATACCCCCGTTAATGTTGGCGTTCAAAAATTTGCTGAATGGTATTTGAGCCGTTACGAAAAAAAATAACTGAATTTTAGGAAGCCGTTATTGTGAGCGAAACCCGTCAGGCGATCGAGCCAACCATCAAGGCAATGTTCCAGACTATTTGGGCAGGGCTAGGTGACGCACTTGCCGCAATGCCGCGTTGGGAAAAGGGTTTTCATATTTTCTGGTTTCTTGGTCCCTTTATTCTGTTGATTGAGCGCAGCCCAGCCGATATCTGGCTTTCATTTTTGGCGATTGCGTTTGTGATCCGCTCAATTTTCAAACGCGATGGGGCTTGGCTAAGGGTTTTTTGGGTCAAGGCATGTTTCCTGTTTTTGGCGGTTTGCTTGCTATCATCGGCGATGTCGGCAATACCACCCTATGCATTTTCTGAGGGATTGGCTTGGTTTCGCTTTCCGTTATTTGCGATGGCAACCGCCTTTTGGCTTGGCACGGATAAACGCCTTTTATATGCGATGCTCGTCTCAACCGCGCTTGGCATGTTTTTAATGACCGGTATTTTGACTGCGGAAATGATCATTGAAGGGCAAAAGGGCGGGCGTCTGTCTTGGCCTTATGATGATCTGGTGTCCGGTAATTACCTGTCCAAGGTTGGTTTGCCAGCCATTACCATCATGGTGGCATTGGCTATCGGTGCCAAACCAAAATTGGCATCGATCATGGGCGGCCTGTCTTTGATCAGCATTGTCATGTCGGTTTTCACCGGCGAGCGAATCAATTTCCTGATCAGGGCTTGTGGCGGCATGTTGGCGGCGCTGGTATGGCAACCAAATTGGCGGCGTTATTTCATTCTGATCATTGTTGAAATTTTTGCCGTTGTCGCTGTTTTTGTGGCAATGCCAAATGTTCAAGACCGGTTCACCAATGGGATTGTGAACAGCCTTCCGACCGGTTCGCACAGCGATTATTACCGTGTTATGGGTGCTGGCCTGAGTGTTTTTAAAACAGCGCCTCTTCTTGGTATTGGGCCTGCCACACATCGCGAATTATGCCCGTCAATTCTGGGTGAAACACTCGAATTTCGCTGCGATAACCACCCCCATAATTACTATATCCAGTTTTTAACTGAAACCGGCGTTATTGGCCTGATCACCGGCAGTGTGATGATCATCAGCATTATTTGGGCGGCTTTTGCTGGATGGCGGCAAAACCGCGCCAATGTTGTTGCCGCAACGGCTTTTGTGATTCCGCTCGGGTTGTTTTTCCCGGTTCAGTCAACCGGCGATTTTTTTGGCCAATGGAACAATATTTTCATGTGGAGCGCGATTGCCCTCGCACTTGCCGCGGCCAGAACCTTGGTTCCGCACAAATCTAAATAGCCTTTCGCCTGACTATCCCCGCCCGATAAAGGGCATTTTTGGTGCCATTACCGTCATGAATTGAACATTGGCATCAAGC
>Ga0181558_10002048_pt1 | contig 19387 bp, 16 predicted proteins | sample 011ome_22_FD_133754 | JGI IMG/M metagenome (GOLD analysis project Ga0181558, IMG submission 133754) | Coastal salt marsh microbial communities from the Groves Creek Marsh, Skidaway Island, Georgia - 011507BT metaG (megahit assembly) | ecosystem: Environmental > Aquatic > Marine > Intertidal...
CCGCAACGGCTTCCCCGAGCTCCAGCGCCATTTGCCGGTCCAGCGCGTTTAGTACATCCGGGCGATTGAGCGTGAGGGTGGCGACGCCGCCCTGCTTGTCGAGTATGATGGTATCCATCGGATTTAGCTCCGGTTCGGGTCGTTTGTTAGCGCAGCTTAGTCAGCCAACCGGACGGCGGCAATCGCACGAACCGTGATCATTTGGGGGAAGTATGAACAGTTTGTTCGATCTGACCGGACAGGTCGCTTTTGTCACCGGCGCGTCCAGTGGCCTGGGCGCGCATTTTGCCCAGACACTTGCCAGTGCCGGGGCCAAGGTCGCCATCGGCGCACGGCGGGCCGACCGCCTGTCGGAACTGGCGGAAAAAATCGAAGCGGATGATGGACGTGCCCTGCCGGTGGAACTCGACGTGACCGATGTGGATTCCGTGACGCGTGCGGTGACCATTGCCGAAGAGGAACTCGGGCCGGTGTCGATTCTGGTCAACAATGCCGGAATTCCGCCGAAGGACCTGTCTCTGGAGATGGAAGAATCGGAATGGGATCGGGTGATGGACACCAATCTCAAAGGTGCCTGGCTGATGGCGCGCGAGGTGGGCAAGCACATGGTCCGGCATGGCCAGGGCGGTCGGATTGTCAATATTGCCTCGGTGCTGGGCTGGCGCACCGTCGCCAAGCGGGTCCAGTCCTATGCCGTGTCCAAGGCCGGCATGATCAGTCTGACCGAGACCCTGGCGCTGGAACTGGGTCGTGACGGGATCCTCGTGAACGCCATCGGGCCGGGCTATATCAAGACCGAGCTCAACACGAAATTTCTGGAGAGCGAACCCGGCGCGCGCATCCAGAAACGTGTGGCGACGGGCCGTTTTGGGGAACCGGAAGACCTGGACGGCGCGCTGCTGCTGCTCGCCGGTCCGGCCGGTGCCTATATCACCGGGGCGGTGATCGCCGTAGATGGCGGCCTCTCGCTTTCCACACTTTAAGAAGAAGAAACGAGGGAATACCGATGGTGGATTTTGCACTCTCTGCCGAACTGGAAGACCTGCGCCTGCGGGTGAAAGTGTTCGTGAATGACGAAATCATGCCGCTGGAGGCCGATCCGTCCAATTTCGACGACCACGAAATGATCGCAGAGCCGGTTCTGGCCAAGGTGCGGGAGAAGGCGAAATCAGCCGGTCTCTGGGCGCCCCAGATGCCGGTGGAGCGCGGTGGACTGGGCCTGAACACTGTCGGAATGGCCGTGTTCTACGAAGAGGCGGCGCGCTCCCGGTTCGGACCGCTGGTGTTCAACTGTTCGGCGCCGGATGACGGCAACATGATCCTGCTCGACCGGGTGGGCCGCGAGGATCAGAAGGACCAGTGGCTGCAGCCGATCATCGACGGGAAAATCCGCTCCTCCATTGTGATGACCGAGCCCGCGCCGGGTTCTGGCTCCGACCCGACCATGATGCTGACCCGGGCCGAGCCTCAGGGGAACGACAAATGGGTGATCAGTGGCCGCAAATGGTTCATCACTGGAGCCGAGGGTGCCGAGCACTTCATCCTGCTGGCGCGCACCTCTGACGAAAAGCGCCGCAGTCTGACGACCTTCCTGTTCCACAAGGATCAGCCGGGTTGGCGGATCATTCGCCGCATTCCGATCATGGGACCGGAAGAACATGGCGGCCATTGCGAGATCGAGTTCGACGGGCTGGAGATCGACGATTCCAACCGCCTCATGGAGGTGGGCGAGGGTATGAAAGCCGTCCAGATTCGTCTCGGGACCGCGCGGCTGACCCACTGCATGCGCTGGCTTGGCATGTCGAAACGGGCGCTGGAAGAATGCCTCGACTATGTGAAGACCCGCGAGAACTTTGGTTCGACTCTGGCCGATCACGAGGGCGTCCAATGGATGATCGGCGATGCGGCCATGGATATCGAGATTGGACGTCTGCTTACCATGAAGGCGGCGGCCAAGCTCGACACCGGCGACCGGGCCCAGAAAGAGGTTTCCATGGCCAAGATCTGGGTATCGGAAATTCTCCACAAGACGATTGCGACGGCGATCCAGTTGAACGGCGCGCGCGGCTATTCGAAGGACCTGCCGCTGGAATGGATGTACCGCTATGCCCCCCAGGCGAAGCTGGTGGACGGGGCTTCGGAGGTGCACAAGATGGTTGTCGCCCGCAACCTTCTGTCGGATGGGGTGGACTTCTGGCAGTGGGGCTAGGGGGCGATGCCCGATGGACCCGTCCTGCGCGGTGAACCCGATCTGTCACCGCATCGCGCGGCGCTCGCGGCATGGTTGTGCGAACAAATGGGTTCGCCGGACCTGACAATCGGGCAGGTGAAACTGTTGTCGGGTGGGGCGGTGCAACGAAACTGGCGGCTCGAACTTCTTGCCGACGGGCAGGTAAAATCCGTGGTGCTCCGGGCTGGACCGGATGTTCCGCTCCCCGAAAGTCGCCCGAAGTCACATGAGTATTCGGTGCTGCAGGCTGTCTATAAACATGGCCTGCCGGTCGCCGAACCGCTCTGGCTGGAGCCGTCCGGTGCTGTGATCGGACAGCCGTTCATGGTTTCGGGGCACCGGCCCGGCGATGCCGACCGGAGGTTGTTGTTGGCAAATCCGGCGCGTGCCGAGATCCTCGAACATCTCGCCGCGGCGCTGGCCGGGCTTCATATGCTGCCGATCCCGGAGCCGCATGTTGCCGAAATGCCCTCGGAACGCGTGGCGACCTTGCGCGGCTGGGCCGGTGATCTGGCCGATATTCCCGGCGGCCTGATTGCCGGCCTCAACTGGCTGGACCGCAACGCGCCGGACCCGCAAACACCCGGCATCGTGCATCGGGACTTCCGCACCGGAAACTTCCTGATCGCCGGCGACACCCTCTCGGCCATCCTCGACTGGGAATTCGCCGGGGCCGGAGATGTCCACGAGGATATCGGCTGGTTTTGCGCCTGCTGCTGGCGCGGCGAGAACACGCAGCGTGAAGCCGGCGGCCTGGGATCACGCGATGCGTTTTATCAGGCTTACATGACCGCCGGTGGCCCTGCGCCTGATCCCGCCCGCGTGCACTTCTGGGAAGTCTTTGCCCATACCCGCTGGGCGCTGATCGCCATGCAACAGGGCGCGCGCGCCGCGGCGGGCGAATACCCGCTCTGGGAACTGGAAGAGGCTGCCGCACGCGTGCCGGGCCTGGCCCGCGATATCGCGGAGATGATCGGGTAGAGCGGCTGTCTTGCTCTTGTCGCCATGGCCGGACTTGTTCCGGCCATCCACGTCTACGCCTCACATGGCCCGCTAACGTGGATACCCGCAACAAGTGCGGGCATGACGGAATATAAAGCCCCCTAGACCCCCTCGGGCACCACCACGACGCGGCCGATGATCTTGCCGTCTTCTAGGTCCTTGAGGGTTTCGGTGACCTCGGACATGGGGCGCGAGGCGACGGGGATGGGATCGACCTTGCCCGCCTTCACCAGCTCCATCAGCTCGTACATCTCTCCCAGATTGCCCACATAGGAGCCGCGCAGGCCGATATCGCGGGTCGGCAGCGCCAGTGTGGGGATGTCGATCCGACCACCGTAGAGCCCGACAAGGATGTAGGTCCCGCCACGCCGCAGCACCTCCATGCCGAAGGTCGCGGTCTCCGTGGAGCCGACGAAATCCACCACAGCGCCCGCGCCGGCGGTGGTCAGCCTGGCAACCTCGGCCACGGCATCCTCGCGTTTCGGGTTGATCGTGTGATCGGCACCCGCTTCGCGGGCGGCGGCCAGCTTCTCTTCGTCGATATCGACGATGATCTTCTCGTTCGAGATGTATTCGCGCGCGATGCCCACCCCGGTCAGCCCGACGCCACCGGAGCCGATGATCACCAGCTTGTCGTCTTGTGCGAGCGCCCTAGCTTTCTTGATGGCACTGAAGGCGGTGACACCCGCGCAGGCCAGGGTGCAGGCGTAATGCGGATCCACACCCTCGATGTCCACCAGATAGCGCGGATGGGGCACGATGATGTGGTCGGCATAACCGCCGGGGCGGCGCACCCCGAGTGGCGCGACATTGGCGCAGTCCTGCTCGTTGCCTTCATCGCAGCGCGCACAGTCGCCGCAGCCGGTCCAGGGGAAGACCAGGCGCGTCTCGCCGATCTTCACGTCCGTGTCCACATCCGGGCCGAATCCCACCACTTCACCCACGGGTTCGTGCCCCATGGTGAACGGCAGCGAGATATTCCGGTCCGCCAGGGTCATCTTGGTGCCGTCGCCCATGTCGTAGAAGCCGTGCCAGAAATGAAGGTCCGAGTGGCAGACACCGCAGGCGGTGACCTTCACCAGGACTTCGGTGCCCTGAGGTTCCGGGGTGTCGGTCTCGACCAGTTCGAGCGGCGCATTGGCTTCGACGAGTTGATAGCTTTTCATGGTGTTTGTTTCCTCTGCTGACGTCAGGCCAGTGTAATCGATACCGCGCCTAGACCGGGAATTTCGTGATCGATACGATCACCTGCTGATACCCAATGAGTGGGGATCACCGAACCGAGTGTGACGAATTCACCGGCCTTCAGATACCGGGTGCGTTCGCCCAGTCGGTTAGCGAGCCAGGCCAGCGCCTCGAAGGGATGTTCCATGATGAGCGAGCCGTTTCCGCGCCCGAGTTCTTCGCCATTCAGGCGCACCGTCGCCTCGCATCCGGCGAGATCGAAATTCTGCCAGTCGGTGACCGGATCGCCGAGGACCACGGCGGCATTGAAGAAATTGTCGGCGGCCATGGTGGGCGTGTCGAGGTCGCGGTAGTCCCGATAGCGGGCATCGACCAACTCGATGGAAATCATCACGGCCTCCACCGCCTCGCGCACGCTCTCGCGGGTGTAGGGGGTGGTGGAGACCGGCAGGTCTGCCCCGAGTGTCACCGCGATCTCGGCCTCAACCCCCGGTTCCACGAAATTTGCGTGAGGCAGCTCGGCGTGATTTCGGAAGGTCAGGGACCCGAAAACCTCGCCGAAAGCGGGTTCGTGGATGTTCATATACTCCTGCATCACCGGGGTGGTGCAGCCGATCTTGTAGCCGGAGAGTTCACCCAGCCCCCGGCCGGACAGGATCGTGTTGTATTCCTCCTGCACGGCATAGGCATCGCGCAGATCGGCGGGGCGGATATCCGCATCAAGCATGTCCAGCCGTTTTCCGTGCAGGCGGTTCTCGGCGATGATGGTCGCGGCGCGTTCAATCTGCTCGGGGGTCATACTCATAGTCAGTCCTGTTGGGCGAAGGCACGTTTGAGTGCGTCAATGTTGAGGCTCAGAGCTTCACTGGCGGCATCGATCAGTTTTCCGTAATGCCAGTAGCCGTGGATCATCCCCGGCATGCAGGCATATTCGACCGGCACACCGGCCGCAGCAAGCCGTTCTCCGTAGTGCTTGCCGTCGTCGCGCAGGGGGTCAAACTCGGCCGTCACGATCTGGGTCGGTGGCAGGTCAGACAGGTCATCGGCCTTTCAGGGTGACAGCAGCATGTCGTCGGTCTGCGACACACCCGGCGCATAGCAGTCATAGTACCATTCCATCTGCTCGCGGGTCAGGAAGTAGTCTTCGTCAAGCAGGTCATAGGACGGAAGGTCCTGCTCGAAGAGCATATCGGTGACCGGATAGACCAGAATTTGTGCGCATAACCCCGGAGCTCCCGCCTCTCGCGCCCGTAGCGCAAGCCCGGCAGCCAGGTTGCCGCCTGCGCTTTCACCGCCCACGGCGATTCGAGCGGGATCACCGCCCAGTCCGGCGGCATTTTGGGCCAGCCATTGCAGTCCGGACCAGCAATCTTCGGGGGCCGCAGGAAACGGGTGTTCGGGCGCCAGCCGGTAATCCAGAGACACAACGATGCAGTTGGCATCCCGGCAGATCAGGCGGCACTGGGGGTCCCGGCTCTCGATGCTTCCGATCACAAATCAGCCGCCATGAATAAACAGAAACACGGGCAGGGATGTCTGATCGCCGTCGGGCCGGTAGTCGGGCCAATAGATGCGGGCACGTTGTTCGCCATTCCCGCCCGGGACCATCCGGTCTTCGACCTTGCCGACCGGTGCCGGGTCGAAATTCCGCGGCACGATGAAGCGGTCATAGGCTGCGCGGGCTTCGGCCGGCGGCAAATCCTTCAGCGGTGTGGGTGCGGCGTTCAGCAGGTCGAGGACGGCCTGCGCCTGGCGATGGAGTGTCATGGGCAATCCGGGCTGTGTCATCAGAGCATCCTTTGCGGAGTGAGGAGGGTCAACCGGATTCAGGGCGCGACATTGCGCATGGCAAAGCTGGTTTCGACACGCGCCACTCCCGGCAGGCGCGAGAGCTGCTCTTTATGGAAGGTCTCGTAGTCGGCCATGTCGCGCATGGCCACACGCATCATGTAGTCGTAGCGGCCCGAAAGCAGATAGCACTCAGCAATCGTGCCGTCGCGCATGCCCGGACTGTTGCGCACCGCGCGCTCAAAGGCTTCGAGAAACTCCTCGCTCTGCTGGTTCAGCGTGATGAAAATCAGCACCGCCATGCCGCGTCCCAGGGCAGCCTCGTCGATGGTCGCGCCATAGCCGGAAATCACACCGTCCTGCTGGAGGCGCTGAATACGGCGCGAGCAGGCGGAAGGGGAGAGCCCCACCTTTGCGGCCAGTTCCTGATTGGTAATACGGGCATCGCGCCGGAGCACGTTGAGAATGCCGATGTCGGCGTCGTCGAGGGGCATAGTGCAAGAAACGATTGGAAATTTCAGATTTCTGCACGATACGTGCAATCACTTGCCGATATCGAGATATTTTTGCAAACCTCCTGCACAGTTTCGGGTTCATACTGAACTTCTTTGGGAAAGGATCCAGCATGCGTATCGGTGTCCCGACAGAAGTCAAACCACAGGAACTGCGGGTCGGACTGACGCCCGCCAGCGTGCGCGAGTTCGTGTCCCACGGTCATTCGGTCCTGGTGCAGAGCAACGCCGGGGCCGGGATTGGGGCGGATGATTCCGTCTATGAAGCGGCGGGCGCGAAGATCGCGCCGGATGCGGCCAGCGTCTTCGGTGAGAGTGAGATGATCGTCAAGGTCAAGGAGCCACAGGCCGCCGAGCGCGCGATGCTGCGTGAGGGACAGATCCTCTACACCTATCTGCATCTGGCGCCGGACCCGGAGCAAACCGACGACCTGCTGTGCGCCGGTGTTTACGGGATGGCCTACGAAACCGTGACCGATGACGAGGGTGGGCTGCCGTTGCTGGCTCCCATGAGCGAGGTTGCCGGACGGCTGGCCATACAGTCGGCGGCGCAGTCTCTTACAGCCATGTCCGGCGGACGCGGAATTCTGCTCGGCGGGGTGCCGGGTGTCCTGCCTGCGCGTGTGGTGGTGATCGGTGGCGGTATGGTCGGTCTGAACGCAGCCCGCATGGCCATGGGGCTGGGCGCGGATGTCACGGTCCTCGACACCTCACTGCCACGCCTGCGCGAAATCGATGAGGTGTTCGACGGGCGTATCCGGACCCTCTATTCCATGGGCGAAGCGCTCGAGTCCGCCGTGATCGGTGCTGATATGGTGATCGGGGCGGTTCTGATTGCCGGAGCCCAGACCCCGAAGCTGGTCACGCGCGAGATGCTCCGGGAAATGAAAACCGGCGCGGTTGTGGTTGATGTGGCCATCGATCAGGGCGGCTGTTTCGAAACCAGCCGGCCGACCACCCATGAAGACCCGACCTTCATTGTCGATGGCGTGGTCCATTACTGTGTGGCCAATATGCCCGGGGCCGTACCTTTGACATCGTCCATGGCACTCAACCATGCGACCCTGCGGCCGGGACTGCGGATTGCCGATCTGGGAATCGCCGAAGCGCTGCGCAGCGATGCCCATCTGCGCAATGGGCTGAACGTCGCCCGCGGTCACATCACCCATCCGGCCGTAGCCGAAGCCCTGGGGCGTGACTATCGCGCTCCGGAGGAAATTTTGGCGGGCTGAGCCTTGTTGCGCGGGCATCGAAGCTTCAAAATCGTGTTGGCCGACGCGCAAACGATCCGTGTTCGAGTGTGTGAAACTGGGAGGAAGTGCCGATGCGTTTTGCCTGTGACACCGGGGGAACCTTCACTGATCTGATCGTGGAGGACGATGACGGCGCGCTGACCATGTACAAGGCTTCGACCACCCCGTCGGATCCGGTCAAAGGCGTGCTGGATGCGCTGGAACTCGCGGCGCAAGACCGGGATCTGGCGCTGGCGGAGATGTTGGGGCGGGGGGAAATGCTGATCCACGGCACCACCCATGCCATCAATGCGATCATCACCGGCAACACGGCCCGCACGGCCTTCCTCACCACGGCGGGACATCCCGATATTCTGGTGCTGCGCGAGGGCGGGCGGATTGAACCCTTCAACTTTGTTGCGCCCTATCCCGATCCCTATGTGCCCCGCGCACTGACTTTCGAAGTGCCCGAGCGCACCAACAGCGCAGGTGAAGCGCATACGCCGCTCGATGAAGCGGCCACCGTGGAGATCATCGGTGAACTGAAAGCCGCCGGGGTCGAGGCGGTCGCCGTCTGCTTCCTCTGGTCGATCTACAATCCTTCCCATGAACTGCGGGTGGGTGCGCTGCTTGAGGAACACCTGCCGGGTGTGCCCTACACCCTGTCACATCAGTTAAACCCGGCCTTGCGTGAGTATCGCCGCGCATCTGCCACGGCGATTGATGCCTCTTTGAAACCATTGATGGGCAAATACCTCGGCGGACTGACCGAACGCCTGACCGCCGCCGGGTTCGACGGGCGGACGCTGGTCCTGACCTCACAGGGCGGCATGCTCGATGCCAGCGACCTGGCACAAAAACCCATTCATGCTATCAATTCCGGACCGTCCATGGCGCCCATCGCCGGACGCAACTATGCCGATATGGATTCCGGGGTCTCCAATGTGATCATCGCGGATACAGGAGGGACCACCTACGATGTCAGTCTGGTGCGCGACGGGCGTATTCCGCTGACCAAGGAAACCTGGATCGGTCAGCCCTTTCGCGGCCATATGACCGGCTTTCCCTCTATCGATATCAAGAGCGTCGGCGCGGGTGGCGGGTCCATCGCCTGGGTCGATGCCGGAGGACTTTTGCATGTCGGTCCGCAAAGCGCGGGCGCGGTCCCGGGGCCGGTTTGCTACGGCGCGGGCGGTGAGCAGCCGACGGTGACCGATGCTTGTGTGGCGCTGGGATATCTCGATCCGGACTATTTCCTGGGAGGGTCCATGGAGCTCGACGCGGATGGTGCGCGAAAGGCAGTCGAAGACCACGTCGCCAAACCGCTGGGGCTTTCGGTTGAGGACGCGGCCGCGTCGATCCTGAGTGTGGCCACCGAGAACATGGTCCAGGCGATCTCTGACATCACGGTCGATCAGGGGATTGATCCCGCCGAAGCGGTGCTCATCGGGGGCGGTGGTGCGGCTGGGCTGAACTCCATTTATATCGCCCGCCGACTGGGCTGTCCGACCCTGCTGATCCCGGAAACCGGCGCGGGTCTGAGTGCGGCGGGCGCGCTGATGTCCGATCTGACCAACGAGTACCGGGCGACCTTCTTTACGACCTCCGATGCCTTTGACCGGGATGGGGTGAACCAGACCCTCAATGGGTTGCGCGCCGAAGCCGAGGCCTTCATCGACGGTCCCGGGTCGAGCGCTGTTTCGTCCCGGATCGAGTTTGCAGTGGAGGCGCGCTATGCCTCGCAGGTCTGGGAGATCGAGGTGCCGTTGCCGATGGAACAGATCAGCAACGACGAGCAGCTGGCCGCGCTCGATGAAGCGTTCCATGCCATGCACGAACGGATTTTTGCGGTCCGCGATCCCGGATCAGCCATTGAGTATGTCGGGTGGACCGCCACGGCGCGCTGCGGGCTTCGCGAGGGCGGGCCGGGGCGCCTGAAGGCTGGCCAGGGGCACGAAGTATCGGGCACCCGGAAGGTATTTTTCGCCGGTGATGGCGCGGTCGAGGCAACGCTTCATGATTTCGAGACGATGGAGGCGGGCCGGGTGTTTCAGGGTCCGGCGATCATCGAATCGCCCTTCACCACGGTGATTGCCGACAGCACCACCAGCTTTGAGCGGACGGCCTCAGGCAGCCTGCTGATGCGGCCCTAGGGAGAGTGAGAGAGATGACCGAAAAACAGCTCGACGGCGCGCAGCTCGCCATTCTCGCCAACCGGTTCGAGGGAATTTCCTCGAAGATGGGCAACACGCTGCTCCGCACCGGGCGTTCTGGGGTTCTCAACCGGGCCAAGGACTTTTCCTGCTGCATCCTGACCGCCGATTGCGACCTGCTGGCCGTGGCCGAGAGTCTGCCAATTCATGTGCTGTCTGGTCCGGACATCATGGCGCGGTCGATCAAGGAGTTTCATCCCGATCTGAAAAAGGGTGATGCCTTCCTCCACAATTCGCCCTATCACGGCTGCTCGCACCCGGCCGATCACACGATCATCATGCCGGTGATCGACGATGACGGAACCCATCACTTCACGGTGCTGGCGAAAGCCCATCAGGCCGATATCGGCAACTCGATCCCGACGACCTATCACGGCACAGCACGGGATGTTTACGAAGAGGGCGCGCTGATCTTCCCGGCAGTGCAGGTTCTGAAAAACTACGAAACCGTCGAGGACATCGTCCGCATGTGCCAGTTGCGCATCCGGGTGCCTGAGCAGTGGCATGGTGATTTTCTCGCCATGCTCGGCTCGGCGCTGATCGGCGAGCGGGAACTTCTGGCGCTGGGCAAGGAGGTCGGCTGGGACACCCTGCACGCCTTTACCGGCCAGTGGTTTGAATATTCCGAAAAACGCATGGCGGACGCCATCGGCGACATCCCGAAAGGCGCGGCCTCGGCCCAATCTACCCATGATGCGATCCCCGGTACACCGGATGAAGGCATTCAGGTGACCTCGAAGGTCTCGGTGGACGCCGTCGCGGGACGGATCGAGGTCGATCTGCTCGACAATGCCGACCAGATGAATTGTGGTCTGAACGTCTCGGAATCCTGCACCCGGACAGCCGCCTATATCGGTGTGTTCAACTCCATCGACCACACGGTGCCCAAGAACGCGGGTTCCCTGCGGCGGATCGAACTGAAACTGAAAGACGCCGGGGTCGTCGGCATTCCGCGCCATCCGATCAGCTGTTCGGCCTCCACCACCAATCTCGCCGACCGGATCACCTCGGCCACCCAGCGCGCCATGGCGGAACTGGGCGACGGCTTCGGGATGGGCGAGGTTGGCTGTTTCTGTCCGCCTTCTACAGCCGTGGTCTCCGGCAACGATCCGCGCAACGACAAGCCCTATGTGAACCAGCTGTTTCTGGGTCACACGGCAGGGGCGGGCGCGCCCCATCAGGATGCCTGGATGACCATGCTTCATGTGGGCAATGGCGGGATGTGCTTCATCGATTCGGTGGAACTGGATGAGGTCTATACGCCCATTCATGTCCACACCCGCCGCCTGATCCCCGACAGTGAGGGCGCGGGACGTTATCGCGGTGCGCCGGGCATCGAGGTCGAGTTCGGCCCGGTGGATTGCCAGATGGAAGCCGGGTTCGTCCATGACGGCAACATCCACGTTCCCCAGGGTGCGCGGGGTGGTCTGGCCTCGGCCCGGTCGAACCAGTTCAAGCGCACCCGCAATAAGGAACTCGAGACCCTCGACCAGTGCACGATTGCCTGGATCGAGGATGGCGAGACGCTGGTTTCGGTCGCGCAAGGCGGCGGCGGCTATGGCGATCCACGGACGCGGGACCCGGAGCGGGTCCGCAAGGATGTGCTTGAAGGTCTGATCACCCGTGCGCGGGCCGAAGAGATTTATGCGGTGGCTTTTGGCGACGATCTGAGTGTCGATGAAGCGCGCACTGCAGAATTACGCAGCTAGAAAAACAGGAGAGAGATTATGAGGCTCGAAGGAAAGAACGCGATTGTCACCGGCTCATCGGTCGGGATCGGTGCCGCGATTGCCAAGCGCTATGCCAGCGAAGGCGCGCAGGTGGCGATCAACTACAAGAGCAATCATGAGGGTGCGGCCGGTATTATCAAGGAGATCACCGATGCAGGCGGCAAGGCCAAGGCCTTCAAGGGCGACGTTTCGACGGTTCCCGGGATCGAGAAGCTGATCGGAGAGGTGATCGACGATTTCGGGCGGGTCGATATTCTGGTCAACAATGCCGGCGTCTTCCGCACCGTGCCGGTGATGGAAACCACTGAGGAAATCTGGGACGAGCAGCTCGACCTGAACCTGAAGGGCTATTTTTTCATGGTGAAGACACTGGTGCCGCATTTTCGCGAGAATGGCGGCGGCAAGGTCGTCAACATTTCCTCCATCGCGGGCACCGGCGCCTTCCCGAACTGCCCGGGCTACTGCGCGTCCAAGGGCGGCGTGGTCAACATGACCCGCGCACTGGCCGCCGAACTCGGCAAGGAGAAGATCAACGTCAATTCCATCGCCCCGGGCAATGTGGCCACACCTCTGAACGCCCATCTGCGCGGACCGGGCAATGAGGAGTACATGGAGCTGATGCGAACCTTCACACCGACCGGGATCGATTTCATCGACCCGGACGACATGACCGGCACGGCGGTGTTCCTCGCCACCGAGGACTCCCGCATGATCCACGGAGAGACGATCATCGTCGATGCCGGCTGGAGCGTCTGGTAGGGGGAAGTTTCATCCACGTCATTGCGAGGGCCGAAGGCCCGCGGCAATCCAGAGCGGGCCTGTCTGGTCCCTGGATTGCTTCCTTGCTGCGCGACTCACAATGACGTGGTGCCGTAACTAGTCCAGCTTGAAGCCCTTGTTGCGGATGTAGGCGCCGAAATCGGTGCGTTGCGGTTCGGCGTATTGGCGGGCCTTGTCTTCGGACCAGGTGTAGGGGTCGCGGGTGCCGAAGCGGTCCGGGTCGCGTTGTGAGCCGTAGGGCCGCAGTTCGGCACGCCGCAGATCGTAGGCCTCGATAGCCTCTTCCTGTGCGGCCTCGTTGTAGGTGTCGGTGTGAACCGTGGCGGCCAGCGGCAGGCGCAGATTGACCCGGTTGGACCGGCCCGGCCAGCCGAGCGTCATGCCCGCCACGGGAAACACCCAGTCGGGCAGCTCGAGCAGTTCGTTCACCGTCTCGAGATGATCACGGATCGTGCTGATCGGGCAGGTGCCCAGCCCGGCGGCTTCGGCGGCAAGCGCGAAGGCCGAGAGTGCGATCCCGGCATCAACGCCGGCGTTGAAGAATGCGTCCAGATGGTCGTTTTCGAAGGTGATCCCCGCCCGGTCGTGAATCTGGCGGAGCCGCCGGTTGTTACCGCAGAACACTAGAAAGACCGGGGCGTCCGCAATCCAGGTGCTGCCGGGGAAGAGCGCGTTGATGGTGGCGCGCTTGTCCGGAGCGTCGATGATGATGACGTCGCGCTGCTGCAGGTCGCTCTTGGTGGGCGAGGCCAGTGCCAGTGCACAGAGCTGCCGGACCAGATCGGTGTCGACAGGCTTGTCTTCATAGAGACGGCACGACTGGCGGTTTGCAATCGTGTGCCAGAGGCCGTTTTTCGGCTTGCCCGGAACGTTCTGCGGTGCATCGTCGAAGCGCAGCTGCAGCAGGTCGTCGATTGTGGGGGTGTCGGTCATGGAGTACGGCTTTCAGGGTTTGAATTACGAACAGCCTGTTTTGTCATAGCCGGACTTGTTCCGGCCATCCACGTCGTCGTGTCGCGTGACCTCCGGACGTGGATGCCCGCAACAAGTGCGGGCATGACGATACGTGAGATTAAGTGGTCGGCAATTGATGATCTCCGAATTGCGCGCGGAGTTCGGTCTTCAAGACCTTGCCGGTTGCGCCGAGGGGAAGCTCATCGGTCATCACCGTGTCGTCGGGCAGCCACCACTTGGCGATCTTGTCTTCCAGAAACGCGGTCATTTCCGCATGGGTCGGTGCCTTGCCGGGTTTTGGGACGAGAATCAGCAGCGGGCGTTCGTCCCATTTCGGGTGGGGCAGCCCGATCACGGCGGCCTGGGCCACATCCGGGTGGTTCATGGCGAGGTTCTCGATCTCGATGGTGCTGATCCACTCGCCTCCGGACTTGATCACGTCCTTGGCGCGGTCGGTGACTTCCATATAGCCGTCTGCATCCATGGTGGAGACGTCACCGGTGGCGAACCAGCCATCGTCACCATGGGCATCGGACTGATCGTGTTTGAAGTAGCCGCTGGTGATCCAGGGGCCGCGGACCTGCAGCTCGCCGAAGGCCTTGCCGTCATGGGGCAGTTCCGCGCGGTTGTCGTTCACAATCCGCATCTGCACGCCATAGACCGCGCGCCCCTGTTTGACCTGCTGTCGCAGGCGCTGGCCGGGGTCCTCCATGGAGGGTTTGGGGATCGAGACGGTGCCCAGCGGGCTCATCTCGGTCATGCCCCAGGCGTGGCGGACCTCGGCGCCGAACTCGTCCTGGAAGGCGCGGATCATGGATTCGGGGCAGGCCGAGCCGCCGATGATCACCCGCTTGAGGCTCGGCACGCGGGTTTCCGTCTCGCGCCAGTGGTTGAGCAGGTTGAGCCAGACGGTGGGGACACCGGCCGTCATGGTGACGCCTTCGTCATGCAGCAGTTCGTGGACGCTCGCGCCGTCGAGCGCGGCGCCCGGGAAGACCAGCTTGGCGCCGACCATGGTCGCACCGTAGGGAATGCCCCAGGCGTTGACGTGGAACATGGGCACCACCGGCAGGATCACCTCGGATTCGCCCATGTGCAACACATCCGGCAGGGCCGACGCGTAGGCGTGGAGGATCGTCGAGCGGTGTGAGTAGAGCGCGCCCTTGGGGTTGCCGGTCGTGCCCGAGGTGTAGCAAAGCGAGGAGGCCGTGTTCTCGTCGAATGTCGGCCAGTCCAGGTCGTCCGACGCGCTGTCCACCAGCTCCTCGTAGCACAGCGCGTTGGCGAGCGTGGTCTCGGGCATGTGGGCCCGGTCGGTCATGATGACGACGCCCTTGAGCGCGGTGAGGTCCTGCTCGACCGCCTCGATCTGGGGGACCAGGTTCAGATCGACGAAGATCCAGGAATCCTCGGCGTGGTTGACGATATAGGTCAGCTGGGAGGGGTGCAGGCGCGGGTTCAGCGTGTGGGTGATCGCACCAATGCCCGAGACGGCGTAGTACACCTCGAAGTGCCGGGCGGTGTTCCAGGCGAGCGTCGCGATCCGGTCGCCGAGCCTCACATCGAGCGCGCTTAGGGCGTTGGCGAGCTGGCGGGCGCGTGTGTGGGCGTCGGTATAGGTGTAGCGGTGGATCGGGCCCTCGACCGTGCGGGTCACGATCTCCCGGTCGCCGGAATTGGCGTCGGCGTGGCGCAACAGGTCCGAGATCAGCAACGGCCGATCCATGATGAGTCCGCGCATGAACAAGTCCTCCCCGTGACATCGGGCTCGTGCCCGTTATCAGAGGATTATCCGTGCCCCGGCGCGCTTCCTCAAGGGGCAGGTAAAGAGGGACGGGTCAGCCGGTCACCCGGTCGAGGAACTCCAGGCAGACCTCGGCAAACATCTCCGGGGCTTCCATCAGCGCGACATGGCCCGTGCCCTTGAGAATACGCAACTCCGAGCCGGGAATCTGCGCGTGAATCTCTTCAGAGAGATGCGGCGACGCGATCAGGTCCAGATCGGAACAGGTAATCAGGGTCGGCACCAAAATATTTGGGATTCTGTCATAAGTATCCCCCACGATGCAGGCCTCGAGCTGACCGACCCAGCCGGCATTGACCGGCGAATTTTCTAGCAGAAAGGCACGATGGGCATCCATTTCCTCGACATGCTGGTCGTAATAGGCGCTGGCGTGGAGGGCGAGCATGCTGATTTCGGCGAGCGCGACCCGCTGGTCGTGGGCGGCGAGATAGCGCCGGGTCTCCTGAAACTTTTTCAGGCGCGGGCCGTTCCGGGTCCAGCTGTGGTGGATGCCCAGCGAGCGCACCCGGTCCGAATGGTTCAGGGTGAGTTCCTGGGCGATGTGCCCGCCCATGGAAAACCCCATGACATGGGCCTGGTCGATGCCGGCATCGTCGAGTACATGGGCCGCGTCATCGGCCATGTCCGCCAGGCTGTAGCCCGGTTCGGGAACGCTGGATTTGCCCACGCCACGATTGTCGAACACGATGGTGCGAAAGTGCTTTGAAAAGAAGGGAACCTGGCCGGCCCAGAAGCCGAGATCGTGGCCTGTGCCGCTGACCAGAATCAGTGGCGGGCCGTCGCCATGGACCTCGTAGTTGATGGCGACACCGTCGCGCGGTGGGGTCATGGGCATGTCATTACTCCGCTTATTGGTGAACCGAACAATGCCGCGCCGTTTCCGCAACGACAACCGGTCGGGGTTTGCCTTTTGTGCACGAGTACTAATCCGTAGCAACGGTTGCATTTGCCGGTGCGGGAACGCTAAATCATGGCTTCCTTTAAGCCCGTAGGTTCTGTCACGGGCCGCCGAAATGAGGTCAAGCACATGCCCGATTCACCCTTCGATACCCGCGAATTCCGTAACGCCCTCGGCAACTTCGCAACCGGAGTCACGATTATCACGGCCAAGGGCCCGAATGGTGAACTGGTCGGCGTGACCGCGAACTCCTTCAACTCGGTCTCACTGGAGCCGCCCCTGGTGCTCTGGAGCATCGACAAAGGCTCTCCGAGCCTGCCGATTCTCGAAAATTCGAGCCATTTCTGCGTGCATATTCTGAATGAGAACCAGGGCGAAGAATGCATGGCCTTTGCCAAATCGGGCACCGACAAGTTCGGAAATGTGGACTACAGCGAAGGTCTGGGCGGCGCGCCGCTGCTGGATGGCTGCCTTGCGCGCTTTGAGTGCAAGAATGTGGTTCATCACGAAGGTGGCGACCACATGATCATCGTTGGCGAAGTCGAACGCTACGAGACGAATGAGGGCGAACCGCTGACCTTCTTCCGGGGCCAACTGGGCAAGTTGGCGGAACCTGAGGCCAAGTAGCAGTCGCCCACCGGAGCCCAGCGGACCCGATTTCGCACCGGCGCTCTGCTTTTGGTGCCTCGGCCCCTTCCAACCGCCTCCCCTAGACAGGTATAGTCCGGCCAAATTAGGCCCGCGCACACGCATGCGGGCGATTGGAATCTGGAGGAGACCCACGACATGAGCACCCTGAATCACATCATCAACGGTGCGGCGACAGCCGGCAACTCCGGCCGGTCAGGCCCCGTGTTCAATCCGGCCACGGGGGAACAGTCCGCCGATGTCGCCCTGGCAAACAGCGCCGATGTCGATGCGGCCGTGGCCGCGGCACAGGCCGCACTTTCGGGCTGGTCGGCCATGCCGCCGCTGCGCCGGGCCCGGGTCATGTTCCGCCTCAATGAACTGATCCTCCAGCACACCGATGAGCTGGCGGAAATGATCACCAGCGAACACGGCAAGACCATCGAGGATGCCAAGGGCGATATTCTGCGCGGTCGCGAAGTCGTTGAATTTGCCTGCGGAATTCCCCATCTCCTGCGCGGTGATTTTACCGAGGACGTGGGCACCGGCGTGGATGCCTATACGATCCGCCAGCCGGTCGGCGTCTGCGCGGGGATCACCCCCTTCAACTTCCCGGCGATGATCCCGCTCTGGATGTTCCCGCTGTCGATTGCCTGCGGCAACACCTTCATCCTGAAGCCGTCCGAGCGCGCGCCGTCCTGCCCGACCCGCTTGGTCGAGCTGGCCCACGAAGCCGGCGTGCCGGAGGGCGTGGTCAACCTGGTCAATGGTGACAAGGAGGCCGTGGATGCAATTCTGACCCATGACGGGATTGATGCCGTGTCTTTCGTCGGTTCGACCCCGGTGGCCCAGTACATTTACGCCACCGCCGCGGCCCACGGAAAACGTGTGCAGGCGCTGGGTGGCGCCAAGAACCACATGGTCGTGATGCCCGATGCCGACATGGAGCAGGCGGCCGATGCGCTGATCAGCGCTGGTTACGGCTCTGCCGGACAGCGCTGCATGGCGGTTTCCGTGGCGGTTGCCGTCGGGGATGAAACCGCCGATGCGCTGGTCGAGAAGCTGACTCCGAAAATTCATGAACTCAAGATCGGACCCGGCAACGGTGAGGGGATCGAGATGGGCCCCGTGGTGACCAAGCAGGCCCATGAGCGCATTCTCGACCTGATCGACCAGGGCGAAAAGGAAGGCGCTACGGTCGTCGTCGATGGCCGCGGCTTCAAGATGCAGGGCTATGAGAACGGCTATTTCATGGGCGGCACGTTGTTCGACCACGTCACCGAGGATATGGCGATTTACAAGCAGGAGATCTTCGGGCCGGTACTTTCGCTGGTGCGCTCGAACGACTACGAAAGCGCGGTCGATCTGGTGAACCGGAACGAATACGGCAACGGGACCGCGATCTTCACCCGCGATGGCGATGCGGCGCGCGACTTTGCCGAGCGCGTGCAGATCGGGATGGTCGGTGTGAACGTTCCCATTCCCGTCCCGGTGGCCTATCACAGCTTCGGCGGCTGGAAGCGCTCGCTGTTCGGTGACATGCACATGCATGGCATGGAAGGCGTGCGGTTCTACACCCGCCAGAAGGCGATCACCTCGCGCTGGCCGAAATCCGGCGTGCGCGAAGGTCACAGCCTGAACATGCCGACCATGCAGTAGCCGACGGGTCGTGACCGACGGCGCGACACAGCCAAAAATCCGGCTCTCCGGGGTCACCCGGACGTTCGGTGACGTCCGGGCACTGGACAGCGTCGATCTTGAGCTCGTGCCGCGCCAGTCGCTGGTGCTGATCGGTGGTTCGGGCAGCGGAAAATCCCTGCTGCTCAAATGTGTCCTGGGCCTGGTCACACCGGATTCCGGGGTGATCGAAGTGGATGGTGAAGACACCACCGGGATGCCCGAAAACCGGCGCATGGAATGGATGAAGCGCTTCGGCGTGCTGTTCCAGCGCCAGGGTCTTTTTGACAGCCAGACCATCTGGGAAAACGTGGCGTTTCGCCTGCTGCAGGAGCCCGGTATCAGTCGCGATGCAGCCCGGGAGCGGGCCATTGAAAAGCTGGGTCAGGTCGGACTGTTGCCCGAGACGGCGGACCTGTTCCCCTCCGAAGTGTCCGGCGGCATGCAAAAGCGCGTTGGTCTGGCCCGGGCAATTGCGACGGACCCGGAGATCCTGTTTCTGGATGAGCCGACCGCCGGTCTTGATCCCATCCTGAGCACGATCATCAGTGAGTTGATCAACGAGCGTGTCGATGAACTCGGCGCGACGGTGATTTCCATCGTGAGCGCTCTGGCGGTGGTGCGGAAAATCGCCGACAGCGTGGTGATGCCCCATGAAGGCCGGGTGGACTGGAGCGGCCCGCTCGGAGAGCTGGACGAGACGGACACTCCCTATGTCAGTCAGTTCGTCACCCACACGATCGCAGGCCCCCTCG
>Ga0181558_10002049_pt1 | contig 19379 bp, 16 predicted proteins | sample 011ome_22_FD_133754 | JGI IMG/M metagenome (GOLD analysis project Ga0181558, IMG submission 133754) | Coastal salt marsh microbial communities from the Groves Creek Marsh, Skidaway Island, Georgia - 011507BT metaG (megahit assembly) | ecosystem: Environmental > Aquatic > Marine > Intertidal...
CTATAGTTTCTGGAGATAGCGTAGGATTTCTATATAATTCAGTTTGTGCGAGCTTACCTTGGCCTGAAAAATTAAACATCGCTTCTGCGATTCCTTCGCCAGCTTGTTTTAGCACGTTCTCAGGGAAGAATTTATTCAGTGCTAGTGCTCCACCTACGCCTAATGCTCCACCAACTGCTAAACTGCTTCCTCCTAATGCTGTACCGGCCGCTAGTGCTCCTCTACCTGCTACGCCGGCTACCCCTTTAGCGGCTTGCCATGCTTTGCTGAACATTCCTGGCTTTTTAGGTCCTACGAAATCCCCAGCAGAAGAAACTGCTGTTGTTAACGCTTTAGCTAAGTTTAATGCCCCTAACGAAACTTTAATTGCAGTGAGGGCAAGAACAACCTCGCCTAATATAGTTCCAGTAGTAACAAAACCGTCTATAAGATTAGCAAGTTTTATCCTTGTATTCGACAACGGGTCGAACAATTCAGTTATAAAGTTTTTAACTGTATTAAATGCGTTTCTTAAGGTTTCTACAATAACTGGAATCTGCTCAGTTATAAAGTTTTTAACTGTATTAAATGCGTTTCTTAAGGTTTCTACAATAACTGGAATCTGCGTGATCCATTCTGCTAATTTTTCTGCGGCAGTTATAATCATGCCTTTAAATGATCCAACTTCTTCGCCGCCTGCTTTTATGCTGTCTCTGAAAATAGGAAATACATTCTCGATAGCGTCTCGAATTATGTTAGACGCTTCTTCGAATGTTTCCGTCAAGTTTTCAGTTTTGCTTAGTCCTTCAAAGAATGAATTTTGTAATGCTCTAAATGATCCGCCTAATTGTGCGATTATAGTGTTGAATAAATTAGTACCAGTTTGCACAGGATCGAACACGCCAGCTGCCTCGTCATCCAGAATTTTTATTGCTTGACTAAATTGTGCAACACCTGAGGACATTACATCTGCATATGCGTTCCCTGCCAGGCTCAGTCGCCTTATTCTTTCTCGCTCTGCTGTTTCCGCGCTGGCCATTTTCCTAGCGACTTTTTCTGCAATTTCTACACCTCGTTCTTGTGTAAGAGTGCCATTATTGAATGCGTTTATATATTCGTCTAACGGGCCTTTAAGGCTTGGCATTGCAGTCACAAAATCAGTCATTTCTTGGCTGAATCCCATTGCACCTTTCGCAGCCGCTTCAGTCATTGCTTGTGCTATACTACCGCCTGCATCACCGCCCATGCCTTTCATGGCTGTACCGAAATCTGTAACGCCTGCAATAACTTGATTTCGTATCTCATCGTCAAGCATGTTTAGCGCGGCAGTTAAGCCAGGCGTGTCTGTAACTAATGCGTTTGTAAAATTAACAAGCTCGCTAGTTGACATACCTAAGGCAGAGGAATATTTTTGTTGCTGTCTTATAGATTTTGCTATTTGTTCTGCTACTTTTGCACGTTGGTTCGAATCGAGCATATTAGTTAACGCACCCATCATTTGTCGTTTCTTTAATTCTTCGCCTAAACGCTCTGTGCTGTCTTCTAGCGACATCCCAAAATCAGCACCTGCATTTGTCATCTTAGTGAATTCTTGTACTAACGGGACAAAGGCTTGCTTGCCCATACTTTGTACAACTGAACTAAATTTAGTCATAACATCGACAGCATCTAATCCTATTGCTGACAGATCTGTCATAGCGCCTAACGCTGTGTATGTACCGTCTGCGAACGCTAATCCGCTTTCAGTCATTCTATTTAATTTTGAACCAGTGCTTAAGAATAGCGCGCCAAACACGCCTAATGCTGTTCCAATAATGCCTGCGCCCGCAGTTATTGTTTTCCCTAGTACGCTAAGTGATCCAGCAACGAAGTTAACAGATTTTTCCAATCTGCTTGCCCACTTGTCGCTTGCGGCTCCTATGATACCGCCTGAGGATTTTTGTTTTTTATTCTCTTTGTTGTTTTCTGCAATAGCATCTGCTACTTTTTCTGTAGCTTTAAGTAGCTCTTCTCTGTCTCGGTCAGCTTCGGCATCGGCTTTCTTTGAAGCGTCCATTTCACGTTTAGCATTATCTACTAACAGCTTTAATTGTGCCGATAACCCTTTGTTTACTTTTTCTAGTTCTGTAAGCATATCCGCGGCAGTTTTGTCTAGTACCCAGTTAGGTATCCTAGCAATTGAGCCATCGGGCATATTAATTGTTAAATCAGCCATTTTGTTCCGTTTCAATAAAACACTGTTTAATTATTGGATAAATACTGTTATAACTAATCCAAAACAGTGTACAACTATTTATCTGTTTGGTTAACAGGAGTTTTAAATGAGCAACAAAAATCCATTAAGTGCGTATTACAGAGCACCTAAGCTATACACACCTATTCCTTCCCGAGGAAAATTTTATGACGAGACTGTAGTTGATATGCCTGAATCTGGCGAACTGCCTGTATTCCCGATGACTGCAAAAGACGAAATGGCACTAAAAAACCCAGACGCATTGTTAAATGGTGAAGCTGTTGCGCAAGTAATACAGAGCTGTGTTCCTGCTGTTAAAAATGCTAGACAAATGATGAGCAGTGATGTTGATGTTTTGTTAGTAGCTATACAAGGCGCAACATACGGTGACGATGTTGATGTAACTGCTACTTGCCCAAAATGTAACGAAGAAGTTACAGGTGTCGCAAGTGTAGAAGTTGCTATAGGGTCTATGGAAGTTTTAGAAGATTCTTACAGCATAGAACACAATGGATTACATATCGAGATTAGACCTTTTACTTATGAAAGCACTATTAGCGCCGGTATTACTAACTTTAAAAGCACCAGAAGTTTACAAAGTATAGCTGACGTAACAGACGATCTTGAACGTTTACACTTGTTTAACGACAACTTTAAGCAGATAGCAGAGCTTAATTTCAAACTTATAGTTGACAGTATTGCTTCTATTACCATAACTGACGAAGAAGGTGAACCTCAAATTGTTGCTGACCGTACCCATATAGAAGAATTCTTAAATAATGTTGAATCTTCTGTAGGCAATGCTATTGAAGCGAAAATTAAAACAATCAATTCTATCGGAATAAATCATTCCACTAAATTACAATGCTCAACTGAAGGATGCGTAGATGAAGATGGAAATCCTACAGTATTTGATGGCAATGTTAATTTTGACCCTGTAACTTTTTTCACAGCTTCCTAGCACATTCAGAGCCCGAAGAGATAGTTGCGTATCTTGGGAAGCTAAAAGGTCAACAAGCTACATTAGAAAAGCAGATAGCCGAAATGGTAATCTATTCAGAAGGTGCAGTATCATGGACTGAAGCATGGTGTATGTCTGCGTTAGAACGTGATCTTTTTATTAAAACACTTAATACCTACAATGCTCAGAAATCAGGCAAATCAAATAACGAAATGCTCTAACACTAACTAGACACTTCGTGTCTTATTCTACTGCTTTCAATCGTTCGTTAACACTCACTCTTTCATTTGTAGAATATTTTTTAAAGAAGATATATCTATAATCAAACGCTTAAGCGATGATATATTCACGAACGTTAAGCCATAATTCACCCGCATACACGGGTGAAAAAAATAGCGGTCTTCACGAGACGCGTCACCATTTCAAACTCGGGTGCCTCAGGAAGCGGCGGACCTTCTCTCCCTATACACTACCGTCACTGCGCTTTCGCGCTCCGCGGATGCTAATATAACCTGGTCGAATTAAATTATATTAACATGTAGGTTGCTTTTTCTCATTTCCTACATCAGTCTAATGCCATAACGTTGTTGCATCTTTACGACTACATCTCCAGATTCTGATGGCGAGCTTGACGCCACCTCAAGGAGCCCATAATTGGGTTGCGGTGTAGTTCCTATAATGTGCCTTAATGTATGCCAGATTGTGCCAAAGTGTAGAGCCTAGTTACCTAGGCTCGGAGTAACCCTATGCGGTGCGCATTATTAAGAGGCGGTAAGGGTGTTGTTATGATTTGCCATGTGTGCTGTAGTGTGTTTTGCCATGTGTGCTATATAGTTATAAATCTTTTAATGCTTTTTTTAATTTCCCCGGTATCATGTTATTAGGTATTTCTTTTTTTCTATAATTGCGAACACCATCATTACACCATTTAAGGGATGATATAGTCGCAGACATTTTTTCTCGATGCTCTGGATTATCCCAATTAGATGCTAACTGCTTACATCTTTTTTCATAATTTTCAGGAATAGACAAGTATTCTTTCATTTTTTTACTATGATGTGGCGCGAGTTTTTGTTGCGCCACCGAATAGTGTTGTCGTGCTTCTTTAGTGTGTACTCTGCCTGTATTAGCTTTGGATAGTTTTGCCCTAGTAATCTTAGAACACGGCCCTGTATTACCGCCGTCTCCAGCCTCAGGAATTATATTTGCGAATTCTTTAGATTCAACAATGTTCCATATACGCGAATAGTATAATCCGACATTCCTCAGTTCTTCTGTATCTTCTGTTTCTAATAAAATTTTGGTGGTTACGTTATACCCGTGTTTATTAATATGGCGTTTCCATACTTTACCGGAACCTTGATATAAATGCGGGTCATTGGAAATAGTTTTTCCTAAATACTGTAATCCTGTTACATTATGGGTCTTGAGGTATAAATAAATCATGCTGATACTCTTGTTTAGTATTAGAGAGTTGGGGTGCCTGCCCGCGAACTCATTATTATTTATCATCATTCCTCATTTCCTGTAGCGTCTCTCTTAGTATTTTTGATCCACCAATACGCACATTAATAATGCCATTATAATAGTCATCGGTCTCTAAGACTCGTCTTTCAACCTGTTCGACAGCCTCAAGATAACTTGCTACTCCTCTGCTAGGACACAAATGTAGTATTTCTCTGGTAAAATGTTCTTTACCTAATTTCTCGACATCTGCTAACAAGTTATCGCTAGATCCCCAATAGTCTCTCCAATCGGATTCGACTTTTGATCGTCTTTTATTCTTCCTCCCTTTTAAAGGAGGCTTTGTTTTTTTAAACTTAGCTAACTTTTTACCTATGTATTTGCGCCCATTTGTTAAATTTGTAATTAAATAAACAAATGCCTCGCAACCCTCAGGTAACTCTGTTACTAACTTGCCCTTGTATGTCCAGTCCATACACGTATTTACGTGATTTTAGATTGGACATACTTAATACTGGCGTTTATAACTTGTTTTTGCAATTATCAAAATGCCATCTCCCCATTACTACTACGCCGCCTGTTTTATTGCAGTGCGGGCAAGATACTTGTTTTTGTGGGCCTTTGTTGCGTTCAGAAATAAATGCAGATGTTTTTCGTTTCTTTTCGGCAGCTACTTCTGCTCCGTATATTTCCTCGTATGTTTTTCCTTTCTTCTTTTCGGACATTATTTTTTTTGTTTTTCTGCTGTGTGTTTTTCCAAAAAAATGGTTGTTTTCTCCAGAATTTGCTAAACGAATCTTTTCTTTTCTGCTTTCAGGGGTGGGTCCGAATTTCCGCCCTACTGCTTTTTCGGACAGCTTATTCTTAGTTTTCTGAGAAACTATTCTTCCACTCGTTCCACCGTCACCACCATCTGTCATGTTGCGCAAAATTCCTGTGCCAAGATCTTTTCGTCCATATTGCTTGATTAATTCTGCCTCTAATTTTAACGCATCGTCTTCGGATAATTTGTCTTTTAGAATAACACGCCGGCTAAGATCTTTTGGTAAATTCCACGAATGTTTTTCGTGAATCCGACGTTTAGTTCCTTTACCTATATAGTACGGGGATAAATCTACCGCTCTTAAATACGCATATACATAAAATCTGTTCATGCATTTATTTATCTTTATTCAGTTAAGCCGCCCCTGGCTCGTCGAAATTATCGCTATAGTGGGTAAATCCACCGTCTTTAACTACGTTTAGTATATTATTAACACGCCCTTGTAATTCTTCTCTGTGCGAAACTAGCATTATATTCTTGTTCTGCTCCCTGCACATCTTTTTAAGTATGCCTAGCGCATTTTCTACACCAGACTGATCTAGTCCGTTATCTATTAATTCGTCAATAACAAGCAGGTTCATAGGGCGGTTAAGGCTTTCATACATATCCCTAAATGCCCAGCTAAGTCCTAAAATAAGACGATTTCTTTCGCCTCTGCTTAAGTTATCAAAGTCTAAGTCTCTGCCGTATTCGGTGATTTCTGTACTCAAATCACTGCTAAAACTTACTTCATGAGGTAGCCCTAGCTTCTCTAAATAATGCGCTAAACGATGGTTTAAGTACATAATATTCTGGTCAATAATACGTTTACGAATAAAGCTGTCTTTGTTAGTTAAGAGTTTCCATAGCACTTCTTGGTGCTCTCGTAAATCAGTTAAATCGTTCATTAGCGAGAAATCAATTTCTTGTAATCCAGTTTCCTTAAGCATAGTAACTTGTTCTACATACGGATTATCTTCGGCGGCTTTTTCTTCTATCTGCCCACGAAGCATTTCTAAATTATGCTTATGCTCTAATGCATCTTCTAATGTGCTGTAAAATACTTTAGGAGTAGGAGGGATTGACAAATATTGTAACTGCATCTGTACTTCTTCTGCAGATTCTTCTAGTTCTTTAAAATAGCTTTCTTCTTCTTGTAACTTCTCTTCTAGTTCTTTAGTGTATGCTTCGTGCGTGTCTAAGTGTGCTGTACTTTGCTCGCAAGCAGGACATACGCCATCTTTCGCACTTTTTACATCGGCTTTTAATTTTTTAATTCTAGTCTCAGATCGTCCTAACGAAGTAAGATATCTAGCCTCTTCCGATTTTAACGTATTCATTTGCGTAGTTAATTCAGTAATATGTGTCAATGCTTTAAGTTTAACAATCTCATCGTCAATATCAATCTTCTCTAAATCTAGTATAGCACTTCCGAGATCGATAATTTTTGTTTCTTTACTTGTCTCCCATATACTACTACGTTTTTTAAGTTCCGAAATATTTTTTTCTATACGTTCGTTGCTATCTTTAACTGCGTTTATCCTTACTTCTTCTTCTTTAACACGGTCTTTAGTGTCTTTAAGTTTCTCTTTTAGTATCTCGGCTTTTTCGGAAAGCTCTGTAATACCCAAAAGTTGTTCGATCATGTCACGCTGATCCGCTGCCTTCATACTTAAAAATGGCTCCGAATATGTATTAAGTGCTACAAGATGCTTAAACATGTTATGCGGAAAACCAATAATCTTAGTAATAGTTTTCTGTGTTTCTCGGCTGTCGCCTTGCTGTTCATTATCTTCATTAACATCAACACCGTTTATAGATAGTGTTAATACAGACGGTCTTCTTCCACGTTCGATTTTATAATCAGTGCCATCGACTTCGAACTCGACCGTAGTTAACATTCCTTTGCCGTTTGTTTTGTTAATGAGATTATCACGCTTAATATTAGTTAACGCCTCTCCATACAAAGCATAGCTTAAAGCATTAATAATAGTAGTTTTACCTGTACCATTACGTGAGCCATCGCCACCTAAATCTAAGTTATGTCCTAACACAAGGGTAAGTTGCGAATTTTCAAAAGTCACCGCTTGGGTATTATTCCCGACTGACATAAAGTTCTTACATGTTACGTTTTTAATGCGAAGCATTCTTTCTATTCCTTTTTAAGTTTTCTTCCCAGGGAAGCATACGTAAGTTAGACACTTTGCTTAGTTCTTCGGGAGAAATACCTTGTTCAAAGCCTTCTCTTACTGTTATTATATGGTCTAACTGATAAGCACCCTTTACGCCACTTCGGCCTCTCGGTAAATCTAATGGATTTATTAGGTGCTTGTTTTCTAAATATGTTTTGTGAGACAAACTATGTACAGTTTGTTGGTACCTTATATATTCCGGCCTATCTTCTTTTATTAGCCATGGTTTAGGTTTACCGGCTTGCGACGGTACCTCATGTGTAAATGTATATGTACCACTACAACTTCGAGAACAAAACTTTTTGTCTTGGGAAGGCACAGTATAATATGTATTATTACACCCTTCTAAAGCACAAGTTTTTTTATATCTCACGACACGTTTTGGCACAGCTTTCCCGGCCTTGGCCCCAGGCTGAAGTTCTACGCCTAGTTTTTTCCGCCATCTATGAATTGTTATAGGATGAGCGTTAAAAATTTGGCTTAGCTCGTTAGCTGTTAACTGTGTGTTATGTAGCAATTCTACCTCTTTTTCTGTAAATTGTTTTTGATTTTTGCGCATAATGCCACTCCTTTTTGTTAGCAGTAACATTATTTATCATTAACATGTTTAAACTGATTCTGTATTCTTAATTTCAAAATTTGCATCCAAGTAATGATACTCAACTGTAACTTCGTGGTACTTTATAAAGTCCTGTGCCTCTTCAAGAGAAGAAAAACGGTTATTGCAATACGAAATCCATTTGCTATCATCACTATTATGTTGTTCTATGCGAAATTTTTTCACACCTCTAGAATTGGTCTCTTCTGCTATACGAAATTGCTTACTCATTATGTCTCCGCCTTAATAAGTGTAATTGTGATATTTTTTTGATACAACTTGACCTTTAACAAAGTCGTCTAGAAATTTTTCAGCTTTACTTAATTTGCTAAACGTCTTACCAAAAGCCGAAACCCATACGTCCTCGGCATTGTTCCATCCCGGCGGGTTACACGCTTCTTCAATTGCAAACCTAGTTCTTCCGTATCCGTCGGTTTCTTCGACTATTCTGTATTTTGTTTTATTCATTATGTCTCCAGTTCGTTGTAGATCTTTATAAGTTTGTGTTTATCTATTGTGCTAGAATCTAAAGTATCTAACTGTTGGATTACAATTTGGTTTACACTCTCAAATTTAATCTCGCCACCTTCGAATTCCCCTTGGTCTTCTTTAACAGGGATTAATTGTAATTCCCTTACGTTATACTGTTCTGCAAAATTTTCCTTAATAAATGTAGCTTCCTCATACGAAATATTGATATCTAATTTTACACGAGCATAGGTGTATTTGTCAAGTAGTGTTTGATGATTGTCTAGCAATTGTTTTAATGTAAACACATTATACTTAGGACACTCTGACCAGTTTACATATATAGGCTTTTCGTCCCATGTTAAAAACATAGCACCGCGGTCTATATCGCCTGCGTCGGCGTAGTTGTGAGGAAAAGCGTTTCCGATATAATGGATGTTGCTATTGTATTGTCTTTTGTGGAAATGGCCGCTAAACACATAGTCAGGCCCAGTTAAGTCTTCTGCTTTTAGACCTCCGTGATCTGGCATTTCTACCATAGCGTTCATTCTAAAATGCGGAAGTTCTAAATGTCCGAAAAAATATTTAACCTTAAGTTTTGATAGCTTTTTATGTTCATCACCAACAAGCCACGGAACAATAGCAACATCATCTTGTACAAAGTGCTGATCCACCATAACAACGTTAGGCAGGTCTCTAGCATACTCAATACTATTCATATCACGCTTGTCTCTAAAATACAAATCGTGGTTTCCAGTTAGAAAGTATACTTTTTCGAAATTATCGTTTAACTTCTTTAAGTCCTTGATACTAGCGTTTAACGTTGCTACATTAATAGTGGAACGATGATGAGACCAGTCTCCTAAAAAGATACAAGTCTCGGCATTCCTTGCTTTTGCTTCGGCAATAAACCAATCTATGAAGCGGTGGCAGTCCTCTAAATGGACACGACTGTTTTGCTTTAATCCGTAATGAATGTCTGTGAAAACTGCGGCTGTTTTAAATAATTGTTTACTCATGTAACCTCTCGTTCTTATTATTATTGTAAGGCTTAAATATCGTTGGTATCTTCTGCTTCTGCGGCTTCTCTCATATTACGCATTTCTGCTTCGTGTGCCAACTGTCTGCCATAACTAGGTAAGTGGCCTTCATCTATAAGAATGTCATCCCTAATTTTTTGATTGTGTTTTTCTATATTAAGTACCCTAGTAAAACAGTTGTTTACTACCGCAGTGTAATATGCGAATGGGTTGTTTGACTTAGATTCATTAAACTGTAAGCCAATTTGAGATAGCTGTACAAGGGCTTGTCCACGCATTTCATCTACGTAAGTGTATCCTCTCCAATTGCCTCGATGGGAATAACGTTCAACTAGCTTCAACATCATTGTACCTAGCTTATTAGTAAGTCTACCATGTGTACAACAGAATTCGCCAGTTTCCATATCACCCTTCCAGTGGCTTCTTGCGACTTCGGTAATTTTGCCATCTACGTAAGCATAATGCTTAAAAGGAGGGAAATTTACCTTTTCGTAGCTGTCGCCTTCGTTGCGTATAGTTTTCTTACGTCCCGGAGCCAACGGGATATGGTCAAACGTCATCACCCTAAAGACTATCTCTTCGTCATCAAACTCGGCAATATCTATAGCAAAGTCTTTTTGTTTGGGCTTGTTTTTATAGTCAGCGCGGTCATGTAGCTTCATTGCAGCCGCATAACGTTCGCTTTGGATACGAGATGCTTTGTTTTCTTTAGCATCCTGCATAATTGTACGCTTTTCGATTGTAAAGCGTTCACGACCAGTTTCAGTGAGTTCGGGGTTACCGTTCTCATCTAAAACAGGGTGCTGTACAGTATATTCTTTGGTAATGTCTTCGATATCGTTTAAAATAATATCGGGTAAGAAGTATTTTTCATCTGTCAAAAAGCAAAACGACATCTTGCTTTTATGTATCTCTTTTAATATATCTTTGTTATTAAGATAATTAACTGGCGGCGTCTTTTTTATCATTATTATCTCCGTGGCGCAGTTAACAACTAGTATACATGGACGCATACAGAAGTCAACCGCATTATACTATATACGTAAAAAAGTGGCAAAAATGCCCAAAAACTGGCAACCAATATTAAAACAGTATTTAAAGATAATGATAAATATGAACATAAGGAGAACATATGGCACTTAATCCGTTTGACGCAATAGGTACAGTTGTAGAAGGCTACCGCAATTATAAATCCGGTAACAACCCTATCAGCGAAGCAATAAAACAAGGACTACTAACCTCTAGGAGTTTAGAACTTAGCAGGCAGGTCGAATCTTTTGCGGACCAAGTACCCGACACTGGCACACAGGAAGGTATTACTACTTCTGTAGACTGGCGAGCAAGACTGCGTCCTAAAGACGGTGGCCAAGCATTGTTTTGGTATGGTGACCACGACGGCACTAAAACACCAAACAACATTGATTATTTGCTAAAACCGTTACATAATTCAGGCGGATTAGTATGGCAGTACACTCCAAATATATTCCTATCGGGCTCTGCTAATTATACCCCTACAGATTTCCACGGACAAAACTATCCATTAGTTACATATAAAAATAGTACACCTCCTATTATACCAGTGCAAGCTGAATTTTCTGCAAACTCTCAAAAAGAAGCTAGGTATCTACTTGGTGTCATGCACTTCTTAAAAGTAGCAACTAAAGCATTTACCGGGGATTCAGCAGTAACTACAGGACTATACGGAACACCTCCTCCTGTTATGTTATTTGAATACTTAGGAAGTCATGGATTTAACAAAGTTCCAGTAGTAGTTACTAACTACAGTATGACACTGTCCGACAGTGTAGACTACGTTCCAGTAAAAACAAATGTAAACGGTAAGAAAGAAACTACATACGTGCCAACTATAGCAGATATTATGGTTACATTACAGCCAACTTATGCCCCACACAAATTGCGCAAACGATTTGATTTAGGCGCATTTACTACTGGACAAAACTACGAGGATGGATTTATATAATGGCTAGTTTTAATAGAAAAGATAGTTTTATGCGTAATGCTGGAGTATATGACATATTCCAGGATGTTAATAATCTGCCAAAAGTTCCTGCGACTGCAAGCGACACAACCTATATTATTGAATCCAAATACAGCGAACGAGTTGATTTGTTAGCATACGACTTGTATGGATCCAGCCGACTTTGGTGGATTATTGTATTACGAAATCTAGATGTTATAGAAGACCCTATTAAAGGGTTTAAAGAAGGACTAGTTATTAAATTACCTAGTAAAAAAACAGCACAAGAGCTAACAGGATAACATGGCAGACATTACACCAGCAGAAAACTATGAACCGATAATAAAGAAAACAGTATATGGTAATGTATTAGATAAGTTCGATAGCTATCAATATAATGCTAAACTTTATATGATCCCGCCTGTTACCGGCAATCCACAATCATCCGTTCAATCGTCGCAAGATAGTACAGACGCAAGAGCTGAAACAGGATCAAGTGCGGCATCGGCATCCAATACTGGAGGCGGATACTTGAATGGCGCAATGATAGCTGATCCTTCCGAAACTGTAATACTGGCACAAACAGGAGTAACAGGAACACAAATTGATAACATAGAGATTGAAACTATTCCAGGGCCTGGCAATACTATATCACCTACAAAGGTTAGTTTTGAAATTACACAGGCAGGCTCAGCTGATTTTCTCGATCAAATTATAGCGGCTAAAGCATATCTGGGCGACAAAGTCTTAGCTAACAATGCTCCTATGTTTTTAGAAATTATATTTAAAGGCTACACAGATGATCTCGATGATGTTAATAAAGGCGGCATTCCGACAGATGGCCCCGGCCCGTATCGCTTCAGGCTAACACTCAGTGCCGTAACCTTAGAAATAACAGATGAAGGAAGTACTTATTCATTTGCATGTGTTACAGACACAGCCACTGCCTTTAGTGACGATGCTTTCCGTGTTCCTAAAGAAATGGATTCTGTTGGATCTACTATTGAGGAACACGTAGAAGACTTAGTTAAAAAAATTAATGAGTACTCGAATGAGAATTATAACGACTACTCTATACAGGATGAAATAGCTATAGATTTGTCAGGTCTAACCGAAGGAAGGTATGCATTAACAGATTTGTCAATTACAACTCCGGATGAGCAAAAAGCAGAAGAAATAAATCGTATTATGAATCCGGAAATTGAAGGGAAAGACGAAGCAGAGCAACGAGCAATTTTAGTAGAAGCACCGAAAGATACCGGAACCTCAGACATTGTCCCAAACCAAGCAAAGATTACAGTAAGAGAAAAGATAAAATTAGATCGGTACATTGCTACACTATTGTCGATGAATGACGAGTTTTATAATAAGGCAACGAGAAGTGTAAAACCTAACGAAGCAGGAGACCTAGAAGTAGATAAATCTCGCCCATTTATATATTGGTTTAGGATTAACGCAAGCATACAATACTTAGGTTATGATAAAAAGAGAAAAAAATACGCAATAAGAACTATATATAAACCGGTCATATATGCTACCGCAAAAAGCACGGCACAAAAGAATGTCGACGAAAGTGCAAACTTAACACCGGAAGAGACCGAGAGTCGAGTTAATGCAATGCCTGTTAAAAAATCGTATAATTATTTTTATACAGGTGTTAACGACCAAATTAGAAATTGTAAAATAGTTTATAATCCTGCGATAGCAATTTTAAGTGCGCCATCAGGCGGAGCCGCCGGCGACACAAGCACAACACTTGCTGCCACTTTAAGTTCGGAAGCTAGTGCCACAGAAGATTTGACTGGCGAAACTATAGCCACACAAGCCGTTAAAATAAGAAATGAAGAATCCTTAGGAAATCTTGTAAGAGACTTATTGTCAAATCCAGAAAGGGAAAACGATGTTAAAAACTTTGCGACTCAAATATTAGGATTTAATGCAAGCGAAGCGGCAGACTTACTACAAAACAAAACAGGTCTTAATGCTTCACTATTTAAAAACGCATTAGCAGATAAGAACATAGTAAGAGCGGCTCTTAACGCAGAAAAACAATTAGCTAAAAGTAATACAACAAGCGATACTACTAAAAATTTAGATGGCACAGATTATACTCCTACGTTAAGCGGTTATGTATATGCCCCAGACATTTTAGGAAGTGTATCGGAAAGACTAGACGCCGCAGCCGCCGAAGACTACGCAGTAAGGGCTACACAAGATAAGAGAAAAGAATTAGAAGCTGAGGAATCTTCAGAGGTAGGTGCAGAACAGAGTATTGTTACTGACCATATACAAAGCCAGGTAGCAGACGCAACGTATGACGGTACAGTTAGGAATACAATTTTTGGTTATTTGCTAGAACAGCATGCCGCATCTGATTTCTTGGTTACATTGGATATGGAGATTAAAGGTGACCCGTGGTACTTAGGCAGACCAGATTTAACTGGATCTGTTAGTGCAAATGAAAAAGGCAGTGCCGCAACAGATGAAATAAATGCTAGTGACGAAAAAAGCGCCAACCTTGCAGGGGACGATAATTACATATTATTTAATTTGCAAACACCTAGGCGATTTGACTTTAATGTTGAAAACGAAGATGAGAATACAGGGTACTGGTCGCCGCAAGGAACTTCATATTTTATAACAGGACTGTACACAATTAAATCAGTTATACATACATTTAGTGACGGGGTATTTGTACAAAATGTAAACTTAATAAAGGAATCTTCATTACAATTAAGTAAAATAAAAAATGAAGCAGAAAGCACAACAGATGAGGATGACAGCTAATGTCAAGAAGTCCCAACACTTTGAGAAGTACAAGAACTAATCCAATCGGAAAACGCAACGATGATCCAGTTTTCGGGATTTATATTGCGGAAGTAATTGCTACAAAAGATGTAAGCAGAACAGGAACAATTAAAGTTTTCGTTCCCGCTATCGGAAAAGATAAAAACACAGGCACTGGCTACTTTGATGCGACCTGGACAAGTCCGTTTGCTGGTAGTACAGATCCTAGACAAGCAGGAACAGAGGTAGAAAATCCTCAACAAACGACAAGCAGTTACGGTCTATGGGCAGTGCCTCCGGATTTAGGAAACTTAGTTCTCATTGCATTCGGTGACGGTAACACAAAAAATCCTCTAGTAATAAGTTGCTTATACCAAGACAAATTTAACTATATGCTTCCAGGTAACGCAGGCGGAAAGACATTTCAAGCGCCTGGCGTAAATTTGCCTACAATGGAAAAGAATAAACGTAGCGCAGAAACTTCCCATAACAACGCAACTAGGCCTATACAGCATACCTTAGCAGAAGCTATAACTAAGCAAGGTTTAGCACACGATCCAGTACGAGGTGCAGGAAACAGTTCGGCTCGCAGAGAATCACCCAGCGAGGTTTTTGGTTTACTTACTCCTGGTCCGCGAGATCCGGAAAATTTCGACTATAGATTAGGTGGGCATAGTATTACACTTGATGATAATTTAGAAAGTAGAAACATAAGAATAAGAACTGCGCAAGGCAATCAGTTACTTTTAGATGACACCAAGGGCATTATATACCTTATTAATAAAGAAGGCAAGGCTTGGATGGAATTAAACCAAGCAGGCGATATTTTAATGTATGCTGAAGGTAGCATAAACATGAGAGCAAAGAAAGACTTTAATATACGTGCTGATTACAATGTAAACATAGAGGCAGGGCAAGATGTAAACATAAAAGCCGCAGGCGATAACGTAGCCGGCGACTACTTAGGCGAAGGCAAGGGCACCGGAGGTAAAGTGCAAGTAGAAGGCAAATCCGATGTAAGTTTATTAGCAGAAAAAAATATATACGGCACAGCATATTATGGTGACATTAACCTAAGTTCATCAGGACCGATTAATGCAACCAGCAGTGCCGATGTGAATATAAAAGCTGGAAAAGCAATGAATCAGCAAAGCGGGAAAAACTTTAGTATTAAGTCAAGCGAATCAACATTGCTTACAGCCGGCAAAGACATTGTAGAAAATGCTCCCCAAATTTTACTTAATAGCAATGGCCCCGATGCCGCATCAGCTGAGGTTGCAGAAACTGCCGAACCGTTAACTACTGTAAAATTACAAGACGCTCCAGAAAAACAAGCTGAATATGATACTACGGCCCCGGCACCACTAACCACCGGCGGAAAGCGCACTGGTAAAACAGCAAAAGTAGCCACAATTTTATCATCTATGCCTACTGCGGAGCCGTATAACGGACACGCTACGCCTGATCCAACAAAAGATAATCCAACAGCGATGACACCAAATACAGCACTAACCAGCAGTTTACCGGACGGAAGCAACGGCTTAGCCAATGCCGCCGGTGAACAAATTCCAGCCCCGGCTAACACTCCATCTGGAATAATGAATGGGATAGGACACACAGCATCCGGCGCCGCAAACATGTCATTACCCCAAGAGGTAGCAAACAACTTTTCTCCGGCTAGCCAAAAGCAGTTACTTAATGCGCCAGCTTTATCCGCAATGTCAGGCGCAATATTAAGTTCTATTCCTCCGTTAAGATTTCCTAAACCATTGAATGGGGCAAAAGCAACGTTTGTTACAGGCCTAGGACAGAAAATTAGTGAATTCAGCGCAAGGGCAAAAGCTGTAGCAATCGATGCCCAGGGCGCTATATCAGACGTACAAGGCACCGCAATTGCCGCATTAAAGGATGGAATAAACAGTGCCGCACAAGCCGCAAGAACACCCGAAGAGTTAGAAAAGGCATTAGCTAAAGCCGGAGTATCTGTACAAACAGATGGTACAACTAAAATATATCAAGATGCCGCAGGCAATAGGATAATAGATTTTTCTAACGGTTTGGCAGATACCTCGGCTAAAACGTTATTAATAGCTGACCTAAATGCTACGGCAAACTCTATTAAAAATTCAATAAAAGTACCGATTTCGGATAATCAAATGGTGGCACTAACTAGCATGGCTAACCACGTAGGTACCAACAACTTTGCAAAAAGCCAAGCGTTATCTGAGCTAAACAGTGGTAATTATGGTGGGGTACCTAAAGCAATGATGGAATTTACTTCCCGCGAAGGTGTAACACAAGATGATTATGTGCAACGTAGGCAACTAGAAGGCGAAATATTTGCTACACCGGATGGAGTGCCGTTACCGGACAGTACTAGCCCTAACTATGCCCAAAATGCATTAAATGTAAGGGAAGCTAGGGACCAGTACTTAGGGAATGGTAATACTTAAATAGAAAGCATTCTTTCCATTCTGGCAAATTCAGGCGGCTTAACATTTTTGTTATACCGATAATTGCCAGCAAAATTAATGCTGTCAAACAACTCGTACTTCTTAGTTACACTATCGTAAACGCCGACAGTAACAAATCGCTTGTTAGTTTGGAAGATAGTATGAAAACGATTCATACCCAGTCTTTTGTTGAGTCCATTTGCTTTTTTTGTTAGTACTTCGAACTCTTTGGTTAATTTAAACATCTCTGTTTACCTTTGGTTGTTAATGGAACGTGATTTCTAAGTCACAAAGCTATTATACATAATCTTTGATATAAGTCAACCTAATATTTGGCGAATTAAAGTATCTTATAATGATATTGATAAATATGTGTATGGCAAGATTATTCAGGGGATTTAGCACAGTAGACAAGGTTCGAGCACCGTATACACTTACCGACGTGGATTTGGTGAAACGAGACCTCCAAAACGAATTTTACACCAGAAAAGGCGAAAGAGTAATGCGTCCAAATTTTGGTAGTATTGTTTGGGACTTACTTATGGATCCGACTGATACTTTTACAGAGCAGGATATAAGCGATGATGTGGAAAGAATAGTCAACAAAGACCCAAGGGTTGAGTTGATTAATATTTCAATTTTCTCATCAGACCATGCTATAAGAGTGGAAGTAGAACTAAAATATGTGATACTAAACAGCAAAGACATTCTATACTTAGAATTCACAAGACAAGAACAGTAAGGGTTAAAATATGGCATTAGTGAGCAGACAGAACAATTTATTCGCCGCGGAAGACTGGAAAGTTGCTTACCGCGCATATAGTGAGGTAAATTTCCAAGCGTACGATTTTGACACAATACGATCCGCGCTTGTTGAGTACGTCCGCACAAATTTCCCTGAAAATTTTAATGACTATATCGAGAGCTCAGAATTTATAGCAATTATTGAATTGCTAGCTTATTTGTCTCAGTCACTAGCATTTAGAATGGACCTTAACAGCCGTGAAAATTTCCTAGAAACTGCTGAACGTAGAGATAGTGTTTTCAAATTAGCACGTATGCTTGGGTATAACCCAAAGCGTAATATCCCAGCAAGCGGCTTAATGAAGATTGTAGCAGTTAAAACCTCCGAGCCTATACAGGATAGTTTAGGTAATGAGTTAAACAATGTTGACGTATTTTGGGATGATGCGAATAATCCGGATAGTTACGAACAGTTTATTACTATATTAAATGCCGCTATGAATTCAACTAACAGATTTAGTACACCTACTAAATCCGGAACAGTAAATAACATTCCTACAGATTTGTATGAAATTAAAACCGCATTAAGTTCGCCTTTAGCATATTCATTTAACTTAAATGTAAGCGGTGTAACTAGAGCATTCCAAGCTGTAAATCCAGATTTCGAAGACAATGGTGTCTTTTCGGAGTTGCCGCCGGATCCTATTAATAATTTTAATCTTATATACAGAAACGATGGCACAGGAATTAGCAGTAGCAATACCGGCTTTTTTGTAATGTTTAAACAAGGATCACTTGCATACAACGATTACAATTATACAACTGCGGTAGAAAATAGAACCGAAGAAATAGGAATCGCAAACATAAACGAAACAGATGTATTCCTGCAGGAAATTGATTCTTCAGGTGCGGTGCTTAACCAGTGGACTAAAATTCCAAATACTGTAGGGCAAACACTAAATTATAACGATGTAGCATTTGGTACTAGGACACTTTATGCGGTTGAAAATTTAAACAGTTCAGGCATTAAGCTAAGATTTCCAGATGGAAACTTTGGCGATATTCCTTACGGATTATTTAGATTGTACTACAGAACTAGTGATCCAGAAACTTTTACAATACAGCCAGAAGATGCGAGAAACGCTAGGATTACAATTCCTTATTTAAACGCTCAAGGTACACAGTTTAACCTTACACTTACTTTTAGTTTACAAGATAGTGTAAGCAATAGCTTACCTCCAGAAAGTAAAGCGGCAATTAAAGAACGTGCTCCGCAGGTTTACTATACTCAAAACAGAATGGTAAGTGCGCAGGACTATAATGTATTCCCTTATAGCCAAACAACAAATATTACTAAATTAAAAGCTATTAATAAAACTCACGCTGGCCATAGTAGATTTATAGATATTAATGATCCAACAGGCACATATCAAAATGTCGATGTGTACACTACTGACGGCGCTATCTATACTGAATTTGTAAACGGAACCGATAGCGTTACTATTAACGAAAATAATACAACTACTGAATCTATAACATATGATTTGCCAATCGTACTGAAAAATACAAATTTGAACAACTTTGTTTACGAACAATTTAGGCAGTCGTGGAACGTAACCGATGTAAACAAATTTGATTTAGAGACTAAGAATATAATTTGGAAGGGCTTACCGGTTACAC
>Ga0181558_10002053_pt1 | contig 19367 bp, 18 predicted proteins | sample 011ome_22_FD_133754 | JGI IMG/M metagenome (GOLD analysis project Ga0181558, IMG submission 133754) | Coastal salt marsh microbial communities from the Groves Creek Marsh, Skidaway Island, Georgia - 011507BT metaG (megahit assembly) | ecosystem: Environmental > Aquatic > Marine > Intertidal...
TAACGAAGAGAACTACAATGTGGATGTTGTATCACAGAAGGACGGGTTCACATACTTCAACGAGGCAGAGGTTAAGACAGCTTGGAAAGACGACTGGCCTCCACACTGGACAGAGATACGTATCCCTGAACGTAAGCAACGTCTCTTAGATAAGCACACAACAAAAGATATGTTCAGTGTCCTTAACTTCTACATCTTCAGACCTGACTTCAAACAGGCGTGGCGTATCAAGGATACACAACTTACTCAAGAAAGCCTCAGGGTTGCTAAGGGTAGGTACATAACTCACGGCGAGAAGTTCTTTCACATTCCTTTTGTTGAGGCAGAGTTAATTAAACTATGAATAATGTAGAGCCACTGGCTAAACCAACCCGTACTCGACGTAAGACTAACTACAAAGGTGCTGACTTAAAGAAGACATCTGGTCTTACACCTCGTACTGATAAACAAAAGGAGTTCATAGATGCCCTTTCATCTTCGAATCAAGTATTTGTTCTTGGTCCAGCTGGAACAGGCAAGACTTACGTTACGGCAACGGTGGCGTCGGATTTGTATACGACTAAGCAAATTGATAAGATCGTTATAACGAGGCCTCATGTAGCAGTAGGTAAAGAGCTAGGCTTCTTGAAGGGAGATCTGAATGAGAAGACTATGCCTTGGGCTTTGCCTGTCTTGGATGTTCTGGAGAAACACCTTGGTAAAGGGACAGTGGAAACAGGGATCAAGAATGGCAACATTGAAATGGCTCCTCTTGCACTTATGCGTGGCCGTAGCTTCGATAATGCCTTCATAATCGTAGATGAAACACAGAACATCACGACACATGAACTTAAGATGCTACTCACTAGGGTAGGCGAGGGGTCAACCATTGTTCTTAACGGTGATGTGCAACAGTCAGACCTAAAGGAAGCAGACGGTCTGTCTAAGGTTATCCACCTAGCTAAGAAGCACATGCTTCCAGTGCCTATCATAGAGTTCGGTGTAGAAGATATTGTCAGGAGTGACATCTGTGCCCAGTGGGTCAAGGTCTTCATGAAAGAAAACATCTAAATAAAAAGAAACCCCGCCGAGGAACTCAATCCTTAGCGGGGTTTTTTATTGCTTACTTTTTCTTTGTACCCTTACCGTAGGGTAACTTCTTTCCATTCTTAACTGGCATTATTTCTTTCCTTTATAACCTGAGGCCTTTATAGCCCTTCCTTGTTTCTCTGCTTCAGCTTTAGTTTTGTAGACCTTACCAGTCTTACCCCACTTGTAGCCACCCTTTACTTTATGTACTGGCATAGATTCTCACCACTTCCCTAGTTTTTAAAAGCATCGTTAAGAAGAATAATCTCTAGCTTCTGTACTTGGAGAGTTAACTCATGTGTTGTTGCAATGTTCCAGCCAAGAAGAGCCAGAAGTGCAGCAAACAACACCCCTAATATAGCCTTGTTGTCCATGGTTTAACCTCCGTCAGATCTACTTGATTCCATCATTTCACGAATAGACTTTATATTCTCGTCCATACGCCCTAATGTTACAGCCTGAGACTGAATAATAGTTGTTAAGTTAGTAATCCTAGCCTCATGCCTACCAATGTCACGAGCATTAAGATCAATAGCACTAGCTAGGCTAGATACATACCACACCAAGGCTCCTGTCTGGAACAGGATACCTACGAGAAACGAGACTGATACACTTTTATCTTTCATCTTACTTAGTAAACCCCGCACCGAAATACAAACCTACGATAGCTGAGACAATGTGTGTGTCCAGCGGTGTGATAACAAACCCTTGAGCTGACTGCCACTTCACTACATCACCACCTCCGAAGAGCCAGTTCATGAAGCCACCTTCGACTTCTGTGTAGCCTACAATAACACTCACATCAGGGTAGAACACAGCAACCATCTTCGGCAGTACGATAATAGCAAACACAGCTGACAAGGCTATGAGCCTACGTGTCCATGCAAAGTGCTTATCGTTCTTACCTGCGTCCCTAGCTCTGTTGACTTGCTTGGCATTGAAGTTAGCTCGTTCTATGAGCATTGCTTGTTGTGCCTGTTTAGCTTTAATGCTCTGACCCCATACGGTCATGACACCACCTAGTATAGTGGAGCCTAGCATCGTGATTAGTTCTAAAGGTAGTCCGAACATATTGTCACCTATATTTATTAGCTCTGGTTATCCAACCGTTGAGGTATTTCTTAGTCTTAGGTTTTCTTTTAACCAAGTCTTTGTAGAAGGCAATACGAGCATCTGCATATTCTTCTTTCGAAACATCAGCAGAAGCAATAGCAGCTAATGTCTCAGGCCCAACACTACCATCTTGTTTATTTTTAGGTAGTCCAGCTGCTTTCTGAAGTATCTTAATAGCATTAGATCCAGAGTTGATGTACATATCAAAGACTGAGGCCTGTAAATCTTGAGGTAATTCATTAATCTTAGGCTTATTAAAGTAGTTCTGCCTATAGATTGTACGGGCCTCTTCTTCTGTGACAGCCTTAATGTCATCGACAGTAATTGAGTTAGGATCTACTCCTTTAAACTCAGCTAAGGCGGCTGGGGTTATGCCTCTGTTAGTTCCTATAAGAGTCCCATCTGGGCGGTAGTTACCTGTGTCTTCCTTATCGTCTTGAAACCCACCTTCTGAGACAAGTATTTGTTTCAAAGAATCGTCTACAAGGTCAGGTTGAGAAACCTCAGGCAATTCGTCAAACACACGGTCTTCTATAGGTACACCAGACTGTAAGAACTGCCGATCAGGATCTTCAGATACAGGTGCAGGAGTTTCAGGTGTTGTTGCTAAGTCTATCAGACCTACAACAGTGTCCTTATCCCAGAAGTTAGTGCCTGTTGTCTCAGCCTTTGGGGCTTCGACTGTTACCTCAGGCTCTACTACTAACTCTACGACTTCATCGTTATCCCAGAAGTTAGCCATATTACTCACCCTGACCCCGTTTGACCCGAACAGTAGGATCAGTGCCGACACGATAATGAGCACCAACAGGAACCATGCTATATGCCTCTTCATTTGCTACCACCCACGGGTTCTCTAGAGCACCTTGTTCAGTACGTACTGTAGGTTGTTCAGTCCCTTCAACAAGTGTCTTACCAAGAAGGGTGTTAGTCTGTTCAATCACAGAACGGTACTTGTATGCCTTAGCTACATCACCGAACTTACCAAGGAACGAGCCTTTAGCGAGAGGCATACCCAAGGAAGTAGGAGTAGGTGCATCACTTGCAAGGTTACGTTGCACAGTCCGTATGAACTGAGGATCTGTAGCATAGTAAGTCTTAGTAGCTTCGTCCCATTTCAGGGCTGGGTTGTAACCTGCATAACCTTTAGCACCAGCTTCAGTAGAACTTAGTGTGCTCTCAGCAAAGCGGAGGTTGTTAGTCAATGCACTGTTCAACAAAGTACGGATCTGGTTAGCAGCTGGTTTATCTACACTCTCAAGCATGTTGATCTTCTCTAGGAGACCTGAATCTTCTACGATCTCTTTGATCTGAGAACCTGTCTGGTGTAAGTCAAGGTGATTAAGGCTCTTAACTACAGATGCCACACCAGCTACAAGTTGTTTACGTCCTTGATCTGTAGCAACTGAACCAACTTCGAGGTTCTTAAGGAGAGCTACACCCGCCTGACGTTCTGTTAGCAAGTCGGCAGCAGTCATGTTTGTAGTATCGAACAAAGCACCCATCTCTTCAGGTGAAAGGATTGTGTTAGGTCCAACAACTTCATCAGGCTTGTTAGACAAGATACCGTCAAAGATAGAGCCTAGGTCACCCTTACTTGAAACAGCAGCAGTTGGGCTATCATTTGATAGTTTAGCAGTGATTGTCTCGAAGATTTTAAGACCAGCTGGTGATGCAAGGATGTCAGAGTTAGTGATACTAGCACCTGCAATAACCTCTGCCATAGAGTTACCAGACTGCGATAGGAAAGATGCAACACCTTCAGCTACCTTCTCAGGATCTTTAGTATCCTTGACTTGAGTCAGGAAGTTCTCTAGGTTAGTGAAGTACTCAGTTACATTGTCTCGTTCTTCCTGAGGTACAATGTTAGGTACTTGCATCTCAATAAGACGTTTCGCCTCTGCAACACGGACCTCAAGCTGTTCAACGTCTAGGGTTGTGATAGGCTGACCACTGTCCCGTTTGACAGCAAGAGAAGCAACTACAGCATTGTCAAGGTTCTTCAGTTGGTTGTTGATAAGAGGCTTAGTTTTGCCGTAGTAAGATGACAGATCGTTAGTGTTTGCTGTAGTCTGCATCAGGGATACAGCTGCATTCTCTGCGGCTGTATTCTGAGCATAAGCAAACCTCTGTTGTTCTGTGAGGTTAGGCTCTAAGATACGAGATGCTTGATATGCAGAGATGAACACAGGGTCTTTCATCATAGCTTCTTGCATCTCTTGCTCAGGACTTGTTGCGATCTGCTGCAACGAAAGCCCTGTCTTAGCTTTTATAGTAGAGTCATACTTCGCTAGGTCACGGTAGCCACCGGGTAGTTTAGAAGCAGCTTCTTGAATGGCTTGGCCGTACTGTGCTTTACGTTCTTCATAAGACATAGGAGCAGACCCACTCTCAGCTTGTTGATCTGTAGTGTCAACAGCATTTAGCAAGTCACTGATAGCAACCTTCTCACGAGCATTCTGGTAGGCTTCTATACCTGTGGTAGCAATACTTAAACCAGTATTGATACCTTTAAAGACAGCACTCTCATATTGTGTTTGACCTTGAATGGCCCGTGCCTGAGAGTTAAGAGCCATTGATTGAAAGTCAGACCGGATCTTAGCAGTGTTATCTTTCACTGGTTCTTGTGGTCTCTCGAAAGCAATATCGAAGGATGATTTAGGTGCGAATATATCTTGTGCCATATTAGTTTCCTAGTGTTGATGCTAGACGTTCAGCCATTGCAGACCTGTCATTCTTGCGTAGTTTAAGAATAAGCTGTGGTAGCTCACTCTCTAGAGGTGTCACAAGAGCCTTACGCATAGACATCTTGGTTGCTTCCGAAGCACCACTCAGATCAATACGCATCTTCAAAGCATAGAGGAGGTTGAAACCCTCTTCGATCTTAGCTGGATCACCTGTCTTAATCATCATGTGTGCTTTGTCGGCAGTCCTGTTGATAGACTTACGTTCTGTGCGGATCTTCTTATCATCATTGTAGATGACAGACTTAGTTGCATAGAACTCCTGAACCTTAAGAGGACCGAAACCAAGACCAGTTGAGATAGCTTCTGTCGTAGTCATCTCACCGGGGACTGTAGCCCCTGTCTTACTGCGGTACTGACCGTTGTTCAAGATACCTACCATCTTAGCTGCGTTATCTAAGGTTGAGATGTTACGGAAAGTCTTCATGACATCCTCTGTAACCAGAGTACCATTACCATCTGTTAGGTTCTGTGTAGCACTAATCAAAGATTGTACAATGTCACCACCGATCTGAGCAGACGGACCACCTACGACCTCAAGGAACTGACCCTCATTGATCTTACGGAGTGTCTCTCTGATCTGACCAGCAGGTGCGAAGCTAGTAGAGAAGCCGATACCTACACGGCCCTGCTCGTCTGCCATCATTGTATCTGCTACACCATCAATAAGACCCCACTTGAGGTAAGTGAAGAACTGATTGTCAGTGCTCCATCCCAGTTTCTCAGCAATGTAGTCTGCACCACTAGCGAAGCCGAACCCTGCCGTACCGTACATTGGTACGAGAACAGCACCTAGCCTTGCACGTTCAGCCTTAGTGAACTCCTTGCCGTTAAACAAGGTCTCCATAGACCGCATGGTGTGTGACAACCATTGGGTAGGTAGACGCAAGGTTCCCTTCTGCCATGATGCGTTAGATACTGACGACATATGGAAGTTAAGAGCACTATCACGTTTAGCAATCTGCATACGAGCCTGCTCTGAGAGGATAGAGACACCGGGGTTCTTAGCCTTGAACTCTAAGATAGCAGTGTATGTGCCTGTGAGACGGGCCAGACGGTCACCCTCACGGAAAGGTATGAGACCAATGTCCATACCCTTAGATGCTGTCTTCTTAGTGTTAGCCCAAGCACTAGTCAATGCACTAGGTGTGTAGTCCTCACCTGCAAAGCCAGAGATACCACGACCATAACCAGTGTTAAGCTCTGCAATCTCAGTGTCTAAGTCAGCACGACCAGAAGTACGGACGTATTCCATGATTTCTTTCAGATCACCCTCTGACAGATCGTACCGACCAGCAAGTCTCTTAACACCTGCCTCTGTGAAGTCAGGGAAAGTGTGCAGACCTCTCATAAGGAGAGCAAGAGCTGCACCACGAGGACCGTGGGTAGGGGAGATAGCTGCGATAGAGGTAACATGGAAGGACTGAACAACAGTCTGCTTGATATTCAAGAACCCAAACTTAGTCATGAAGCCTACTTTAAGGCCTAGATTAGTTGGATCTCCGAAGTCAAGCTCTTTACCTGTGATGTTGTAGACGAACTTAGCAGCACTGTCACCAAGGTTACGCATGAAGATCTCGTCTTCACGTTTAACACTCATACGGCGACGATCAATGTTCCACACTTCCTTCATGCGGGTTACTTCTTTACCTGTCCCTGTGAACTTAGCATTCATGAACAAGTTAAAGTAATCATCAGAAGGTACGTTCTTAGGTAACTCAATACCTGACATAGCCTTAGCCTTCTTGACCCACCCTACCATAGCATTCATGGTGTAGGCTCTGTAGCTAAAGTCATTGATAGCACTGTTGATACCTGCTACAACATTAGCAGCAGGGTCATAGTTCGTAGTCTTACCACCACCGTAGTGAGGAAGTACCCGATCATTACGCCGCATGTCGTTCTCGATGAAGTCAGCAGTAGACATACCGTCGAACACATCATCATTACCATCAAAAGAACTGATAGAGACGTTACGTTCTTTCACTTGAATGTCAAGCTGAGTATCTAAGTCCCAGTTATTCTCACGAGCAAACAACTCCAAGTCCCCTCGGGTCTCGATGTCTGGGTTCCAAGAGTTGTTAGCCTTAATGATCTCGTCAATGTCCTCTGAACCACGAGCAGCCCGGATTGTATTGATCTCAGCAACAGACTTGAGAGCCTCTTCCTCTGTGAAAGAAGATAAGAATGTTTGGATACGGCCTTTGTCGTAGTCACCTGCAACAACAAACCACTTAGCGAATGGGTTAGTACGAGGGCCACCAGCATTGTAACCAAGCACATCCGTAAAGTCTAAGGCGTCTATAGTTGAGGGACGTATAACGTACTCCACACCTTCATATGGTTTATCGAGACGCCATACCTCAGCATCAGGGTCAAGGTAATCTCTGAAGGTGAGTTGGTTATCAAAGATGTCCATGACACGAGCTTGCTCAGGGATGTTAGACGTAGTGCCGATCCGTTTAGCAGGTACTCGAAAACCATTAGGCAGCTTTACAGCACGGTAGCCCTTCTGGACATACCGTTGCATGATGTTAGAAGCCTGTAGGAGATAAGAAGCATCACTGATTTCTACAAGAGCATTGTAGGCCTCAACCACCTTAGGTGTAGCTTTCTTTCCTGTGAACTCTTCATACTTATTAGAGAAAGTAATGTCATCGTACCAGCCACGTTTAGCTGATTCGAGAGGATTGTCCCGTAGTCCACGAGTAATGAAGGCTAGTGCTGCACGGTCTGTGTTGTTAAGAGCTTCGATAGGCTTAGAAGCATCTTTAACAATCTTACCGAGAGAAGCAGCTGCACCCTCACCTAAGTTAGCAAGCTGTGTTGTACGTTCTAAGCCACGAGTAGCAGCTGAACCAAAGACACGACCAATAGGGTAAGTGAAGGAGTCGATAGCATTACGTAGAGCATTACGTTCTATCTTCATAGCACCGTCAAAGACATCTTCAATGCCGGGGATTTCTTTAAGGAGGCTAAGGTTCTCAGACTTCTGAACAACAAACCCCTTAAGTTCATCACCATCCATTACGGGAACAAGTTCACCCTGTAGGCGCTGGGCAGCAGCCTTAGCACCAGAGGAGGGATTACCCAGAGAGGTAGGCTTGTACGGCTGACCATCTGTAGACTTACCGAATTGCATAGTAACTTTGTAGTTGCCGAGTTCATCAGATACTTGAGCAGCCTTGTACACAGGGTTGTTGAAGGCTTGCTTCATACGAACACCTGCCTCAGCAGCAAGACGATTGATCTCTTCCTTAGGAAGTACACGACCTACAGCATTGCTCTCATAGACCTTCTTGAACTCTTGTACAACACGGTTCTCTTGGAGACGACGAGATACAGACCCCTCAGAGGGCAGAGCCTCGTCAAGGTGTGGGTTCAATGAGGCTGGGCCTACATCGGCTGTTACTTCAGGATCTAACCTACGGTTCAACACACCTTCAGCTGCATCTGCACCAGCCTCTAGACCTTGGTTAGAGGATACACGACCAGTGAGTGTCTTCTTCTTAGCAGTCTTGATAGCTAGTTTAGTACCAGCTTTAACTGTACTACCTAGGCCTGTTGCATCAAGCAGAGCAAACGCTTTAGTCAACCCTTTATCGAACGTACCTCGAAAGCCATTGTTGTTGACAATTTCATTCAGTTGTCCTAGACGCCAAGAGCTATCTTCCCGTGGGCCTTTGCTCATGTAGTCTTCAGCAAAACCATCGAACCACTCACCGAACTCTTTAGGTGTCATCTTGATCTTGTTAGCAAGAACCTCAGTGCCCAGCGCTTCGAGTTCATCCTCTGACAGTAGTATCTTAGGGGATGTAACGAACTCGTGAAGAGCCATAGAACCGAAGTCAAGGATAGCATCAATAGCACCTGTCTCTTCTTGGTCTTGGTACTTCTCGATTACACTCTGAGCAATACGGTTGTTAGATGCAATACGGAGATCGGTAGGCTCTACGTCAGGGTCATTAAGACCTAAGGCTTGTTCGTAGAAGAACTGTTGAGAATCTAGAAAGTCAAGTTCTTTCTCGTAGTACTTATCAACATTCTTCTGGAACTGCTCAGGGTCTACATCTAAGTACTCAAGACGTTCCATAGCATAAGTCTGCAATGGGTTGTTCTGTTCTACAAAGTCTCTCTTTGCAACTACAACATCTGTGTGAGGATTACCTGTGGTTAGGAATACTTCGTCAAGTTCAGCATCTGTTTTTATAGAAGTGTCCTGCTCTTCTTCTGTCTGAAAGTCATCTAAGAACTGAGTGTTGTCAGACTCAATGAACGTGAGATCTTCGTTTTCCATTTAGGTCTTCCTCTTACGTATTATTATCGTGCAAAGCCACTACCGATGCTTGCGATATTTGTAGCCATACCGAAGTAGTTAGATGCCTGACTTGAGTACATACCTGCACGAGATAGTGCAACACCTTGCTGTGCCTGTAGGACATTTGCTTGACCGTAGAGACCTGCAATCTGTGAAGAAAGATCAGCCTCTTCTTGGCGTAGCATTGTGATGTTAGATGACAGACCTGACTGTTGCGAAGAGTAACCTAGTGCAGAAGCAAGGCTAGATCCGATAGAGGCTGCACCACCAGATACAGCAGAACTTTCACCAGCACCTGCGGCAGAGGCTACGTTAAGAGTACGAGCACGTTGGATCTGTGCTTCACGGATAGCCTGTCTACGGCTCCTACGTACAGCTAACTTCTCTTGTTCAGCTTGTGTAGCTATCTGTTCCTGTTGAACACCAATTCGTTCCTGCTCTACACCAGTAGCTTCTTGAGTTATGCCTGTGATCTGTTCTGTGTACGAGGCAGCTTCAGTTTGAGCAGCTTCAGCTTTCTTCATAGCCTTAACACCCATGCCTACACTAAGACCGACAGCAGCCCCTACGAGAGCGCCTGTCACAGATGTGGTGATTAGACCACCTGCAATAGCACCAATAGCAGTAAATACAGCCATATTACAATTCCTTTATGTAAGCGGTCTCGATTTGCTTGAAACCTTTTCGTTTGAATAGAACACCAGCACGACCATCTAGAACACAGTCAAGTGCAGATAACCTTGCGTAGTCACAGCCTAGACCCTTTGCCCATTCAACATAAGCATCAATCAACTTAGGGGCTGTCTTACCGTTTCTGTGTTCTGGATCTAACCACAACATCAACTCTTGAGTACATATTAAATCGTTAATAGGTAGCTCCATAGCTACAGCAGCAATAGCTCCTACGATCTCTTTGTTGTAACAGGCCACCTTAACTAAACCTACATCACTGTCGATTAGTTGTTGTAAGGAGTTAGCTACCTTATTAAGGTTCAGAGTGTTCAAGGCTGGGTGGTTAGTCTCCTTAGAGAACTGTTTACCAGCAAGAGTAATGTCTAAGATGTCACTGTGGTTAGCGTCACGGATTGTGTAAGACATGAAGTCTCCTAGTTAGAATTTACTATTTACTCCACCTAGGACTGAGAAGCCTAGAAGAATAAAGTCTTTACCCTGTTCACTCTCGAACTTAAGACGCATTGATCGTCCCTTGCCACGTAGTTTCATACGAGTAACGATTACTGACTCAGGGTGGTTAAAGTCTAGAAGGTTGCTAGAGTTTACGACTGGCATACGCTTGAAGCGATAGGCCTGTTGAGGAGTGCTAGAGGAAGTACTACGGAAGTCCCAGAAAGAACTAACAAGCATAGACGATGGGTTGTCTGGTTGGTAGCCTGTTTCTTCGTTACCTTCCCATGCAGTCTCTGTGAGGCGCATGTAGGTAGTCACATAGGGTGCAGTCTTCTGAAGTAACAGATCACCCATGAAGTCATAACCAGCCTCTGCGTATGAGCTGTAGTTCGTTGTACCCCAGTCTAGAAAGTCACCTCCACTGAAGGAACCCATAGTGATCTTGTTTGTAGCACCGTCTCTAATGATAGCAATGATAGCAGGAGATCCAGTAGATACGTTAGCAACCTGTTGTGAGATAACATCGTCACCCGTAGAGGTTACTACATCATCACCAGTAATGGTCACAACATCAAGAGCAGAGAGACTAGCACCGAAGCCTGAGTAGAACTCGAAGTCTATAACGCAGTCTGTGTTAACTCCTGCATCTTCGATACGCCAAGGGTAGAATGCTCTGAGTGCAGCATCAAGTACGAGTACATTATTAATCTTAGACTCAACATCCTCACCTTGATCGGGCCAAGCCCAGTAGGCTCTCTTGTTCACACTGTCAAAGGAAGTCTTTAGTTTAGACTTAGACTCGTTAGGGATAGCATCCCAGTAAGTCTGAATAGTAGTGAGTGTCAGGTTGCTCTCAACTGGACGACCACTAGCAGCATCGAAGTCTAGAGTATGGATACCGTTGCGGCTCCACCAGACAGGTGATCCATCTGCAACAATAAAGCTACTAGCATCTACGATACCTACGTCAGTAACCTTCTTAACAGCAAAGGCTGTAGGAGTGAAGACACCATCAATACCTTCGATACGCCACACACCGTTATCAGCAAAGATGTACAGGGAAGCATCAATAACGTAGAGAACCTTGATACCTACTGCACCAGCAATACGGATAGCACCACCGTCTGTGTCTAAGAGGTCACTGATATACTCAGAGGTAGGATCGTTCTGTTGTAGACATTCACCTAGTTTATCGAAGTCAGTTATGAGCTGGCTAAACAGAATGATGTCTGTGTTCTTAGCACTGTTCAGACCTGCGTAGAAGGCACGACCTGAGAAGTTAGCTACAGTAGAGAACCTGCTAGTCTCTACCTCAGTCGTAAGACCAGAGACACCTGAGACACTAGAACGGTTCTTGTTAAAGAAGTTTAGGATGTAGTGTCCGTTACCAGTAAGTGATGTACCAGTGTAGATCTTATCCCACTCAGTTGCATTGTAAGCACCTGTAGCATCTTTACCTGAGTACCAAGGGTGTGTCAGACGCTTTGTGAGGTCCGTAGGAGCACCATTACCTGTGTTCCAGCCTGTGTTCTGTGCATCGTACTTACGTTCATCAGGGGGGCTTGTATCGTCCTCTGCATAAGTAGAGGTGTCACCCTGCCAGTCGAAGTCACGAGTACGGAAATCAATCTGTGTAACTGTTATTGTTTCACCTACGTTGTCTCGTTCAATGTAGATAGGATTGATAGAGGAAGACACTACAAGAAGAGCACCTTTGAGGGATGTGAATGTACATTTAGCTTCTGAAGCACCTACACCACCTGAAGTCTCGTATGTAGCTAGGTTAACTGTGTGAGCTTCGAGGTTAGCTGAGAAGGGAGCCTCTGCTTTGTTGTAGAAGTAAAGGGTAGCACCGTTCTGAAAGACTAGGAACTCTAGGCCTGACTGACCACCTACGTTAGCCCACGTACCTGTGGTTGTGATAGCTGCATCTGATACAGTGAAGCTAGACAGTACGGAGTTAGTTTCTTTAGCGATACCCTTACGTCTACGGCGTGAACCATCACGACGAAGATCACAGTTTAGTTCATCTACAGAAGCATCAGCTGGAAACGTAAGTTCCCCTGCCTCAGTAACCAGACCTTTGATGAAAGTATTAACTACCCTTTGAGTTAGATTCTGTGGCATTTCGTTTCTTCCGCTCCTCAAAGTCCTTACCGAAAGCCTCACGTTTCACAGCTTTAGTAGGAGTCAATGTATTAAAGTATCTTTGGATAGCATCCTTGGCCCTTAGCAGAGAAGTGTACTTGCCACTTAGTTCCTTAGGTACTACGCCTTTCTCGACATGGACCTCAAAGAACTTATAACCGCCGGGTGTTTTCTTGACATGAATAGCTGTACTAGACTTCTCAGGACATCTTGCGGTTAAGAGCTGTTTGTCATTGTTAACACTAAATTCAACGTCTACCATATGTGGGCCTTTTGTTTGCTTGCTTGAGTCGGTGCATGTCGTTCTGAACGTATGACTTCTGCCTACGTGCAGCCTGTTCGATCTTCTGGTCTACACCATTCTTGAACAAGGAGAAACATGTTGACTTAGACTCAGCAATAAGGTAAGGGAACAATACTTCATCTATGTCAGGTGTGAAGTCATCGTTGATTGAGAATGTAGGGATCTTATGTCCGTAGCATCGTGTCTTAGAGGAGGTCAGTGTCTGGCTGATCGTGCTGTCGTAGGAGTCCATAACAACATGCTCGTCATCAAACAATGTGAAGTAAGATGGAGCCTTGTCGTTACGGATCAGGACAGGTACGTTACCGTTCACTGAGTTAACTGTAATGGTTGCATCACCTTCAGCATTCAAGCTCAGGAACTCGATAGGCTCCAAGTACTTTAGAGTGCGGAAGTCTGTGCCAGTAGAGGAGATGTTGTATTGTACAGTCTCAATCTTCTTAACGTCATCAGGGATACTGAAGTGTGTAGGACGACTACTGTTAGAGAGACTTGTTAATGTAAGAAGTTCTTGATGCTCAGGTACCATTCGTGTTGACACCATGTTAAAGTAAACATCACGAACTACAGAAGCAATCTGTTCAGCTTCAATGGAATCACTAATGCTGTTGACATCCTCAGAGTCCATGTCGGACAGGATGTTCTGGACTATCTGTAGGAGTGTACGTTTCATTAGGTGTGCTCCACTACGATGGATACAACACAGTCAACATGAGCCGTTGCTCCACCATCACCTTGTACTAAGATGTAGTCGTTGTCTGTAATTGTGTTATTTGCGGATGGGTTTAAGAAGTCTACATCACCAGTAGCTGATCCTGCCTGAGTGATAGTGACTGTACCCATAGTTGCTGCGGAGGAGTTCTTTACTGTGAGAACAACGTCTGCCCCAGTGATAGACCCTGCTAGTACAGTTGTAATTCGACTAACCGTACCACCAAAGGGAATTGGTACATACATGTCTGTTGGTTCTGAGATGTCGTGGATATGTAAGTTTACTACAGAACGCCTGTGATCTTTCCATGAGCCTGAGCCTGCGCCATCGGCTACATATACATCACCAGCTGTTGCTGTGGAAGCTCCCTTAGGCTCGTGGAGGTAGGGATCTGATAGTGCTGAATGGTTGACATTTGCCATTTAATATATTCTCCTAGAGCAAGGGTAGGGTGACCCCGAAGGATCACCCTTGTAGTATTATACAGCAGGGTTCGATACGATTGTAACGATACCTTCTGGACGGTACTTCTTAACACCGTAACGAGCAGTAGTTACATACTCGTGACGTTGGTAATCTTTGTTGTACTCGTAATCCACCTCAGGCATTTGACGCCATGCACCGACGAATGGGTTAGCACCCGCATCGGAAGAGAAGAACAAGTTAGCAACACCGTTGCTAGTGGAGAAGTCTTGGGCTGTTGTGCCATCGGCTTCGAGGAGTGCACCATCTGCAACAGTTGCCTTCAGGTAGTTAGATGTATATACATCGAAACCATAGACGTTTGCTACAAAGCGCATACCAGTTGCGATACCATCACGAACAATACCTTCCCACATTGGGTTGTTAGACACGTTAACCAAGTTGGTCAAGGTGTTCAACTGGTACTCAACGGATGGGTCAACGATAGCAACCATACCACGATCAGGAACATTAGACTTCTTAAGTGCGTAACGAGCAAATGCGAAGTCAGCAAGATCGAGACGACCTGCGTTACCACCAGCGATACGGTGAGCAACACCATCAGTTGTTTCAGCTGAGTTAGCAGTAACACCAACTTCAGGAGAAGCGAAGGTTGTTGACTCGAAGTGCTCCATGATTGCACGTTCTTGCTCAGGAACAAACCGTGCTTCCAACTGTGCGCTGTAGAACGAATCCTGTGCAGCTTTCTTAGTCATGTAAGAAGCAGACTGGAGGTACTTATCTACAGTGAACTGGAACTCTGCTGTGTCCATTGGGACATACGATACAGCAGCATCTTCAGTGTAGTCGGCTACAGTTGTTTCACCGATTGTTGGGATAGTGAATGTGTCACCATCAGGGAAACCATCAAGCATACGTACATAACGCTGTGCTTGCATTTCGTCCCGAAGGATCTCTTTGAGTTCTGAGGAGTATACCTCGGAACGAATCAGACGTTGCATGTCTGTATTTGAGGAAATCATGCCAGCCATTGTGCTAGACCTTTCTTAAAGTTAATTGCCGAATTTATCACCCATCCGCATCTTATCTTCCATAAGCTGTTGTTGGATTTTAGGTGAGTAGTATTCGTTTCGGTTTTCTCGACGGAGCTTCTGGTAATAAGACCAGTCACGCTGCGAAGAGGATTGCATTGCGACACCATCAGTACGAACTGAACCTTGCGTCATTGGCTTGAAGGACTCCTGTTTCTCACCTAGCAAGGTAAAGAAAGCAGAGGGTGATTCAGAGGCTAAGTTCTGCATACGTTCAAGACTGATCCCAAGTTCTTTAGACTTGTTGAGCAGTACGTTGCTTGCTTCAGTACCATACATATCTTGTAGCTTACTATCTACAGCAGAGATGTTCTGGTTAGCTGTTGCTTGCAACTCCCGTTCTGTTAGTGTCTTTTCGACAAGGCTCTTTAAATCGTTTTCACTGACTGCAAGGTTGGTATGTCCCTCAGTAACTGTGCCACTTGTATTAGTATTGGACTCTAGAGGTTTATCGGTAGTGGACGCCGATGCCCTTCCCTCTAGTTGTTGCAAGAGCTTGGCCGCATAGTCCTGTTTGCCTAGATCATCTCGCATCTGAGAGAGTTGATCTTCAAGGTTCTTAATGTAAGCATCAGCTTCCATCTTCCCCTTAGCTAGAACTTCTGGGTCTTTCCAATTCTCGCCACGTGTCTCTACGAGCTTCTGCAAGTAAGATGCCTGTGGTTGGGTTTCTTGTTGCGTAGTCTCTGTTGTCTGCTGGTCCTGTGGTTGGGAGTCAGTAGACTTTGCTTCATCAAAGATTGACATTATTGTTTTCGATCCTTACGGTTGAGGTCTATAAGATTTAAGATGTCATCAAGAGCAGCATTGTACTCATTGACAGCTATCTGTTTTTCAGCCCATCCGGGGCTGTAGTCTCGAACAGCATCTTTTCTTTGTAGTGTCTGTTCGATAACATTAGTAAGGTCTTCAAAGGCGTTGCGGTAGTTCATCACCTCTTTGATGCGTTTATCTTTCGCATCACCCTTGAAGCCTTTAATCCATACTGAGTGCATTAAATACCCATTTCACTTGCTTCCATCAGGCGTTCCTCGTTAGCAGCTTGCATGTCCTGTACTTTAGACTGCGTTTCCATCTGCTCTGTTACAGAGATGTTATCTGCGAAGAGTGTAGGCTCACCTAGTTCATATGCAATGATACGAGCTAGTTCCTTACCTGACAGGTGTGGTGCTACAGTCGGGTCTTGTGCTTTGACCGCAGCCATCTGAATTAAGTTCTGTACACGACGAGCACGTTCAGCGAAGTGTCGAGCACCTACTGGTTCGATCTTACCGCTGGACGTAATGTCCTCACGAGTAATGTCCATGAACTTAGTGAAGCCCCGAGCATCATCCAAGATACGAATGGTGTCAGAACGATTCATATAACGACGAGACATCTCAAGCATACTGTTCAAGATAGGCTCTAGGAAGGTACGTTCGAAGTGCGCAGCCTTGTGTTCAAAGATACGAGAGGCTGAGTTCTGTAGTGTCTGTACTTCGAAGGCAGTCTTCTCACCGGGGGTACGGATACCCATAGCTTGTCGAGGAGCACCTGCCATCTCTTCCATCTTGTTCTCTAGGACTTGGATCTGCATGTCAGCATTAAGAGCTGTTGCATCAGGAGCCATGTAACCTACATCACCCTCTTCACCAAGATAGATACGAGCACCGGGTTCGAAGTCGAAGTCTTCTACATCACCCTTGATCTTAAGAATAGGGTAAGCAATCTGATCGAAGACATCAGCCTTGAGGTTCTCTAGGTGGTCAATGCGGTACTGCATACCTACAAGATTATCTAGTGGTCCCATTGCGTAGAGGTTATCAGGACGGTTTCTCCATCCACTGTGGAAGATCGGAGACTTGCCTAACCATGAAGGGTTCTCTTGGTTGTCGATAACATAAGCACGATCAACAATAGTAATGATACGATCTGACATGAACTCGTTAGAGGATTGGTCATAGATGTCACCGTAGAAGGTGAGGATCTCTACGTAGTCAGACTCGTAGTACTGTTGGATATTAGAGAAGCCATCAGCTGTGAAACCTTCACCCTTGTCGATGTGTCCCTCAGAAGAACGGACTGCCTTACGAGCACCCATCATCTTATCTAGGACTTCCTTCAGGTAGCTGTTAGAAGGATCAGCATCAATCATACGTTTGATCTCGCCAAGTGACTTGATACTACGAATGACCTTAGGTGAGTCTTCGAAGGAAGTAGCTGTAGGGTTGAAGCAGATGTCATAAGGAGATACACGTTTAAGGCGTGGGCCTGTGTACTTCTGAATGAACTCACCTGACTCTTTATTAACGAACCCGTCTTCCCAGTCTACCATAGCGAAGCAGTTACCGTAGAGAATCCAGTCCTGTACAATATCAGATACTGTAGTAATGAAACCTGACTGGCTGATCTTGTTCTCCATGTAGGCTTGGATTACTTCACGTTTCTCTCTCTTTGCTGAGTCCCGTGTACTAGCTTCCCAGCGCATCCACTTCTGTTGTGGGAACAACGTAGCGAAGTAGTTAGCATGTAGGTTGTCAGAGATCTGTGTAATCTTAGGAGTAGTAGTTGTGTTAGACCAAGGCAGGATTGCATTAGCTGTTGTAGTTGTATCGGTAGCATATATGTAGTTACGTAATTGCTTAGTCTGCTCGACCCACGGACTACGAAGTGAATGCCACAGACGCCACTTATCTGCAATCTCTACAGCAAGCTGATCTGGATTAATCAGGTGTTCAATATCAATGGTGTCCATTACCTACTCCCTGCTCTGAAACGACTATTCGCCCAGACAATATTACTTTCCCGCTTCCTGTTAAGGTTGCGTGTCGGACGTACAGCCATATCAACGGCAGATGCTAAGGCATCAATTACGTCATCATGTGGCGGATTACGACTGGATAGCTCGTCTTCCAAGTACTGTGTGTTACCACCTCTGTAGTGCCACATCTGTAAGTTGTCATACCTAGGCTCTAAGACAGAAGCTATACGTTCCTGTTTGTTACCTTGGTTCTTGTTAGGTCTGAACTCCTCAATGCTTAGAGCAAGTCCATGTCCCTTGATTAATTCTTTTAACTGTTTAACGATAGCCATCTGAGCTACAGTAACCTCTGCACGTAGTTTCCTGAAGGACCACTTAGTGTGCATATCAAAGATGTGATCGAAGTACTCAGCAATACGGTCAGTCTTGAACCTGTCAATGTCTAAGACATATACATTGTTGTCAGCATCTACACCTACAAGAACCAGTGCTGTGTAGTCAGCCTTAGATCTTAAACTAAAGGCGAAGTCAATAGCTGCAAAGAGGTTTAGCTTACTATCTTTGTAGTACCAGAAACCATTGTCTAGCTTGAGGTGCTTCCTATCGAAGTACTGGATCTTCTCTCTGCCTACAGGTATGTTATCTGGATCACTAGGATCGTTGTAGTACTGAGCCTTGAACTGTCCCTTGTCTAGGTACTTGCCTCGTTTCTTAGCTAAGGTCTGGATGTCGAACCCGAACCACTTACCATCTTTACGTTGCTGCCTAGGCCACAGGAACTCACCAGTACCATCACCTAAGTTCTCGACTGGCTTCTCCATGATCTCATAGATATTATCTTCACCGACCTGTTCACCGTTATCATCGTAGAGAACTTCTTTCATCTCCATCAGATCGTTGTACAAGTCCTTGCTGTGGTATCGTGTACCTACTACCCACTCCTGTGCATCAGCACCTTCAATAGAGGAGAGCAGTGAGTACTGACTAGCAACCTTGTTTCTACCTTCAGAGGTTAGAGCATTCTCTGCTACAACAACATCATCAAGTACAGCAATGTCACAGTGCAGTCCAGTCAAGGATGTAGTCAAACCACCAGTGAAGATACTAGGGTCACGTACATTCTCTTTCTTACGGAGAGGATGGTCTAAGCTAATCTCTGAGTTAGTCCACCGAGTACGTTTACCTTCTTCTTGGTGTATGTGGTCAGGCCAGTAACGTCTATAGATCTCTGAGGTAAGGATACCTTTAATGAAGCTAAGTTGCTTCTCAGCTAAGTTAGCTGTAGCAGAGATATACAAGATACGGAGTGTAGGGTTCTTAGTTAGTTCCCATGCTACCCTGTAAGCTACTAACCGTGACTTGCCGTGGTCTCGTGGGAACAAGAGAAGCTGGAAGTCTTTAGCATCTTCCCTTGTCCACCACTCAACTACTTCCTTATGGCAATCCCCTAAGACCTGCTGTGGAGCAACCAACTGTATGAAGAACTCTAGGTCATTCTCAGCTGCTTGTCGTATCTGGTCTAATGTGTCTTTGGTTGCCATAGTGTTTCCTTGCGGTTAAGGTTGTACAGGCCAGTCA
>Ga0181558_10002058_pt1 | contig 19338 bp, 14 predicted proteins | sample 011ome_22_FD_133754 | JGI IMG/M metagenome (GOLD analysis project Ga0181558, IMG submission 133754) | Coastal salt marsh microbial communities from the Groves Creek Marsh, Skidaway Island, Georgia - 011507BT metaG (megahit assembly) | ecosystem: Environmental > Aquatic > Marine > Intertidal...
ACTCTGTTCTTCCTAGACCGGACCAATCGAACATCCCTCTCAACGCGCAAGAGGTTCGCTCGGATACCAACCACCCGCAATGGATGAAAGACATGTGGGCGCAACAAACGAAAGCGCTCACGGAAGAGGCGAAGAAAGAGTTAGAAAGGAAGATTTATGAAGGAGCCATACCGCCAGAATTGTCGCACGCGAAACCCGGGGATGTTATATTCGTCACGTTCGCGACGCACTCGGTGAGGGATTTCGCGAAAAATTGGGTCGACGCGGCGAGACGGTTAAAATTAGAGCCGCACTTTGTCGGCGCTTTAGACGAGAAGATGATGAAAGATTTAAAAGATTGGAACGTGCCGACGATGTTGTTGACTGGGAACTCGGTTTTAGCGAACAGGGGAGTGCAATTTATTACGGCCGGGAGCGCCGCGTTCAAGAAGATGGGAACGGTGAAGACAAAGTTTGTGCAGGATTTGTTGGACATGAACTTGAATCCGATTTTATCCGACGCGGATGTCGTGTGGATGAGAGACCCGAGGGGATACTTCAACAAAGGTACGTACGGGGAAGCGGATATTTTAGTGAGCACGGATTGCATAGACGTTCCTGGAGATAAAGACGATTCGAATAAGTGCGCGCACGTGAATTTCAACACCGGAATATTACACATCCGAGCGACGGAGGCGTCGAAGAATTTTTTACAACAGTGGAAAACGAAAGTGGCGACGTCGACGATTGCGTGGATGAGAGACCAACCGGCGTTTAATTTGTTAATGCACGAGGGCGTGAGCGGAATGCATTTAGAAAATGCGATTAAATTGAAAGATCCAGCGGACAGAGGGAAGGAAGGTTTCAGGATGGTGTATTACGCCGCAAACGCTACGGTAAAATTAGGGGTCTTGCCGAATTGGCTCTTCGGGAACGGACACTCGTATTTTGTCCAATGGCATCACAAGCAGTTTCCCGAGGATGGTGAACCATACGCGGTGCACACGACGTACCAATACGGAGACGACGGGCAATATGCCTGGGGGAAGAGAGAGCGCATGCGACAAGCTGGGATATGGACCGCTGACGATAGAGAGTATTACGAAGACGCGAACGCGAAATATTTAATCGTCCCGGATGTTTTCGCGCAGGTGAAACACGCGAACGGTCCTGGCGGTACGAAAATGAAAACAGTCGGGTTCGGAAAAGACGATTACAGAGTAGCCATCGAAAGACACTTCGCTGAAGATAAAGTGCGAAGAGAAACCGTCAGAAATTTATTGGCGCTGGGGAAGCTTTTAGACAGAACGGTTATTTTACCCGAACCGAGGTGTTATTGCGACAAGATTTGGAACAATTTGAACGGGTGCCGAGCTCCCGGCGCGGAGAAATTCGTGCTACCGTACTCGTGTCCCATGGACCACTTATACGATTTACCGAGCTGGTTTCGCAGTGGTTTGAAGTTTAGGGAGCCTGGCTTTTTAGCCGATTCGAGAGTTCCAGATAGCGTCAGAAACGACATCATTCGCGTGAACGTCGAGAGGAGGAAAAATTCAGCGTTAGTTTTAGAAGGCGACGATGATGGACGAGCAGAGAAGATGGAGACGATAAAAAATTCGTTCGATATCGACGAAAAAGAAGAAGGGAGTAAATCCGCTTCTTCTTCTTCTTCTTCTTCTTCTTCGGACGTCCAACTTCCCTTTGGTTTTACCGCCGCGATGGCTGAAGAAGCGTTGAAACCTTTCAGTTCGCACGCCGTCATCGAGTTTGATTACTTGGCCGAAGAAGGCGCCTTTTGTGGCTTCCACAGCGAGGAAGAGAACCACCTCTTCGACGATTCCGTCCGAGGTGCTTTGAGTCACTACCAATACTACTGCTTCACCGAGCCTTGGCAAGCCGCGGGCGCGCCTCGTTCCGGTCGACACCCGAACGAACCGTACGAACCGCAAGTCGTCAAAAGACACTGCGGCGAAATGGACACCGCCATGCGCTTTCTCGGTAAAATACACTTGGGCGTCATCGAGCACGTAAACAAAAATGAAAATCCGTTACAATGCACGTGCGAGTTTGGTTTTGCTCCTCCGACGCCGCTCAACGCCGTCGCGAGAGGACCGGCGTGCACGCACGAGAGTCACGTTTCACGATGATGATGATGATGATGATGATGATGAGAATACGTAGAGCGGCAATAGTAAAAGCAAAAGTAGTTATTAGTTACTTAGCAGCAGACATGGCAGAGATTTTAATTAGCATCGAGAAGATTTTAGTAGCCAAAAACAACATCATCACTCACGCCGGGGGAACAAAAAAGAGAGAGAAGAGTTCGTTGAAGAGAAGATGGAAAAGAATTTTTTCCAATTCCACGCGCTCTTTCTTCACACATACCACACATAAAATGGCTCTTCCCGTCCCAAACGTGACCCCAGCCAACGCGCTCAAAGCGCACGCGATCGTCTCCGTTCTCTTCTCTTTACCCGTCGTCATCTCTGGCGCGGGTGGGTTTCTCGAATTGGTGAGCGATGGCGCGGTGAAAGCGTCCCAATTGAAAGGTCCGATTGCCAATTTGCTCACGCACATCACGTACGTAGACTTTGTTAAGAACTTGTACATCTCTTTGATTTGCTGGACGGTTTCGAGCAAAGCGGTGACGGTTCAAAAAGTCGTCTGCAAGATCAACGTTTTGATGATGGTTGGAGCGACGCTCGCGTTGAAATATTCTCCGCCAGTTGCCGGAGGGCCACTCTTGCCGCCTCCGGCGCTCGCTTACTTTTCCGTCATGTCGGTCTTATATTGCCTCGCGCTTAAAGTGCCGCAAAAAGCGTTGAAGATGCTTCCGAGTTTACCAAAGATTGGTGGTGGTTCGAGCGCCACTCCGGCGAAGAGAGCGACGCCGGCGAGACGCGCGTCGACTCGAAGACGTTAAAATACTTTAAAAATTAAGGTTGCGGGTAAAGTATTCAAATCTTCGCCCCGCTGTTAAAGTCACAAAACACACTCTCACACCATTTGTAAATGTCACACGTTAAATATACTAAATATAAATTACAACATCAGCAGACGCGCGCAGTAGTAGCACAACCATCGCGGCGGCCCTTCGTCTATTCTCCTTCTTCTCCTTCACCTTTTTCGAACGATCTGTTCATAATTTCAGTCATCAACTCCGTGTTCGCTTTCACGATGTCTTCGTCCACAAACGACTCCAACATGTCGTAATCGAACTCTTCGCAATACGCTTTCCTGGCTTCCAAAATGCGCAAAGTCACCGCTGGATTTACCTTTGCGAATTCTCTTATCCAACTGTCCCCGTCGCCTAACTCGATGCCTTCCATCGCGTTTCTCAAATCGTTATAATCGGGGCACTGCACTTTTCCGTCGTATCCCGTAACTTGAGGAGCGAACCCTCCGTCGTTGCCCGCGCCTTCCAAATGCGCTTGAACTACGCGAATCGCAACGTACGTGAATAAACGTTTCAAAGTTCGCGCGGCTTTCCGTTCCGCGAGCTCGCCGTCTTGCGGCGTGTACAAGTTTGGGTAGTTTTTGTCCCTATCTTCTCGCTTCTTATTGACGCAGACTTTCTCACTCCTTCTCGTTGTAGTCTTAGGACGAGTTGTTGTTCTTCGTCCAAACTTTATCGTCGTCGTCGTCGTCGTCGTCGTCCTCGAAGATAGAAAAGAAGCGTTCATGAGATGATAGCAATAATCGCGAGCGCTCTCTCTCTCTCTCTCGACCTACCGCTCACTTAGTCCCACTGCTCGACCCGAGCGCAGCCGCGTGCGACCAGACGAGCACAACTCCCGCGATTCCAAAAGTCACCGGAAAACGAAGTCGCTTGTGCGGCCTCAGCGCGATGCCAACGGCAGGGATAACTGGAGCTAACGCGATCGGCCAAAGGTTCGAATAGTTCGGCGCTCTTTTTCTTCTTCTTCCCTCTTCGTTTATCGTTTTCGCGATATCGTTCTCGTCTGATGACATTTGATGCGGAGAGAGTGTGAGGAGTGCGAAGAGGATTCTTTTGCTTTGACGATGTGTGATGGGACTTTTTTTTACCGTAAACATATATATTTTCAGCTTCCGCGCGCGCTCGCTCTTCTTCTTCCCCGTGTTCTCTCTCTCTCTTTCGGTCGTCTCGCAAGTTTTGTGCGCGCGTGTTTGTATTTATGAGATGATGTGTGATATGTATACTATTACAAAATGGACGAGAGAGGATGAGAATCACGCGACAGCAGCGCGCGTTCTCACTTCTATCTCTCTATTATATATATACTATATATAATATGTATATATATTAACTCAAAGCGGCTTTCCCGCCCATGATAACCGCGCCCCAGCCGCCTAAGATCACAAACACCAAATGTTCTTCCTTCCAGTTCCCCGGGTTCATCGGATCCTTCCACGGGTAGCTCACTTTAGGTGGTGCGTTCGGATCGGCGGCGTAATATCTCTTTTGAAACTGAGCAGCGCCGGCGTTCCTCATCTTAGAAGAAGCCGATGATCGCTGCATTTGTTGCTGCGCGAGTCTGCGAAGCGCCGCGACTCCTGACATGATGATGTGTGTGTATAATACGTGTTAAATACGTGTAAGTGTGCGCGCGTGTTTTGCGTCTTTTCTTTTTTTGTGCATCTTCGTAGAGACTTTGAAAACCCTAAACCTCTTAAACCCTAAACAAAAATGTGCCAAAGTGCGTTCTTCATTTTCTCCACACACTTTTAACGAAACGATTCTGAGATGATGAACGCCTCCTCCTCCTCCTCTTCGATCAAGCTTTCCTCGATTCCGTCGCGCGGGGCCGCCTCCTCCCGCGTCGCCGCCGCTAGAAACTGCGGCGGGAAAAGAAGAAGTTTTATGAGGGTCAGCGCGGAGCAACGACAGAGATACGAAACTTCTGCGGATGCATCTTCATCATCATCATCATCATCTTTATTGGTGCACACGGTCAGCCCGGGCGATTCGCTCTACGGCGTGGCGATGCAGTACGACGTGGACCCGAGAGATTTGATCGTGCGTTTCTCTTTATTTTCTCTCTCATAGCGTGTTTTATTAGGTCTTTGTTTGTGTATCATCTTCTCCCTCGTGAAATTTTCGAATTCCTCTCTCTACTCTTTTTTTGAATTCGTGTTGATTCAAACACAAAAAAATGTGAGACTTATTGTGTAAAATATTGACGTCGTCGTTCTTTCTTTCTTTCTCTCTTTCTTTCGCGCAGGCGGCGAACGCGAAGACGCTCGGCGGATTCGAGTACGTGTTACCGGGACAACGACTGGTCGTGCCCGGACGATATTCAAGAGGAGGAGGAGGAGGAGGAGGTTTATTATTAGGACAACAGCAACAAAAGCAAAACGCAGCGATGAAAAATTTAGCGCCTTCGCGGAACGAGGCCTCGTACGTCGGAGAAGGAGAGGAACGACAGCAGCAGCAACAACAGCAAAGACAACAACAACAAGGTTTATATAAAAATGGTAATATTAGTAGCGGTGTAGTAGCGGGGCAGCAACAAGCGAGAATGCCGACGATCGTGACGGCGGTGTCGTTTGTTTTCGGCCTCGCGTTTGGGTTGTTTTTGTTTTCGCGAGAACGAGAATGAGAGTGCTTTATTTTTTGTATTTTTTGCTACGTGATGTGTATATGTTATTCTACTACTCTATGATACAATTTCTTTCTACGTGTTACTCTTCTACGTGCTACGATAAGCGTTCTTTTCCTTCTTATTCTCATTTTTTACTGTGGCGGCGGCGGCGGCGGCGGCGGCATTCCTCCTTGCATTTGATTTATCATCGCCATCGGCGCCGCGTTCATGCCAACCATCATCCCAGGTGGTGGCGGTGGTGGTGGCATTCCCGGCATCCCACCACCCATCATCATCATACCTGGAGGTGGTGGTGGCGGCGGCATCCCACCCGGCATTCCTCCTCCCGGCATCACGCCCATCCCGGCGAATCCGCTTATGCCGCTTCCGTCCGAAAACATCGCGTGCGGTCTCAAATGTCTGCCCCCATACCCACCGTTATTCTGCATTCCAGCTTGCGCTAACAACCTTTCCGCTTGACTCCCGTGCCTCTCCCCGTTCGTATCTTTCTTATACGCGTACACGACCGTAATCTGCTTCCCGGCTAAAAACTGCCCGTGCATGGCTTCAATCGCCCGATCGCTCGCTTCGAACGAATCGAATTGCACGAATCCAAACCCTCGGCTCTCCCCCGTGTCCGGATCTCTTTGCACTTTCGGCGCGGTAATCACCGACCCAAACGCGCTGAATGTGTCGTACAACATCTTCTCGTCGATTTCCGAATCTAAATTCCCGACGAACAAATTCGCCCCCACGCCGACGTCTTGCCCTTTCCCACCCTCTTGATTGCTCGCTTTGTTCACTCGTATCGGTTTCCCGAACACTTTAATCATGTTTAAAATCTTCACCGCGTACTCGCAATCTTCCTCTCTCTTCATCTCCACGAACGCGTACCCCTGATGCGACGACGTCACCCGATCTTTCGGCACGTACACCGACGCCACCGGTCCGCACTGAATGAACAATTCCCAGAGTAAAGTCTCGTCCATTTGTGGGTCGAGATTCCCCACGTATAACGTCGCCTCGGGGTTCTTCTCCGTCGAGTGTTGACCCAACGTGTTCGTCCCGGCGGAGACGGTGATGCGACCGCCGGCGAGGCCGGACATCGTCGACATCGTCGCCATGATGTGCTATTTTCCCTTTTGTGTTTTGTTCTCTCTCTCTCTCTCTCGATAATAATATGGAGAAGAGAATTGGAAAAAAAACAGACTCGTACAAACGCAGAGAGCCGCCACAGAAAAAAAAGGCGAACATATAAGAAGTAAGAACTCTCTCTTTAAGAAGAAGAAGAAGAAGAAGATATAATAACAATGCGACCGCTGGAAGAGTCCGAAGTCGCGCAAGTGTTCGAGAAGCTGTTTAAATTCATCGGGAAGAATTTACGACACGTGTTAGAATCATCAGACGGAGGAGGCGACGGCGACGAGAGCAACGATTCGGAGGATTCGTTTTGCTTTCGCTTGCACAAGAACAGAGTGTATTACGTCCGGGATAAAGTGGTGAAAAGAGCGACGAACATTTCGAGAGATAATCTGGTGACTTTAGGACAAAATATAGGCAAGTTTACGCACTCTGGGAAGTTTCGATTGACTATTGGGGCGTTGGATTTGTTGGCGGCTCACGGGAAGCACAAGATGTGGGTGAAACCGACGAGCGAGATGTCGTTTTTATACGGGAATCATTTATTGAAGTCCGGGTTGGGTAGGGTGACGGAAAACACTCCGGTGAATCAAGGGGTGGTTATTTTGAGCATGAGCGACGTGCCGCTCGGGTTTGGCGTGTGCGCAAAGTCGACGCAGGAGTGCAGGAAGGCGGATCCGAGCGCGGTGGTCTGTTTCCATCAGGCGGATATAGGGGAATACTTGAGAGCGGAGGACGATATGGTGCCGGGAAAAAAAGAGTGAAAGCACTGTAGCGTATGAGCGAATTCACGAATTATCATCGATCACTTTTCGCTCGGCTTTTGTAGAAGTATGTTGTAGTTTATATATTTAGTAAATTTGGTTTTGTTATATACATTTGTGCGCGCCGCGTGTTTCTCTCTCGTTTCGTTCTAAATCAAACTAAGTTCTTTCTAATCAATACTACGTTCTTCTCTTCTTCTTCTTCTTCTTCTTCTTCTCAATCGTCCAAGAAAGAATCGCGATCGCCGTCATCGTTCTGTCGATTTTGTTGTTGTTTTTGAACACCAAGCAATGCCCTGGCTGCATTTTCGGTGTTCAAAGAACCGTCGTCCGCGTTGTTATTGTTGTTATTCTCCGCTGGACTTCTCGGCGCAAACACCAAAGAACGTCTCTGTTGTTGGTGCTGTTGCCCTCTTCTCTCGCCGATTTGTCCTCCTCCCACATCCATCGCTGCGTTCTCTTCGTCTCCGTCGTCGTCTGCTTCCATCTCGTCCTCTTCTTCCTCCACGGGTATTCGAAACCGCACGATAACGCTATCTTGCGACTCCTCGGCGCAGCCGGTTTCTTTGTCCACCACCACCTGTCTCGCGCTATAAAATCTGTGAACCATTTCCAGCCGTCTCGCGTTATCCGCGAAGCCGAAGAAAACGACGTCTGGTCTCGTCATCGTTCCAAGAAAGCCTTTACCTAACTGCTTGGCGCTTAAAATACCTCTCGTCGCCACCGGGGGAAGACGTCGAGCGTCGTCGTCGTTCTGCGTGTTGGGGTAGTTGCTATTCTTGTTCCTAACCGCAATCGCGCGCATCTCGGCTAATCTCAACTGCGCGGTTCTCGCGCTCCCTCGTCTTCTTCTCCTGACTCCTCCTCCTCTTCTTCCATTTTCCCCGTCTCCGTCGTCTCCGTCGTCGTCGTCATCGTCCAACTCTACCCGAGGCGCGACTGGCACCCCTCTCAACTCCACTCCCGCGCTCGCCGTCGCCGTCTTCTCTCCCGCGATGTGCACCACCCCTTCTCTCCCAACCACCACTTCCACTCGCGCGCTCACAAACTTCAACCGTTCCGTCGCTTCTCTCAACACCGACGCAGACTGATAATCTAAATCTAACCAATACGGTACTTCCTCGAACCGTCTGGTATCGATCGCCATCGCGATATCTTCCACGTCTTTTCGATTGAGCGGGCCGTAAATCGGAACGTCTTGGACGATATCGATTTCCCCTCCGAACGAAGAAAAGCACAAGACTGGCGTTAATCCTTGTTTCGCTCCGTCACCGTTCATTGTATTATTATTATCTTTCCTCCGTCGTTCTCTTCTCAAAAGTTTCACGTGCGCGCCCGTCGCGTTTACGTTTACCAAACCTTTCACCACTCTCAACAACCCGTTCGAGTCGACTTTAAATGCGATTTGGTTTTGCACCACCGAAGTGCACACGTACGACTTTTGCTCGAATATTTGACCACTCCCGTTGTTGTTGTTATTAATGTTACTATTCTCTCCTCCGTCGTTATCCTCGTCAGACACGCTCACGTCCGCGTGCACGTCCACGCCGTGCGCCTCGTCCGGTCGCAACACGAGCGACATTTGCGTCGGATTGAAGTACAAAGTGAGCGTTTTTTTGTTCAACTTTTCAAAGAGCGGGAGAATGCGGTCGAGCCAGGAGAGGCCGAGCTGCGTCAGAGTTCCTCGCAGCTTCATTTGTTATTGTTGTTTCTCTCTCTCTGTCTGTCTGTCTGTCCGAGAGAGCGTTACGCGTGCGAGTAGTGTTTATCGATATATCGAACGCGAATTTACTTTTTGGGGAGAAAAATTTTGAAAATTTCCCACATAAAATCGCGCGCGTAAGAAGAAGAAGAAGAAGAAGAAGAAGCGAGAAGAAGAAGACGACGACGACGAGAACGAAGAAGAGATGGACGAGGAGAGAGTGTTGCACGCCGTCGCTCTGAACGACAACAAAAATAATCGTCACCGAGAAGAAGAAGAAGAAGAAGAAGAAGAAGAAGAAGAAGAGATTTTGTCGACAAAAACGCTCTCGACGCGATTGGAGGAAAAGCGAAGCGCGATTAAAGCGTGGGAGAACACCTTCGTCGGGAGGAAACCGACGCGAGAGGACGTGGTGAGAGACGAGAGAGCGAGAGCGATGTATCGAGAATACAAGGCGCTGCTGACGGAGAGCGAGGATTTGGAGAGGAGGAGGAAGAGTAGGAGGAGGAACGATGCGACGACGACGACGACGACGACGACGACGACGACGGGAGGAGGAGGAAGAGATTTCGAAAATGTGCACCACCACCAAAAGACGAGAAAAATGGAGAGAAAAATCGAAAGCGACGACGACGACGACGATGAAGTCATCGCAGCGACGCCACCGAGGAAACAACAAACGACGGGACAACAACTACAAAATCACAATCAGCGCGCGGCTGTGACGAAAGCAAAATTTGCGGAGAAAAAGAAGAAGAGTGGTGCCGACGATAGTCTCGCCGCGGCGGCTGCTGCGGCGGCTGAAGAAGCTCTCGCGTTGGAAGAGGCGAAAAAGAAGAAGTTGATGACGACGACGACGACGACGACGACGACGACGAAACCAAATAGTTTATTGGCGATGAAAAGTAGTAACAAAACAGCCTTCGCTTCCTCCTCGTCGTTTGCGCGCATCGCGAATAAGCAAAAGAGTCAGACTTACGAACCTTTACTGTGCGAAGAGGACGAGAGAAATCGAGCAAAGGAAAGATTAGGCGCGTTGAAGAGGCAGGAGATGCACGCGATGGAAAACGCGAGTTTAACGAACGCTCTGAAAGGAAACGTCGTAGGACCAAGGAAGAAAAAGAAATTGGACGTTCGAGAAGAAGAACTTGTAGCACCACGAAAAACGGAAGAAGAAGAAGAAAGGCAAGAACGGCGACAACAAGGGGTTGTGGCTGGAAAAGATATCACAGCTGCAAAACAAGAAGGAAATGACAAAGATGCATCGATAGGACAAAGTAGTGTAGTATTTAGCTCGTCGGGAGACGTCATGGGAGCACAAACGATGACGACAAAAAATACGCTTCCACCGACATTTTCGCCACCAAAGAAAACCGCAGCGCAAATCCGTGCGGAGCACGCGAAGCGGTTCCCAGAAGTCGGGGTCGCCAAGAAAACGGCAAAATTTAGAGGCGTGAGCGAACACTCGCGACGCAAGACGTACAAAGCTCCAAGGCGCAGAGCGGGTAGTGCAAAGCGCCCGCCAAAAGTGTACACGCGGGAAGCCGCTCGAAGTGGTGGCTCGAAACACCTCAACGCAGAGAGGCGAGAGCGCAACGCAAAAGGCAAAAGCGGGAAATTTTCCGTCGGTGAAGGCGACGATGATTTGTACAGCAGTAAAAAGAAGTACGACGACGATGACGACGACGAAGACGACATCGAGAAGCACAAATTGGATGCTCTAGCTGCGGAGCGACGTAAAAAATTGGAGGAGTTGAACGACGATACGTTGCAAAAGTACATCGTGGACGTTCGCGAATGCCTCTCCGATGCCGCAGTGAAGAAAGCAGTACAAAGTGCTAATGATGAAACGATATTGAAAGAGAAACTTCGCTTGGTTTTAGAGCGTGGATTTGGGTTTCCAGCGTTCAAGCCTGGACAAATAGACGTGATTTTACGCGTCTTGAAAGGTGCAAACACTTTGGCGTTGTTGCCCACGGGTGCAGGAAAGTCTCTGACCTATCAGCTTCCGGCATTACTGTTACCTGGGATCACTTTAGTCATTTCACCTTTACTTGCATTGATGTCCGATCAAATGCGCGGTTTGCCGCCGGCTTTAAAAGGCGCGTGTTTGCGTTCGGACGCTTCCTACGAAAAGACAGAGGAAACGCTCGAGGAGGTGAAAAGCGGTACCGTCTCAATTTTATTCGTTTCTCCGGAACGACTTTTGAACGAAAAGTTCTTGTGTGCACTGCGAGAATGTCCGAATGGGGTGAGTTTAGCGTGCATCGACGAAGCGCATTGTGTCTCGGAATGGTCGCATAATTTTCGACCCGCGTATCATCGACTCGGTTCTATTTTGTTTAATCGAGTGATGAAGAATGGAGCAAACACTTGTAAAACGTTTCCAGTGTTAGCGCTCACGGCGACTGCAACGAAGAAAACGGAGATCAGCTTACGCGAGACTTTGAATATTGCTCCAGAGAACGCGCTCAGAAACGATGCAATTCGTGATAACTTGTTCTTATCGGTCATTCGGGTCCCGTCGTGCTCGCGAAATTCAACGCTTTTGCACTTTTTGCAAAAAGATCATCCGAAAGGAGCGGCAATAGTCTACGTGGCGTTCAAAAACGAAGCAGAATCAGTAGCAAACTACTTAAAGGTCGAAGGCGTCGCCGCGCGTCCGTATCACGCTGGTCTCGATAAGAGTGAACGCCACAGAACGCAAGTGCAATTTCAAGAGAACAAAGTTCGCGTGATAGTTGCAACGGTTGCTTTCGGCATGGGTTTAGATAAACCGGACGTTCGATATGTGATAAACTACGCGTTACCGAGGTCGCCGGAGTCGTATATTCAACAGTGTGGCAGAGCTGGTCGAGACGGAAACGAAGCGCATTGTTTGACTTTTTTGGATCCTGAAGATTACTTGCGTTCGCGGTCGTTGACGCACGCGGATGGATGCGATGTTGCAAGCATACGAGATCTCATGGAAATTGTATTTCTTGGCAACGGCGACATTCCGAACGCAAAGTCAATTCTGAAAAAGAAGAAAAAGAAGAGCGGAAGTGAGGACGAGGACGAGGATGAGGAAGACGACGTCGAGAAGAGGAAGACGGATTACGATGCTTATGGTAATTGGATACCGAAACTTGGGCGCATTAAACCGGATATCATCGCACCAATTATTGACGTAAAACTCGAAGCAATTGAAACAGCATTATCATGCCTAGAGTTGTGGGGACGGGACGCGCAGTCCGTAACATCTCCGGGTTCTCGTGACGTGAAATTGGACAAGGAATATTCAAATTTACTTCGCGTGCTGCCAGACTTTCGCTCCACGTGCGAAATACGCTTCTTCGGCCGTGACCCGAAAGAGATTGCGAAGCAAAGCACGCTCGTTGATGCCATCTTGAAGCTCTGCCCGGAGCCAAAAGCGGACGGCGCGAGAATCTTCGATATTTGCAAATCAGCATTTTTAGCCAACTGTTCTCTCGATGACGTCGCATTCCAATTGAAAGCTCTACGTGATAACAAAGAGGCAGGATACGAAATTCGCGACCGAGCGCTCGGTTTCGAGATCTTGCGCGATCCACCAAAAGGAGAGAAATTACGAAAGCTGGCATCCGATTTAGCCAAGCGTTTGGATGCAGTAGAGAAAGGAAGCGTCAAGAAGCTGGATGCTTTGTATATGGCGTTGGATTACGCCGCTGACGCGGAAGAAGATGACGTGCAAGGCGCTCGATTGCGCGAAAGTTTGAAGTGGTACTTGAACGCGAACGAAGAGGAGGAGGAGGAAGAAGTTGAAGTAGAACCAAAAGAAGGAGAAAAAGACGTATCGATTCGCAGAGTTACCGAAACAAAACGGCCAGAGTGCGTGCTGACAGAAAAGCGCATGCTTCTTGCGGATATTCGCGAAATACTCACGCATCGTAGAGGTGGTAAAGCCGGTGGTGCTGGTATCCTTCGCGCTCGCGCCGCGGCCCGCGTTTTACACGGCATCGGGTCGCCAAAGTACCCCGCCGCGGAATGGCGAAGAGGTGGCTCTGCACATCTGTGGGAACGCCATCGAGACGTCGATTTCTACACCGTAGTCAAAATGTGCGACGCTGAAATCTTGCGCGTGAGAGGCGTGGTACCCACAACTAAGAATAGTGATGAATAGAAAAACTAGTTTTTTAGAGCAGTTAGCATTATTGTATTAGGCACGCAAAATTTGTATAAACTTGTATTACACGAGAAATAATCGTCTTTACGGTTGAGGAGGTGACTCTGGCTTACCAAGCGTCGTCGTTGACGTAGGCGGCGCCGGCGCCGGTGGCGGGGTCCTTTGCTTCTTTCTCCCACTTGAATTTCCTCTCGGTGAGCACGTGCTAAAGAGATTTCCTAAACCGAACAAGTCTGATGCCGAAGCAGCGCTCTTCTGTTGTTCTTGTTGCTGTTGCATTTCATGCGGATCCGCCGCGCTATCATTGATGTTGCTATTATTTTTATCCGAAAACAACTCGTATTTGATGGAATCTTTGTTATTTTTCTCGATCTCGTCGTCGTCGTCCCCTAGGTGAGAGGACGTCGTCGTCACCGATCCGGTCGGAGTCAACTCGTGCGGGTCTACATCTCCTCTCCAAATAGTCCTGGCGGTGAACGTGGAGCGCGCATTTTCCATAGTCTTCGCGGCCAATTTTGCCCCACTCTGCGTAGTTTTCTTCACTCCGTCGTATACCGTCGTGAGACCGTCGTCCAAAAACTTCTTACTCTTCATGAACCCGTCCGATACGCCGTTGGTGATGAGATTTAAACTTTCGTCTTGGAATTCGACGATGATTCTTTGCAACACACCTTGCGCGATGTGTTTCCCGAACGCTTTCCCGGTGCCCACGAACACTTTATCCATTTCAAATTGTTTCACCTTGAAAGACGTTTGAGAAACCGTCAATATTCTCACGTTCCAGTCGATTAATCTCGTCTCTTTCACACGCAACACCAGTGGTCTCTTTTGCATCGTCTCGATTGGATCTTCTTGCATGGTGTTTATCATCGTCGCGTACCTCCCGAGCGCGGTCAGTTTATCGGTCACGTCCGTCGCCATTGAGCCGATTTCTTTCACGACTGAACCAGAAATCTCGATCGTTTTATTCGCCGCATCTTGAATCTTTTTGTTCGCGTCTTCGATTTGCGTCTGGACTTGAGATTGAAAGTATGAGAACAAAGTATCGCTATTCGCTCCGCTGGAATTCGCATCTTTCGTCATAGCTTCGTCTCCTTCCGACGCGAGCAGTGCATTCGTCTCAGATGCTTTCAAAAAGTTCCATTCTCTCTTATTCTTCTTCTTCTTCTTAAACACGCGGAAATTCCCTCTCCCTCTCCACTCCTCGATGTAGATGTCCACGCCTCTCGCTTCCATCAAGTCGATCTTCGCGCTCAAAAATCCAACTGCAAAATTTTTATCCGGGAAGAACTGCATCATCGGAACGAGCGTGAAAAACGAACACCGAAACGAAATCTGTTGTATCCGCATGACGTACGGGGACGAAAACTCGTCGTTCTTTTTCTTCTCCGTCCTTTCTTCTCCCGTCGTCGTCGTCGCTGAATTTTCTTTTTCTTTTTCTTCGCTATCGTCGCTATCGTCGTCGTCGACAGAAGAAGAGGAGCGGCAGTTACCAACCTGAACATCAAACACCTCCACTCGGTTCCATCGAAACTTTACTTTCTTCAGCGTCACCTCTTCGCTCTCGGGAAACACGTTCTCTCTCAAAACTTTCCTGATTCGTTCCGTGACCTTCTCGTCCAAAAACGCAATCGCGTTCGTCTGATTCACGTACAAAAACGCCAGGCACATCAGTCCGAGTTGACCGACGAACGAGAGCACGCGAGGATGGAATATCGTCGAAAAGAGGACGCGGTGGATGAGATACAAGATTCGAATCCAGAGTGGTAAAAGCGTTGTTGCGGAAGCATTAATAACACTCGCGTGAGCCGCTGCGGTGCCGCTCGCCGCCGCCGCAGCCGTCAACACTTCCCTCTCCATTGTTTTTTGTCGTTGTTTCCCGGAAGAAGAGAGCAGAGAGAGAGATGAAGACGCGGGGTCAACACACAGAGAAATAAATGTTTTGTGTGGAGCTTTTCCCGGAACGAACGAACGAAAGATATTTTTTCAAAAAAATTAGGGTTTGGGGTTTCAAGGGTTTAGGGTTTGTCAAATGCTAATAAACTGCTAGTAACTGTCGCTCTCGCGGCTGCCGCTCCTCCTTCTCCTCTTCCTCCTCTTCTCCTTCTTCTTACTCCTTCGTCTTTGTCTCTCGTCGTGCTTGTCGTCGTCGTCGTCTTCTTCTTCTGAACTACTCGAGAAGGATGAAGAATGAGACGACGAGGAAGAAGAGGAGTAGCGCTTCTTTCTCTTCTTCTTCTCTTTTTTTTTCCTCCTCTTCTTCCTTCTCTCCTTCTCGTATTCGTCGTCGTTCTTTTTGTTCTTACTGCGGCTGCTCTTAATCCCTAACATCTTATTCCTCTCCTCTTCCTCTCTCTTCTTTATGATCTTCATCTCTTTCAGAAGCATTCTCTCCTCGTCTCCCTTACTCTTCTTTCCGGGGTCTTTCGTATCTTCTTCGCGTTCCCGCGCGTACCAAAACAAATCCCTCCCTCGTTGCCATCTCCCCACGGAGGCTTTCACGGAGTGCCCGAGGTAATTCTCTCGGTATTTGGAATCATTTTTGACGTTCTCCCAGGAGAATTGGTCTTTGCCGCCGCGCGTGCCGCCTCGCGCGGGACCGTCGTCCATGTTATGTGTGTGTGTGTGTGCGCGTGTTTTTTAGATATGGAAAGACGCGCGTAAGAATGTGGAAAGTGTGTGAGATTCCCTCAATTGAGTCAAACGTCAAATAATACAAAATAGCGAGCGACGCTGACGAGTCAAACGTCACGTAATACAATAGCGAGCGATGCTAAAAAAACTATATTTCCTGCTCCTTTTTCAGAGCAGTTTCAAGGATTCAAGTAATCCGCGGTTTCGTAATCGAAATAGTCCAACCGCTTCGTCCTGGACCAAGATCTCAACAGCGCCTCTCGATCTTTCACGGCGGCGTTTTCAACCGATTTTTGGTTTTTCATCGTATTCAACCACCGCTGGAATCGACGCGGTTGGTGGGAATGTTCTTCATCTACGTCGTCTGGACGGTAATATTCAGTCTCGCCTAAAGTGTACCGTTGAAAGTGTTGCAGAGCGAGCTCGAAACGCTCCGCGAACGGGTATATCGCTAAATCCGCCAGCGACGGCTTTCTCCCGCCGAAAAGGAAAAGCGGGCGCTGGTCTTTGTCGTCACCGTCGTCGTCGCAATACGCATCCATCAGCGCCTCTATTTCCCAAATCTCTCGCTCCAATCGTTCTAGCGTTCGCTCGTTCCGGTCAGAGCTCATCCCCCATCCTCCTCCGATCGATTGTAATCCTAGGCTCACGAACTTTTGGTCACACGTGTTCGCAAACCTTTTCACCACTTCTCTCCGACGTTCTTCTTCTTCTTCTTCTTCTCGGTCTTCGTTCGTCTCAAACGTTTCCCACAGCCGTTCGTTTATCCGCAAACTCTCTCTCACGCATTCACCAGTCTCTGTAAATTCAATCATCGGTACCAAACCGCGTCCGTTCGTCTTTTTCAGGTACCAATCCGGTTTATTCGATAAATCAATGTCGACGATATCCGTGACTTCTCCGTCGAGCAAATTCAACTCGTCCAGACACAAACGCACGCGGTGCGCGTACGGGCACAGAGAGTGCGTGTAGAAAATAATCTTCTTCTTGTTGTCCTTCGACGAAGACGACGACGACGCGAACGATGCCGCCGTCGCTGCTGCTACGGGATGAGCGAACGGTACGGTTCGCATATGTTTCTTTCAACGAACACTAAAGGTGTTTTTGGGGAAAAAAAATGGATAAAGTGTTCTCTTCTTCATTTCTCTCTCTCTCGAAGAACGGAAGAAGAGAGCATACATAATCCAGACGTTCTCTCTCGCGCGCGCGAGAGAGAGAGAATAATGTCGCCATTGCCCGCGGTCGCGTTCCAGAAGACCGTCGTTACTAGCGCTGCTGTCTCTGAGAAGAAGAAGAACAGCTTCAACAACACCTCGAGAAGAAAGATGTCTCTCGTCCCGAAAGCGTCGACGACTTCCACCTCCGGAGCGACACCTGCTACGAAACCGTTCGAGTTTACGACCGCCTCGCGCACGGTGTTTGAAATCGACGCGTTTGAGACGCGGACGGTGCAATTAATCAAGGATTTAGCGAAACAAGAGAGCGCGGATATCGATGCGAAGCCGGTTTTAATCGTGTGCGGAGAGTCGAATAGATTTTCGTCCGTCTTGCAAAAGGCGTTGAAAGAGGAAGCGAACATCGAGTCGGTGATATTTAATTGTCCGAAAGGCGAACCGACGGTTCAGTCGGCGATTGATTGCACAAAGTTGGCGTCGGAGAACGCGTGCGAACTCGTCGTTGCCGTGGGGGGTGGAACTGCGGTTGATACGGGGAAATGCGTCGCCGCGATGTTGACCAACGGCGGCGCGGAGCGGGACATTTACGATTTTCTCGAGGTGGTCGGGAAAGCGATGCCGATTGAAAAGAGACCGAGACCGTTCGTGGCGATACCGACGACTGCTGGTCCTGGAGCCGAGTTGACCAAGAACAGCGTGCTCGAAGCTGGAGATAGGAAAGTGAGCATGCGTCACCCGTTGATGTTGCCGGATTTAGTCATCGTCGATCCGAAATTGACCGTGCAAATGCCAAGAGACGTGACTGCGCACACCGGTTTGGACGCGTTGACGCAGTGCATTGAACCGTACGTGTGCAATTCTCCAAATCCTGTGACGGATAGTTTGAGCATGAGTGGTATTAAACTAGGCGCGAAGAGTTTACGGAGATGTTTGGAGCAGCCGGACGATATAAGCGCGAGGACAGATATGGCGTTGTGCGCCATGTACGGAGGGATGGCGTTGGCGAACGCCAAGTTAGGCGCCGTGCATGGGTTCAGCGGCACGTTGGGTGGTTTGTTGCACGCACCGCACGGAGCGATTTGTGCCGCGTTGTTGCCGCACTGCGTGAAAATGAACGTTGAGTTGTTGGAGACACGAGTGATGGACGAGAATCCGGAAAGAGCGAAAGAAGGTTTGCGTCGATATAAAGAAGTCGCCAACGCGTGTTTAGGTAAAGATGACGCCACAGTCGCGGAATTAGTGAAGTGGATCGAAGATTTAGTGTCATTTTGTGGGGTGCCCAAGTTGAGTAAGTTCGGCATGAAGGACGAAGACGTGTCAGAGTCGGTTTTGAAGAGCATGCAAAGTTCGAGCATGAAGGGCAACCCGGTCGGTTTAACCGTCGAAGAGCTCGAATTGATGCTTAGGAATGCTATGTAATGCTACTACTACTGTTCTCTAAATGTCTCTAAAATTTATCGCTTGCTATCGAGTAAACTCCTCCGTTTCTTCCTTCGGCGCGAAAATATCCGCTCTCCTCGCTCGCACCCACTTCTCCAATTTCCCTTCAAAGTCCCTCCCGCAATCCAACTCCAGTCGTTTCCCGACCCTTTCCCACCTCCCGCTCTTTTCTAAAAGTTTGTCCACGTACCTCGCGGCCGCGTTGCAATCTTCAGCCGAATTTTGGTTCGAGCGGAAATATTGTCTGTCCGCGAGGATGTTGGAATCCCCTACACCAACGAGAACGTATCCCCTCTTTTTCTTCTTCTCCTCTTCTTCCTTCTTCGCGGCGCCCAAAACCGCTTCTTCTTTATTTCTCTTCGCCTCTTTCAGCAAAAACTTCGCGACTTGCTCGCCTTCGCGCGCGATTTCGTCGTTCTCGATGGTTTCTACGATCACCACTATCGTCGCATCATCATCATCATCTTCTTCGTTTTGGAGAAATGGATTCTTCTCGATTTCCCCTAACGAAAACCGCGAGAGGACGCGAACGCCTTCGCCGTCCTCCTTCTCCTCTGCAGATGTCGTTAATAATAAATCAGCGAGCTTGCGCGAAACAATCTCCGCGACTGGACCGCAGTGGGCGATGGCTATTTCTTTTATTCCTCTCGCACTCGTCGTCGGTGGTGGTGTCGACATATTATGAATGGAGAGTGAGAGAGAGTTTTTTTTGTGCTGTGCGGCAGTTGACGGTTCGTTTGTTGCTTTGAAATGAGCTGCAAATACGGTTCTAATTTCTCTCTAATCTGACTATCTC
>Ga0181558_10002061_pt1 | contig 19335 bp, 10 predicted proteins | sample 011ome_22_FD_133754 | JGI IMG/M metagenome (GOLD analysis project Ga0181558, IMG submission 133754) | Coastal salt marsh microbial communities from the Groves Creek Marsh, Skidaway Island, Georgia - 011507BT metaG (megahit assembly) | ecosystem: Environmental > Aquatic > Marine > Intertidal...
CCGTTGCCGTTGCAGTCGTTCAGGCAGTCGTACTCACGGCAGGAAGGTCCAGAAGCAGGGAATTCACATTCACACTGACCAGTGTACCCGTTGCACGTCCCGCGGTTGTTGCACTGATTGCACACCTGCTTATGTCCGAGGTAATCGAATACACAGATATCTGCCGGACACGAGACATTCGAACAGTCCAGGCCCGTGAAACCTTCGTCGCAAACGCAGAAGTTGTATTCGCACACGCCACGTCGAGAGCAATCTTTCGGGCACGACGTGGGGAAGTACTGCCATAAATCGTCTAGTTCTTCGTAGCAGTACTTTTCACCATATTCGCTCGGGGTTTGAATCCAAAGATCCGGGTTGGTGTTCAACATCGGGTTCCCGTATTCATCAACGTTCGCACGCACGGTGATCCTCCCGTCACCGGTCATGTCGTATTGCGTATCCCATTGTCGGTCGATGTTGTTGATTCTATCCATGTTTGACTCGACTTTACTCTTCGTCGCATCGACATAATTTTCGCCTTTCAAGCATCCATGCCCGCCGTATATCAACGCACGTCCGGCCTGGTCCGTCGTTCCCGTGCGAAGCTGACTGGAATGGCCCACCGGGACCATGACGGCTCTGTACCGCCGCGACGGGAATTCGCCCTCACCCTCAACCTTGATCCATGTGTCGCCAGAGATGTTATAATACCACAGGTCACCAATCTCGTCGTTCCAGGTGTATCCGCCGTAGACCAGCATAACCACTTGCGAACCCTTGATGCTTATAGCTGCCGCATGTCCAAAGCGCGGCGATGGTCGAATAGGATACCTGGGATGTGGCTTTAGCTCTTCCCAGGTGTTAAACGTGATGTTGTACTTCCAGAAGTCGTTCATGTAATATTTTGTGCTGAGGCTTGGATAGTCGGTAGATATGCCGGTCGGGTAGATTCCCACAAAGTTAGTCGTGCCGCCATACGCATAACCGCCGAAAAGGTACAAAGCCTCGCCATGAGCTGCGAGTGACGGACTGTGCCTGCCGCGTGGTCCGAAAACGTCTCTCTCTGCGGTTCCGTCAACCTCCGTTTCGTTTTTGCACGTCACGCAGAAGGGCTTGAGATGTGACCACTCTCTCTCCGTGACGTTGTACGACCACAAGTCATCGAAATATAAAGGATCATTTGGATCGTACTTGGTCCTGTCGTCGTAAATTTCATGCGCTATCCTTGCTTGACCCGGAAGAGGTGGGCTCACGCGCTGTCCGTGCCCGCCGAACATGAAAACGACGTCCTCGTAGTCAACCATGGCGTGCTTCCATCGTCGAGCGGGCACCGTCTTGGTGAAGTTAGTGATCTTAACCCACTTACTTCGCGGGATGTTGTAATGCCACAGATCTTCACAGTAATCCACGCAGTCTATGCTGTAGCCGCCAAACATCACCAGGGTATCTCGTTCTCCCGTGAGCCTGTTTAAAACCAAGGCAACCTGATGCTCATGGCGTCCACTGGGTAACTCGCGCGCCGGTCGGTTCACGCCGTTTTCGAGGTTAGGCTCAGCGTACGGTCGCAGTCCAGTCCAGTCAAAGCAGGTGGTGTGATACTCGCACGTCGCACCAAACTTGCGAGATGTCACTGTGAGTGCTTCCCATTCCGCTCGATTGTCCTCCGAGCACTGGATGAATGTGCCATCGTCAGCTTTGATATACCTGTGACCTTCTTCGCTATTCGCGCGTTCGCTCGCGCACACGGCACATTCCTCGCACACCAGCTCGTTCGGGTTGTAAGCGGTCCAGTTTCCAGTGTTCCAGTCGTAGAGCCACATGTCGTTGAGGTAATCTCCGTTCGGCACGCGCACCTTGCCGCCGAATATCATCATGCGGGACTCGTCGGTGACCACGGCGGTGTGTCCGCTTCGGCCGGGAGGGCCGAAGTCGCCGTGAAAACCGCGATCACCCAGGGGCACCATCTTGGCAAACACGTTGGACGCCTCGACCGTCGCCGTACGCTCCACAGGCCCGCCTGGAAGGAAGAACGCGATGAACACAACTATAAGCCATCGTCGTAAACTCCCTGATGCCATGCACGCTCTCTTCATGGCGCAACCTTCTTGATCCCGCACCCCACCCCGGGAGGTGCGCGATGTCAACTCTGTTTCGTTCAAACAGATTTGGCGCCCGAAGTCGGGAACACGACTGTACCCGAGACTCTCGTTGATTGTCCTCACACTCGTCGCGGCGGCCTTGGCCGCTCGTCGAGCCGATGGTGCAGCTCGAGGCGAATCACGATGCCGGGTCGGATGATACCGATACGACATATCCTTGCAGCGCACTGAGAGCACTGGCTGAGCTGATCGAGCCGGCTGCCGCCTTGGTGTCGTCGACTGCGCGCGGAGATCCCGCGTTAGCGCTTGTCGCCGATCCCACCGCCGCGGGGTCTGCTTCCCAAGCCGCTGCCTTAGCCTCCGAACGCCTCGAGCGCATGGCATCGACGCTCGCAGCGCTTCCTTTGACACAGAGGTACCCACCTAGGCGGTATCATGATGCCCGACCGAGGAACACCTTGAGTAAGTCGTCGCCAGAGGTGCGGACCCCTCCACCGACGACATCGCGAAAGCCGCTCATAATCGAAATCGTGGACGAAGATGTGACCCCCTCGGCGCCGGAAGACGAGAAAGCCGCGCAACCAGCGACGTCCACGAGTGGTCGGGAGGATGAATACCTCAGCATTGCATCTGTAGCCGCACTCGCCGCCGCAGCGTACGTTTCCGGCGCTGAGCTTCACGGTGTCGATGCTTTGCCAGGATGGAGTTCCCCGTCCGCAGCAACCGCTGCGCGCGCGCTGCTTCAACGCGCGTTTGGATCAGAGACTGAACGCGCACGGAGTGACACGCTCGACGAACAAGCTCGCGAAAACTTGGCGCGGTGCTTGGGCGAATCTGCACCAGTTCTAGCGCACTGCCTTGCCTGCGCGCCCGAACCGCGTTGGGGTGCAGAGCCTGAAGAGGATGATCGCCGTGAGCCGCGCCCGCCGGCGCCCGAGCTTCCCCCGGAGCTTGCGGAAGCGGCACAACTGGCGTCGGCTGAATCTGCCCTCGTCGCTGCTACGCGGCTTCGACGGCTCATCGAGATGGTGGGATACCCTTGGATTGGCCGCATTGAAGGTGTGGTATCCCGTGTCGCGCCCTGTGTGCTTCGAGCGATGGATCATAAAAACGCTTCAGTGCGCCGAGAGGGCTGCGCTGCCCTCGTCGCTTTCGTCGCTTCCGTCACTCGTACCGAGTTGCGTTGGCACGGCGCTGCCCTTCTGGACGCCGCGGCGTCTACGCTCTCGGCGTCCACGCCAGAGGTCTTCGGGGCAGCCGCAGCGGCACATGTGAGATCCGCGCTTGCAGTGTGCTCCGACGATACACGCGATCCTGGGCTCATGACGGCGTTCACCGCCATCCTTGACGCAGCCAACTTGCGCGGACACGAGCCCGAGGTTGCGGCGGCGTGGGTTGTAGAGGTACCGCCTTTGATTGCCGCGCTGAAGCTCTCGGTTGCTTCGCATCTTGATAGACTTTTTCCGCCACTGCTGAGCTGGCTTCACGCGCGCGACGATGCCGTCGCGTGCGGAGCGGCCTCTTGCCTCGAGCTGGCGTGTAGGATGACGTGGCCGCGCGTTCCCGGCCACGCGGTGTCACTGTGGCCAGACATAGCGCGCGCGTACGCTGAGGCGGACGCGCGCAGCGTCGCAGACGAACTTCGGACCGAGCTCGAACGACTCGCGGCGGTGTTGCAGCTCGCCGCCGGAGACGCGTTCGAGGCGGTCTGGAGCCGTTCGAAGAATGGGCCCGTGCCTTCCGAGCTCGAGCCGCTGATTGCGTACCTCGAGAGCCTGCCGGCGCGGGAAGAGCGAGGCAAATGGACGGTTCCTCAATAAACGTAGCTAGTAGACTTTCAATTACATGCCTTGCATGCTAGGAAGAATCATCGACCAACGCTCGCTCCGGAAGTACGATAGCCGTCAAAGGTCTGTCCTCGTGCAACCCCCCTGATTTCACGCCACTTCACGCCATCTCACGCCAAAATCAAGAGAAGAAGAAAGTTTCGCGAACGTCGGACCGGATCTCAAAACGAAGGGCCCACACCCTGGCCGCCAGGGTTGCATCGAAATGCGGTAAACGTCACGATCGCGCACTAGGCATCGCTCCACGCTCTGCTGCGTGCAACCACACAACCGCGGAGTGGCGTGGCGTGAAGTCTGTTGGTTTCTCTCGAGCAACATGGGTGGTGTCTACGTTCCTAATGTGGAGCTTGCTGTAGCCTGTGTAGCCGTCACTTTCGTTCCTTTGACACACGGGGTGGCCGGGCACTTGCTGCACCGAGACGCGCAGAATTCTTGGCGCTTCTGGGCGCCACCTTTCTTCACCGGGGGACCACGGTTCATTTTGTTTCAGGGGTTCAGCTGGGCGTTCTTCGCGGTCGCGTCACTTTTTCTTTCGCTCGCCATCTGCCAACTGTATGTTTCCAAGATGGCCATTTCTGTGTCGGCGCCCAGGCAGCTCCTCACGGTTTCAGGGTGCTCCGCTCTGATAAGTGAGGTGCTCATGGTCTCTAGCCTCTTCACGTACCATCGCGGCCGGCGTTTGACGCGCCACCGGAGAGCCCCCTCCACGGGCACACAGACTATCGTCGAGGCGGGCACAAAAGTGACCGTCGCGATGTGTTGCGCGCTGGCGCTGGCTGGCGCGGCGCTGCTTCTCGTCGCGCACCACTTCCACACCGCCGACCCCTTCGCGCGAGTCGCGTTCGCGTCGCTCGCCCTGGCTTGTTTCGCCGTCGCCGTGCCCGTGACGCACGGTCTGGGGGGACGGCTCAAGTGGGCGATCAGTGGGAGCTGGCGTTTTTATCAACCCGGTCGAGGCGGCTTCCGCTTCGTCCTGCTCCAAACGTGCGGATGGGCCAGTTTCGCGCTCAGCGTAGCTGGATGTGCGGTGCTCGGCGCGATCGTTCTTCGGGCGGTCACGAGAGGGAGATTCGGCGAAGGAACCGAAGAGATGCGCACCGTGGCCGTGGTGTCTTGGGTCGCCGGAGGCGCTGGTTTCTTGGCACAAGTTTTTCTCGCAAGTTCCCTACCGCTGTTCAGGCCGAGCACCGCGCCCGGCGAAACCGCGCCCGCGCCCACCGCCGCCGTGAAAGGCTCCCAGACGTCGTCGGACTTGCGCGGGTTTTTGCAGATGCTCCTCGTGCTCCACGTGATCCACGCACCGCATCTCCTTCTCCTCGCCCTCATCGCGACTGTGTTCGCCGCGGCACCGAGCATCGCGTGGGGTGCCACGGCCTTCGCGGTGCTCGGCGCGGCGTATTCGCCGACGTTTTTTGGCGCGCCGGGATCGACGGGAATGCGCTCGTGGATGGCCTTTCAGGCCTGGGCCACGAGGGTGGTAGAGGACGCGGCCAGGCGGTGGCACGGCGAGTGCCGGATTGTGCGGGACGGCGAGGCGTGGCATTTCGTCGGGGGCGAAGAAGAGAAGGAAAAGGAGAAGGAAGGCGCGCGGCGCTTGATTTTCGGCTATCATCCCCACGGGTTGTACCCAGCGGCTGCGTGTTGGTTCCACCTGATGCCGCAGTTTGTGACGCTGTTTCCGTCGGTGCCGTCGCCGGTGACCTTGGGCGCGTCGGTCATTTTTCGGGTGCCGATTCTGCGCGACGTCGCGATGTGGGCGGGCGCGAGGAACGTCTCCCGCAGTACCTTTTTAAAGAGCCTCGACGAGCGAGGCGCCGTGGTGCTGTGCCCGGGCGGACAGGCGGAGCTCGTCGAGCACGTCGGCGGTCAGGCGGACGACACGGTGACGCTGTGCACCCGTCACAAAGGATTCATCAAGATCGCCATCGAGAAGCGCGCACATCTCGTGCCTGTGTTTTGCTTCGGAGAGAGCCAGGCGTTGACGAACCTGTGGAAGTGGAAGGCGGCGCAGCGTTGGACGTACAAACGGCTCGGGTTTCCGATGCCGTTCCTCGCGGTCGGATGGAAAGGGTGCCTTCCACTGCCCGCGCCGCTGCCGCTCAGCTTCGTCGTGGGCGAACCGCTCGCAGTGCCGCCGCCCGGACCGGACGGCGCCGCGATGGAGGCAGACGTGCACCGGGTTTGCGACGAGTACTACGCCCGCATCGCGGACCTATTCGAACGATACAAGTCTAGCTCTGGTTTCCCGCACTTGCGGCTGGCTCTGAAACACGACTGATGCTGGAAGCGCGCTAAAACTACACATATCCTATAGCTACATTGCAGTAAGAAAATTAGCGTTTCTTTAAAACGATGGTCGTCAACCCGTCTCACACAGATTCGAAGAGCTTCGCCCATCTCTCTTTGAACGACTGTCCCGTCCAGAAAAAGTGCAGACCGAAGAAGCTGACCAGCCGGTACGCGGCCGTCACCCCAAAGAGTAGCCAGAAGTTCGGCCACACCATGTCGGGGTCGAAATCGAGACTGCGCAGAATCTGAGAGCCCGAGAGCGGCACGCATCCTTCCTCTTCGACCGCGCGCGCGGTGCAGGTAAAGTCGTGGCGCTTGAAATCCGACGCGACCGCGGCTTCAACGGCGTACCCAAGGAACGAGACCTCGACGAGCCACCGGTAGTACACTGGGATGTTCCGGCGGTTGATCCAGTTGCCGTCGAACATCATCAGGACGATGAGGCACATCACGGCGAGCGCGTTGGTCTGCTCGAACGTTTTGCAGAGGGACCCGATCATGGTGAGGAACGCGGCGCCCGCCATGGTGACAGCGGTGATGATGAAGTAGAACGTAATTCGACCGTCCGCGCTGTCATCGAGCCCGAACATCTCGTACGAGACACACGCGCACACCACCGCGAAGAGAATAATGGTGACCGACTCCACGATCGTCCTCGCCCAGTAATACACGCTTGTCGAGTACATGCCGCCGTTCGACTCATGCAGAAACAGCCCGCGCTCTTTCGGGAAGAGCAAGAGCTGGTCGAACGCCGCGAAGGACTGCATGAGGACGATGAGCGAGATCGCGCTGAGTCGATCGTTCGCGCCGGAGACGGTGAGTGGGAGGTCGAAGAAGATCGAGCCGATGATCAGCGGCATCAAAACCGAGTTCACCGCTTGCGTCGCCACCGCGCTCGGCTCGCGAAGTTTGTACACGTACGTCCGACTGAACAGCGCGCCGAATCGCGTGCACCACGTGGCGAGATTCGAACGGCGGCGGAAGCTGGACCGTCCGAACGCGCGGGAGGGGTCCATGGAGGCGATATCGTCGCCTGCGCGCAAATACGTCGCGCGCCGAGGAGAAGTTAACCAACTCGCGGTGAGCTCTTTCACGACCACAGAGCGGTCGTGAATCTGCGGCTGCCCACCGCCCTCGGCGGCGTCGTGCGCCGCGTTCGCCGCGTTCTTCTCGCGCGGCGCGTCTTCGTCCTCAACGCGGGTGTTAATCATGTCCATCATGAAATCTGGGGGCGACTCGAACGGCGGGCACGGGTACCCGACGTCTTTCAGCCACCCCATGATGCCGTCTTCGCTCAACGCGCCGCCGGGGAGTGCCGTGAACGTCGGTCCGCAATACACCTCGCGGCCGTCCGCGAGCAACACGGCGGAGTCGAAAAGCGGCATGATGCTCGATCGTGGCTGATGGATGGACGTCACCACCGCCGCCCGATGTCCGCCCATCTCTCCGTTGGCTATGCTCCTGAGCTTGTTGACCACGAGGAGCGCGGTGGTCGCGTCCAAACCGCTGGTGGGCTCGTCGAGCAGTAGAATCTTCGGCTTGTGCACGCACTCCATCGCGATGACCAGTCTTCGCTTTTCGCCGCCGGATATGCCGCCTTGGCCGACAACGCCGACGGGCGAGTTCGCCGCTCGCTCGAGGTCGAACTCGTCGATCGCCCTGTCCACGATGGCGATAATAGCCGCCGCGCGCGAAGACGACTTGTCCAGCTCGCGCGGCGCAAGCCGCAGACGGGTAGCGTACGCCAGCGTCTCCCGAGTGGTGAGCGTTGTCATCAACACGTCTTCTTGCGTGACGTACCCCAGATCTTGTAACAACGAGCGCGTGTTTTGATGCGTCTTGCCGTTGATGATAAAGGTTCCGGTCACTCCAGTCTCTCGGCGTCCGCCGAGGACGTGGATTAGCGACGTCTTACCGCTTCCCGAGGGGCCCATGACCGCGACGACCTCTCCAGCCTTCACGTGACCGGAGACTCCGTGGAGAATGCGTTTCGTCTTGGAAACCTCGGGATCGTACGCGTTACCGTCTTTTTTGGGGGGTGGTTTGACAGCGACAGGCACGTCGTACACGATATCGCGCCACGCGATGCTGACCTCATCGTGATTGTCCGATGTGATCATGCTGTGCTCGATCTTACGTCTTCCGGTGCGGCTGTGAGTGACAGCCACCGGAAGCACAAACCTGTTGTATGGACACGTGGCACGAAAATTCACTATAGCGTTACGTATATTTCACGGGCGCGTGCCGCGCTTCAGAATCCTGGATTTCCTCTTCAAAAACATAACATGAACTTCACTCGCGATCTTGGCACCCCGGGCACAAGCTGCCGCGCGTGGCGCGTTCGCGTTTTGCTGGAGGACGAGTGACTTGCGCATATCGGAGCGTATCACACTTTGCGTACCTAGACGCGGCCTTTCGCGATGTCCAGCTAGGGAGCCAGCCTCCTCTACTAGAAGCGCCCAGCCAGACGCCGAGCTTGTGAGCTCGTGCAACACGTAGGATGGGGCAGTTCGCTGCTGCTGCCGTGGACCTCGATCGGTTCAAGGGTACGCAGTGGGAGACTGAGTACCAGGGGATTTACGACGAAGTGCTTAAGACGAAGACCTTGACTGACCCTCACAGCTACTTTGAAGCCATGCTGAGGTGTGACCTGAGGTCGATGAAGGTTCAGATCTCCAAGTTCGAGACGATCCACAAAAAAGTCTTTACTGATGTTGACATCAAGATTACGCTTCGGCTCGGCTGGTTGAAGAAGCTTGTTCCTCTGCAGCAGGCGTTCGAAGAAGAGCTCCACAAGAAGGCAAACGCGAAGAAGCGTTCCTACGACGAAGCCGATGGGGATGCTTTTGACTTTGATGAAGACGTCGCCGCCGCTTCTCAGGAAGAGCAACTGAAAGATCGGAACAGGAAGGAACAGGAAAGATTTGAAAAGGGGAAACCCGACAGGAGGAAACCGCATCGTTGGGAAAACTTGGGATACAAACCGGTGATGCCTCAGTCATCTCGCCCGGGGGGCGCGTTTTTGGCTAACGCGCAGAAGAAGAACGCCGAGCCGGGGGCCCGAGGGCGCATCTTGCTCGAGCGAGCAGAACGGTCGCGAGCGGAACGGTCGCGAGCGGGCTCCGGTGACGTCTTTGAGCAATCCGCCCCGTATCAACCCTCCCGGAAGGAGCGCCGGCGCGACGGGGAGAGGTCGGATCTCAACGGAATTCGAATCGCTCCCCCCGCGGAGGTCTCTCGCCCGCCGCTCGCAGCTCGCAGCCGCGTCCCGGAAAGCGAGAAGGACGGCGAGTGGAGGCCTCCGTCTGCCGCGGCGGCTGATTCCTCTCCGCCGCCGAGGACGAGCGCCAGGAAAGCGGCGCGCGGCGCCGAGTGCATCGAGATTCTCTCGGACGACGAGGAAGCGGACGGCGCCGGGCCGTCCGGGGCTATCGTCATTGGCGACGACGACATGCCGAAGCACTCGACTCGCCCGACGCGCTCGTCGGTGAAGCTGTCCATCCCTCAGCGCATAGGGAACATCAAGGTGATTTTCCCCCACACGCCCGCGGGGGACGGCGCGAGCGCGTCGACGTCGTCCATCGGCACCGTCGAGATGTCGTCGAAGGATCTCCTCACGCTGGAGGACCACGAGTTTCTCAACGACAGCGTGATCGAGTTCTTCATCAAGAGTTTGCAGCACAAGAAGATGCCCCCTGAGAAGGCGGCGCGGTGTCACATCTTCAACTCCTTCTTCTACGAGAAGCTCACGAACGTCCGTGACGAACGGAGCGAGGCCGCGGACGTGCGACAGAAAAAAGCGCACCAACGCGTGGAGAAGTGGACCAAGGGTGTCAACATCTTCGAAAAGGATTTCGTGTTCTTCCCTATCCACGGCAACACGCACTGGAGTCTTATGGTGTTGTGCCACCCGGGCCGAGTGCAAGATGAAAACGCCGAAGACGGCGAGGACATGCCTCTGGGTGCGCGACCGACTCCGTATCTGTTGCACATGGACTCGATGGCCGGCGGGCACAAATCCTCCGTCGTGGCGATGAAAATTCGGGAGTACCTCGCCATGGAGTGGCTGCGGCTGAACTCGGACACGGTCGTGGTAAGTGAAGAAGGCCAGGCACAGCTTCTCCAGTTCGACAAGTCCTCTCTGCTGCACCAGCGGATGAGGGTACCCCAGCAAGACAACGGTTGCGATTGCGGAGTGTTCCTGTGCATGTTCTTTGAGAAATTCCTCGAGGATCTTCCCGACGTGATCTCGTCGCAGGACGTCCAGGCCGCCGTGCGCGGCGACGCTTCCCCGTACTCCACTTTTATGAAGCCTGGGTTCCTGCGACGCGATTGGTTCCTTCCTGAAGCGGCACTTGTGACGCGGTCGGAGCTCATGCGCGATATTCTGAACGAGCTGGAACGAGGCGTCCCGGATCCTGACACCGCGCGAGAGCAAGGCGCGGACGACAAAACCGTGACGACGCTGCGAAACCGGCGTTTCAACATCAACACCGTGAAAGATGAGCTGTTCGATCGCGTGTATGACCGCACCAACCTCCTGTCCGATATGATTTTAGCGCGCAAGCGAAAGAAGAGAGAGGAGGAGGAGAGGAAGAAGCAAAAGGCGCAGGAACGCGAGGCTGAGCACAAGGCTGAACGCGAGGGACACGTGCCTTTCACGGGGAGATCCAACGTCTCGGGACGGGCGACGGCGAACGCGGACGGCGGGGGTCCCGTCGGCGCGATGGCTTTTTACGGCGACGCTCCGTCGGGCTGCTGGGGCACGCCGGCGAGGGCGGCGCGACGCAAGTCCGACGAACCGGCGGTCGACTTGACGACGAAGCAGGAAAGCAAGGGCGCGGCGCGCGTTTCCACTCGAGGAAAATACCTCGGCGGAATACAGCCCCGCGACGCGAAGCCTCCCGTGAACACGGAAGAGGGCGCCGCGGAGTCGGATGACGACGATTTCCAGATCAGATTGCACTCTCCCGTTTCCACTCACGATCCCAGCCCGAACCCGAGTTCGGCTCGGGGTGACAAGCCTCTGGTTATCGACGGTTCGAGCGATCCCGTCGAGGACGAGCGGCTGCTTTCCGAGAGCGAGAGCGAGGAAATTAGGGAGACCCAGGCGTCGCCGCCGTCGTCGCCGCCGCGGACCCGACGACGCGACGGCGGCGACGGGTTCGGCATGAAAACCGCCGCCGCCGGCGCGCAAGCGGCTTTCTCCGAAATCGAGAGAAAGAGGGATAAGCACACGGGCAATGGTGGTGTTCTCAGGCTGACGCGCGGCAAGCTCACACGGCACGTCGAGCCGGACGTGGATCTGACTTCCGGATCCGGGCATCGGGACGACGAGGGCTAGCTCGGTGCGGAGGACGGTTTCGGGAGGCGCGGGGTGTGCGGCTGAGCGACGGCGAGGACGACGGGATCGAGACGATTGTTTCATCGCGAACGACGAATCAAAACGCTTACGCACGAATCTACGACCTTCACGAGTACGTGGTACCTATGCTTCTACGCGCCGAATCATCGAAACGCGCGAAACGCGACTTTCGCGGGTTTCCGAGGGACGGCTCGTTCGTTCTCGCCCGTCGCGCGTCCGGCGCGGACCGCACGCGGCGCCGGCTGGTTCCGCGCCGCGCTCGCGTTTTCCTCGCCGAACGTCCGACTCGCCAGGCGCCGAATGACATCCCCGAGCTGCGATTTCTGCTCGTCCCACACCTCTAGCCGCTTCAACTTCGCCTCCACGTCGCCCTCTTCTAGAGCCGATCGCCTGTCCTCCGCGGCGATCGTCGCTCGCAACGCGCTGAGCTCGTCTCTCGACGCCGCGAGCGAAGACTCCGCGCGCGCCGCCGCGTCTTCCCATCCGCGGCTCGCCGACCGTTCGCCGTCGAGCGCCGCGCGCGCGGCGTCGCGCTCGGCGCGCGTCGCGTCGAGATCGACGCACATCTGGTCGACCGCCTCTTTCGCCTCCTCCGCCGCGCGCTCCGCGGTGGCGGCGCGGGACGTCGCGGCGACCAGCGCACCCGCGGCGCGCTGCGCCGTGGCGAGAAGTGCGGCGCCGTCCACGCTCGCCGTGTCGCCTCCGAAGCCCGTAATCCCGGCGAGCCATCGCCGCAAAGTCTCGCCGTCGGCATCCTCGCCGCCGCCGACGGCGAAGCACTGCTTCATCGCGTCGGCGAGCGTCGTCGACGCCTCTGCGACCGCATCCCTCGCGGACGGGTCCACGTTCGCTAGATCCTTCGTCGCCGCCGCGTTCGCCATCGCCGCCCGCGCGTCCGCGAGCTGCCGGCGCAACTCGCGCGCGTTCGCCTTGTGCCGCGCGGCGGCGTCCGCGCGGCCGCGCGCGTGCCGCTGCGTCTCGGCGACCCGGTCGATGAGCTGCTGCGTCTTCGCCTTGAGCTCCACCTGCGCGAGCGCGACCGCCTCAGCCTTGGCGACCGCCTGCTTGGCGATGTTCGCGTGCGTCGCCGCCTCTTCTATCGCGGCAGACTCGCGCGTGATCGCCTCGCGGACGCGCTCGTCCGCGTTTTCCTTCAAAAGCGTCAACGCGCGGTCCCGCCGCGTCGCCGCCGCGTCGTCTCGGCGTCGCGCGACCCGCCGCAACTCGTCGCGAGCATCCGCGAGCTCCGCCTCCGCCGTCGCCGCCACCTGCTGGGACCGCGCCGCGGCGCGCTGCGCCTGATCGATGGCCGCCTGGCTCTCGCGACGCGCGGGTTCCGTGCTCTCGCGCAGCGCGTGGAGCTCGCGCGTCTTCTCCAGGGTCTCGCGTCTCGCCGCGTCGCGTTCCTCCCGCGCCTCTGCGCGCTCTTCACGCGCCAAGGCGACGTGCTCTTTCGCCTTCTCCGCGACGGCTTCCGCGACCGCGGCGGCGCGCTTCTCGTCCATCCACTTCTCGCGGTAGCTCGCCATCTCATCGCGCGCGGAAGCAGCGGCCGCTCGCTCGGCGGCCGACGCCTCGCGCTCCGTCTCGGCAGCCTCGCGCGCAGCCTTGAGCTCCGAACGCAGGATGCGAATCTTGGCTTTCGCCCGCACGGCGCTCTCCCGCACCTTCGCGGCGAGCTCCTTCCTCGCGGACGTAAGCGCCCTGGCGTTCTCCTCCTCCTCATCCGCCATCGATTGCCGCATTTCCAGCATCTGGAGCTCCTTCTCGCTGAGCGCCTCGCGGAGGGCGAGGAGCTCCGCAGCGTCGGCGACGCCGTGCGTCGCCGGGTCGTTGGAAACGCCGAACGAACTTTCATCGCCGTCGCCGTCGGACCACTCCTCGGCAACGGCCTCCCCGGGAGACGACCCGTCGGGTGAGGTCCCGGAGCTCTGCGGTGGTTCCGCGTGCTCGGACATGACGACACGTGTCGGCGTCGCTCGCCTTCACGTGTCACGCCTGCGCAGCCCTCCAATGCGGGTTTCCTCGGAGGCGCAGACGGGTTTCACGATTTTTGAACGCGATTTTCGTGGAGCAGAAAAAGAACCGAAAGTCCGAAACCGGCGGACCGGCGGGGTCGCGTCGTTGGTGACGACGTCGACTATGAGGACGGATGCCTCCGAGCTTAGGTGCATCGCGTGTCATCATTCATGTATCTTCGCTATGTCAAATGCCAGAAACAACCGCGTCCGCCTTCCACTCGATGAGCTCCTCCACGAAGGCCTTGGCCTCATCGGCGCCACCCTGTATTTTCACCCCGTGTTTCGCGAGCAACGCGGTGAGCGCAGCTCGTTCCTTCCCAAGCTCGTTCTCCATCCAGTGGCGCAGAGCCGACGCGCGGCGTCGCGCGAACTCCTCCTCCGTCGCAGGGATGCTTTGATCCTCCACGATCGGCACACGGCTTTCCGGAAGACCCCGCATCGCCTCGTCGTGCTTCCCACCAGCCTTGTCCGCGAGGAGCCTTCGCCCGCTGACGAGCGATTTCGGGGCCGCTCCGTCGAATTTCGAGACGGGGTCGTGCTGAACCGGTCTCAGCAAAACGCGCGTCACGCTGCTGCGCACGCATCGTCTGGCTATGATGAGTGACATCGACCTTCTCTCCGACCAGCCCGACGAGCGTACGTCCCGACTGGCTGCGCGTTGGTGATTGAGAGTCTACGAGATCGAGTGCGATAGTTTCCGGTAAACACGGCGTAGAAACGAACCCCGGAACCCGCGGAAGTCCCCGGAACCCGCCCGTTGAAAATCTTGGAACCATGCGTAATAAGGGAAGGAGTGCCTCCCATCTACAAGTACCAGTCCTGAGATCGTGCGAGGTAGACAGGCGGGGGCGCGCCTGCACCTCTGGTGCGAGAGAACGGTGGTGGCGTCCGGACGGCGCGGATCTGCGCGATGAACCGCAACCGCTCGTCACTCGGTAAACGGCCGCGCGAGGCGTTCGCTGAAGAGGACACGCCTGAGGCGCAAGCGCACCTCGAGTTTACTCCCTCGACCGATGCCGCGCAGCAAGCCGAGCACGCCCATAACTCGCCGCTGCGTCACACGCCGGGGGTCACTCCAGGTGCGTGCGGGACTGCGTAAAGCGCCGGCGTCTCCGTTGGGTCCGGACCGTGCCCGACTCTAGGGCCGCGTCCGCGTCCCGTGGGTCTTTCGTGGGCGACAACGGACCTCGAGACAATAAGTCGTCCCGAACTCGATGTCGACGACGCGCGTCGTGGAACTGACGGACGGATCTCCCCCTTTTTCCGGCCTCCCCTCGCAGGCTTCAAACTGCAGCGCAAGAGCTCGTTCGACGAGCTGAACGTCGAGTCCGCCGAGCGAGACAGGTACGGGCGCGTCTCTTCCGATCCGAGAAAATCCTTGGCACCCCTCTTCTCAGCTTGGCACCCTCCTTCAAACTGCCATTTTGAATATTTCCGCTCCTGCGCCGTCGCGCGCCGGGGCGGATACCGCCGAGCGGTCCCGCGAACGCGCGCTGACCCCGCCTTCGCCCGCGTTCCCATCCACCACGCGCTCCCTCGAAACACGATCCGGATCCGAAGACTGGCTCGCGAGGACGCCGAGCTTCTCGGGACGTCCCCGGGTTTGAAACGCGGCGCGGAGGATGGCACCATCGATCCCCGCGCGGCGGCGCACGTGCCGGACGCGGTGCGCCGGACGCCGACGCGGCTCACCTCCATGGACCCCTCCGCGTACGACGACGTGGCGCTTTCCCCCGGCGAGCTGGGCGGGTCGCAGTACATCATGTCCCCCGGGCACGAGCTGGCGAGCTCGCTGCAGCGGTCGGAGAGCACGATGAGCGACGGCCGCACGGCGACGGCGGCGGCGTCGGCGGAGGACGTCGCCGCCGCGATGGACGCGCGCGCATCTAACCAGCGTCTGTTCCCCATCTTCGTGCGCGGGCGCAAGGTGGTGCACCTGGTGCGGCACGGGCAGAGCACGTACAACGAGGCAATCAGCGGCCCCGGGTCCTGGGACGAGCCCAACATCTTCGACGCGCCGCTGACGAAACTGGGCGCGCGCCAGGCGAAGGGGCTGGGGGCGTTTCTTTCGAAGCTCCCCAAAGACGCCGTGTGGGTCACGTCGCCGCTGACGCGAGCCATGGAGACGTGCGTGCACGGCTACAAGTCCTCGCTGGAGGTGGCGGCGGCGCAGAGGAGGAAGGCCGCGGCGATGAGCGAGGCCGCGGGCGGGGGGGCGCCCAAGAGCGTCGGCGGCGAGGGCAAGCCGCCGTCGGGGCGCGCGGCCGGGGGGAAGAGCAGGCTGTCGCGCGGCGGCGAAAAAGAGGCGCGGGGGGAGACGCGTCCGCGCGAGAGCGACGAGAACGGATGCGCGGATGGTGGCCGCGCGCGGGACGCGTCGGCGCCGGTTCGCGCGGACGAGCCCCGAGAGCGCTCTGGTCTCGGCGGCGGCGGCGTGAACCTGCTTCTGCGCGGCGAGAGCAGCCGGTTCTCGGAGACGAACGGCGCGTGCGACGAGCAGACGCCGGCGGCGGCGACGCTCCGGCGGCTGGGCTCGGACGCCGGCGAGCTCGGGACGGACGCGATTGGAGCGTCGCCGTCCGAGACGCTCGAGCCGGACGCCGCGGAGATGTCCTCGTGGGGCGAGCGCGTGATCGTGCACCCGCACCTGTCCGAGAAGCTCGCCACCTCGGGCGACATCGGGCGGTGTAAGGGCGTGCTCATGAACGAGTTTCCGCTGCTCGGGCTGAGCCTGTCGCGACTGCCGGGGGACGTGTGGTGGTACAACCGCCCGCACCACCCGAACGACGCCGAGCGGCGGCTTTTCCAGTCGCACGAGCCGACGGCGAAGTTCAAGGAACGCGTCGCGACGTTCCGGCACTGGCTGATGAGCCGGGAGGACAAGACGTTCGTCGTGTTCGGGCACTCCACGTTCTTCAAGGAGCTGGTGGGCGGGAACAGGAGCCTGAAGAACTGCGAGGTGCACACCTACCATCTCTAGATTTCATACGGCGTGGGCGAAGAACGCGCGCGTCGCCCTCGTCGTCAACCGCGGCGTAGGCGTAGGTATCGTGTGATTCACTTTCTTCGGAGTTGGCGTGTACCGACACACGTGTACCGACAAAGGTCGGCATCGCGTCGCTCTCGCTCGCGTCATCCACTTCCGCGACGCGCCTCGCCGCGTTCGCTCACGCCGCGGCTTGCTCCGGGGTCTTCGCGCTTTTGATGGAAAGCGCGTGGATGGACTCCATCAGCGCGCCGAGTGCGTTGTGCACGAGCCTGTGGCGGGCCAGCGGGGCCTTGCCCTGGAACTGCTTGCTCACCACAGAAACCTCAAAGCTCGACCCGCAGCTGTGGCGAAGAGGGGGAGAGACGTCAGCTCGGTCGGACGGATTGCCGGGAAGGGGACGGTTTCAAGGTCTGGGAAAGAGTCGAGGCGGTCTGGACGTGACGCTCGCCGAGACGTACTCTCCGCTGATGTCGGTGACGTCGACTTCCGTCGCCTCGAGCGCGACGCGCAGAAGCTCCTCGACTTCCTGCACGGAAGGCATGATCTTTCCTCGGCTCTGGGAGGTGTGGCGCCTGTCGCGGTGACAACGGGCTTTTCCGGCTTTTCCTTTTCAAAGACGAAAATACACGTCAGATTTGGTCTCGGCGTGCCACTCGGAGACGCGCGGCGAGGGAACCCCCCCCGGGGGCAGGCTTGCCTCTTCGCGGGGTCGTTCCGCTTGGCGCACGATGTGTGACGGCGAGACGCCCGCGGCCCTGCTCGCCAAGCTGCAGGCGAGGAACCGCCGCGAGGTGGATGCTTTTCGGGCGGTGTTCGAGGCCCACGCCGTGGCGCAGCGTCAGGCGAGGACGCTGCAGGAGCGCGTGACGGCGTTGCAGCGCCAGTGCGCCGAGCTCGGGGAGGGCAAGGAGAACGCCGAGGCGAGCTTGAAGACGGCAAGCGAGGCTGCAGCGCGGGGAGCCGCGGCGCAGGACCAGTCCGCACGCATCACCGAGCTCCAAGCCGAGCTTGCGGCGAGCTACAAGCAGCACGCGGAGAGCTCCCAACAAGTCATTGCGGCGAAGGACCGGCTGGCGAAAGCGGAGGAGGACCTTAAACTCGCGCGAGAGACGCTCGCGGCAGTCGAGCGCGAACGTGACGCAGCTATCGCTCGCGGGGACGACCTGGACGCGGCGCTGGAGGTTTCGCACGCCGCCGCGCAGCACGCGGCGGCGGAGGCGGCGTCGCGGCTGGCGGGCCGGGACGACGCTCTGGCGAGAGCCGAGAAGCTGGAAGCCGAGAACGCGATGCTGGTGGAGCGCCTGATGGCCATCAAGGTCCAGGAGGCGGAGAAGATGAACGAGATCAACGATCTGTACGATGACTTGAGACGCCAGAAGAAGGAGAACGAGCTCCGCGCGATGGCGTCCGACCTCTCGGCGGCGTCGGCGGCGAGCATGGCGAGCCTCGCCGGCGCCGAGACGGGTGCGTTCGGGGGGCAATACTTCCCCGCCCGGAAACGCGTCGCGATTCGCGCCAACGCGGGCGGCACGCATCGCGTGGCGCTCACGCCCGGCGGAGACGTGCTGGCCACCGCGGGCGACGACAAGGTGGTCGCGCTGTGGGACGCGGACACGGGCCTGGCCACCGGGCCGGCGCGTTTGACCGGCGCGACGGGCGCGCTTCTGGACGCCGACTTCTCGAGCGGGCCCGAGAACCGGGAGGGCGGCGGGTCGATGATGCTCCTCGGCGCGGGCACGGACCGCGCGGTGCGTCTGTGGGACGCCACGTCGGGGAGAGTACGACACACCATGACCGGTCACGCGGACAAGGTGTGCGCGGCGCGTTTCAACCCGTGGGAGTCGACCCGCGCGGTTTCGTGCGCGCACGACCGCACGGTGAAGGCGTGGGACCTGAACAAAGGGTTCTGCGTGGCGAGCATCATGTGCGCCAGCAACTGCAACGCCGTGACGTACGGGGACGGCGCGTCCGTCATCGTCAGCGGCCACTTCGACGGGGCGTGTCGCGTGTGGGACCTGCGGCAGAAGCCGGGTCAGTCCGCGGACCCGATCGAGGTCAAGGCGCATGCGCAGCACGTCACGGCGGTGGCGACGATGCCTTCCAACCGGTCGCAGTTCGTCACCAGCAGCCGCGACAACACGCTCAAGCTGGTCGATCTCCGCGGCGGGGCCGGGGAGGTGGTGCAGACGTTCAGGGCCTCGGCGTACCGGAGCGGAAGCCAGTGGGCGAATCCGTGCGTCTCCCCCGACGGGAGGCACGTCGTGGCGGGCGGCGCGGACGGCGGGGTGTTCGTGTGGAGCGCACGCGACGGCGGCTTGCGAGCCACGCTGCGCGCGCACGACGCGGCAGTGGCGACGTGCGCGTGGGGACAGAGAGGGCTGGCGACGGCGGACAAAAACGGCGTCGCCGTTCTGTGGGGCGCGTGACGTGTCGAGCGAGCTAGTGACGAGCTCGATACGCGTAGGTTGGGGTTTTCGTGCATCGATCGGTGGCGGATTTCGGTTCGACGGTTCGACGTTCTCGTCACGCGGCGCGTCACAAAAAAGAGCGAGCGCTCGCGGGCGCCCGGCGACGTCAGACGGCGACGGCTTCCTTGGTGAGCGTGGCGTTCCCGGTGGCCACCGACTTGGCGACCGCCTGCCCGACCCCCGCCACGTTCTCCCTCCACGACTCGACGCTCACGGCGAGGTCCTTCCACTGCTGCTCGCCGAACACGCGGTGCGTGACGCGGGTCACCACCGCGACG
>Ga0181558_10002066_pt1 | contig 19296 bp, 6 predicted proteins | sample 011ome_22_FD_133754 | JGI IMG/M metagenome (GOLD analysis project Ga0181558, IMG submission 133754) | Coastal salt marsh microbial communities from the Groves Creek Marsh, Skidaway Island, Georgia - 011507BT metaG (megahit assembly) | ecosystem: Environmental > Aquatic > Marine > Intertidal zone...
ATCTCATCAAGACGATTGACGGCGATGTCTACAAATACCTGGGATCATCTGATGCGACGATCGATTTTTCGCAAACTATCGCCGCGTCAGGTAATACCGGGGAGACCACAGACGCGACGGTGGTCGTGACAATCGATGGTGCAGTGGCATCGGGTTCGGAACTCACGCTCGATTCGATTGCAGGACTCGCGGTCGGTAATACTGTGATCGGTACCAATATCGTTGACGGGACAACGATTACCGCGATTTCGGGCCTCACAATTACACTCAGCAATGCCTTATCGGGTGCGATCGCTGACGATGCCGAGCTTTCCGTTACTGACGGTATGACATTCCCGGCGGTCTCTGAAGGACAGATCGTATTCAACAAGTCGAACCAGACTTATTACAAGGTAATCAACTCAAGCGGTTTGGCTGCTGGCTGGACCATGCCATCAGCCGCCGATGGATCAGATTGGGCCGCGGACGATACGGACGCTGCTGAGTATGACCTCACCAACGCGCTGGTGATGTCTGACATCGTGGTTACAGGAACCGGTGCACAGACAACAAGTGTGGCTGTTGGTGATCTGGTTAAAAACAGTTCTGTTGGAAAATATTTTATTGCACTCGATGTACAAACAAGCAGCTGGACGATGCCAACAAGCGCAGGTAGCTCCTGGGTCGAGTACGTGCCCACATGGGAGCAGATGGTCGCTGAAGCAGATGCCGCCGCGCTCGAGAGTACATCAAAGTTGGTTTCGATTGGATTCGATGTCGAATCAGGCGGTGAACGCTACGTATTCAAGACCGGAATCGCAACCGTTGATCTGCTAACCACAGACTACACAAACACGTCGGTCTGGACAGCCAAGACAGCCGACTTTGATGTCTCCGATCTGGCCGATGTCACAGTGAATAATGGCGACTATGTGACTGCGACTGACGGGACTTTATTTAAGTTTGTCGAGACGTCTGCGACGCTTGATTTGGCGACAACGGATCTCGCGACCGATATCCGGTTTGCGAAGACTTTTGCGACAGCGCCTGATCACGATTTAACAGCCCTGGTGACGCATAGCGTGACGAGCTCCACGGTGGTTGCCGCGCTCAACAACGAGGGCGTCGTCACGCGGTTTGCCTACGAGGGCGAGACGTCGACGTTAAACCTACTCGAGCAAACATTTGATGGCTCGAGTCTGTGGTCAGAGACGACTTCTGCCGCCACCATTGACTTAAATAGTATCGCTGAGTTTTCGGTGACCTCAGCCGAGGTGGTACTGTGGAACGGCGCGTATTATGAATACAAGGCCAGCTCGGCGACCGTCGATTTTATGCAAGCTGACTTTACCGACCAAACCGTTTGGCTCGAGACCACTCCGGTTTCTGGATTTGATGTTAGTAAGCTCGGAATTGATACGACCCAAACAATCAAGACCGGGGACCTCGTACTGAAAAATGGTACGTGGAACATGCTAACCGATGACAACCTAATGAGCTCAGTGAGTCATGGATTCACTGACAATGGAACGATCGTCAACGTTGTGCCGACGATTGGTACCGTGTCTGAAGAGGATTTCTCAAACACCTTACGTTGGGCCGAACTGAGTGCAGACTATGACGTCGAGGCGCTCGATGCAGATTGGGATGTCGCTGGCGACTCGCTCTCGACCGTGACGATCGACAATGGTGATACGGTAATTGATAACTCTGGAAACTGGTGGCGGTTCGATGGATCGGATGGCTCGAGCCGTGATTTATCATTGGTGGCTACTTACTCGAGCGCTAATGGCTTTGCTCAGGTGACCAACACGCAGGTAATCGAAGCCGGCGTGGTGACGCTTGAGACGGGTGATTTAATCAAGAACGGAAATAATTGGTACCGCTACACATCATCAACTTCCCAAACACTGGACTTGACCGGTAGGGCGTCTGCTACGGCGGATATTGATTTCTCAGCGAGTTATCTCGAGGAGGCCCACGATCACTTGATGGGGTCGAGTCGTATTGATGCCGAACAAGGAATGATCGTTAAGAAAAACGATAAGCTCTATGAGCTGATCAGTGATCGAACCGGTATCAACAACTTGGACGCTAATCGACAGTACTTTGTAGTAGTCGAAGATGCCGATAGCATTCGCCTGACCGATGATCGAATCACCGCGATGTTTGCAGATAACAACGCGAGCGTGACACCAAATTTCTCCAATGATGTCGTCGATGTTGAGTATCTCGATATCTCGGTTTCATCGGGCTACTCTGGCGAAAGCTATACGTTCGCACTTCGCGAACCAACGACCTACACCGCGGAAAGTGGCCAGCAAGCAATCACCGCATTTGATGACGCGACTGACAGCTTCACTCTTGCCTCAGGGCACGGCCTACAGACTGGCCAGGTAATCTATATAGCGAATGCCGGTGATAGTTCGCTTGAGGTAGGCGGTGCCGCACTGACCAGTCAAGATTATTATTTCACTCTGGTTGATGGTGACAGCTTGAAGCTGGCGAGAACCGCCCAAGACGCGTCTGATTGGGCAGCCGCCAGCGGTAACGCGCGCGCCGCGTTTGAGGAAAATATTACCGGATCCCTCAACGGTGCGGCTCTCGCTGCGATGACTGACTATCAGCTCGTGATCGCTCATGAGACATATGGTGGAACCGGTCAATCGTATGATGTGAACAAAAAGGTTATTGTCGATACAGCCACACGTCTTGCCCAGAAAGAGGCCCGTAAGGTTGATGTGTCGAGCCTGCAGTATCCACTTAATGGTACGTTGTACGATTTCTTGTTCCCGCACGCGGATCAGTTGGCTGATGGTGCGATTGGCGGTCTTTCAGAGAGTGCAAACCTCCAAGGCGCCCACGTTAAGATTGAGGCGGCCCAGAAGATTGGTGAGGTTGCCACAGCGCGCCAGTTGATCCTGACCGGAGGATTCTCGACTATCTCCACGTCTGACCAGGAGGCTCTTTCGTTAGCTTCTCCAGATGAAATCGGACAGCGAGTGGCGTACCAGAGATTTGTGTATGTTGGTAATGGTTACGTGGATTCGACATCGAGTGCGGCTGAAAATATTGACCTCACGCATGCTGACTTCGTACAGATTACACCAGACGTGATCACCTCCACCGCCACCACTGTGTCCACGACCATCACAGCGGCGGCGAGCTCCGATAACACGATTGAGGTGGCCAGTTCGTCGGATGTTGTGGTTGGTCAGACGTTGTTCGTTGGGGGAATCAGCACCGAGGTCACGGTGAAAGATGTCAGTGGCACGACAGTGACCTTATCCGACGATGTAACGATCAGCAACGGAGCTACGATTTCGTTTGCCGAGATACGTGAGCTCGAGACAGGGGATAGGGTGCTCTTTAGGCACTCGGGTATCGATCAGATATACTCGTATGTGGGGGTCGACGATGAAATTAACTTGTCGACGGCCTCAGTATCTGACACAAGTCTGTGGTCTGTTTTAAGCGAAACAGACTATGGCTATGACGGCGACCATCGAACATACCTCACCAACGTCGATCGCACGGCGAATCAAAACGTTACTTTGTCCACCGGTGACCAGGTTTTGGTCCAGTACACCTCGCTTGAGTATGGTTACTATGAGTATGTCGCTGAGGCTACCGACCTCGCCGTCAACCTTAGCGATCAAGATTATTCTGACGATATGTATTGGACCCGAGTCGACGCATCGCTTACCACAGAGACCGTCGGCGGTATTTCGCTTGGGTCGGGGCAAATTATAGAGAACAACCGACGCGTCGATTTGCTAGTTCTACAGCAGCAGGGCGATGTTAACCTACAAACTATTGGTGGTGTGGAATTAGTGTCTGCGAGCTCCGTTGCAGTGGAGGGCATCGGGGGACTTCGGATGTCCAACGCTCAGGCTACCGGTGATATGTATTTGAAAGCATCGGATCTTACGGTCGATGGCACGACCACGGAGGGTGATATCACGGTATCAACCGCTGGTAACGCATTAGTGGGCAGTAGCAACGGAAGTCGTGTCGGGTTCGTGGGAACAAACAATGTCTTCCTCATTGCGGAAGGCTCGATCGGTGCGTCACTCTCTGATCCTCTAGACATAGCGATGTCCTCATCAGGAACGTTATTTGCGTCAGCGGATGGCGATATTTTTATTAATCATGTTGATGATACTTTCGGATCCCTTACAACTGCTGAAATACAGGTTGAGCAGTTATCGACTACAAACGCTGACTCGCACGTTTGGTTAAGAAACTCAGCTGGTGATATCGAGCTTGGTCTCGCTCGAACTGAGGGGGACTTGACCCTGGTAGCGACTGGAAACCTGGTAGATCTGTCGAATGATGATGGGGCGGCTCGAGTTGTTGATATTTCGTCTCTGGGTCTCGTCGATCTTCAAATCTCTGGAGACGTCGGATCTAGTTCAAATCGGGTCGAAATCAGTACCACCGAAACTTCATCGACCCATGGAGTTCTCTCAGGTCAAGTCGGTGGTAATCTCTACATGGCGTCTTTTGATACTGCAGTTTATATCCATGACCTTACGGTAGTGGGTAATGCAGATATCCTCGCGTTAACAGACATATTAGACGGTGAAGCCCCCGAGACGGATACGATCGCGCGACAATCGGATGATGCTGGATTTGATCTGAAAGCATCAACAATTACAATTGTGTTGGATCAATCTGCCAGCGTTGGCGCGATCAATAACTACCTGGAAATCGACTCAACATCGACGACAGATGGCGTGTCAATCACAACGCTATCGGATGCGTCACAGACAAACAGTATTTCAATTGCCGAGCTTTATGGTGATTTGCTGATCGATGGGATCCATGCAGGCGCAAGTGGTTTCGCGAATTTACGCTCCAACGCGTCGATACTTGAGCAAAAGAGGACTGGAAATGTAGAGACCAATATTATTACCGGTGACCTGCTGAGGATCTATTCAGGGTCAGAAGCATCGGGCGTCGGGGGCGTAGTTACTCTTGGTAATATTGGGACCTCCTCGCAAGCTATTATGACGTCAGTAGCCCGACTTGAGCGCGTAAACGCTAGAGGTGATGGCGACACCGCAAGCGTTGGTTCAGATGGATCAGTCTGGCTTCAGAACGATGGTGATTTGGTGGCGGGTAATTCCTCGAATAACTCATCGTTCTTTGCGGCCGACGGCGACTTTACAATCACGACCATGTCTCCAATCTCCGTTAAAGGTGCTCAGTCAATCGAGGGAGACTACGTAATCACTTCAAGTGAAGTTAATAACGCTGACAACGACGACGTCATTACATTTATGGATGACGTCGTTCTTCTCGTCCAAGGCGGACTTGACTTGAATGCCGGTGATGGCGTGATTGCGCTCGGTCTATCCGATGTCACTGTCAACGGCGACTTGACCATTAATCTAGAATACGCCGGGGACGGCATTGATTCAGATTCTGGTTTCGTTTCATGGGGTGCGACGACGGGGTCGTCTCGTGCGTCTCTTAGAGTTGATAATTTAGTTGTAAACACCGGCGGAACTGGCGATGAAATTTCTTTCCGTAACGTTGATGGGGAATTTGGATCCGGCAATTTTCTGATAAATGGTGGATCTGGCTCTGATACGGTCAGCATCTCTACAGGCAATAGTTTCACCAACATCGGAGGGATCAATTTCGATGAGGTGGACATCGTTACCATTGATTCTGACATCGTCGTAGCAAACAATCTGACGATCACTGGCGGAGGCTCTTCTGATCAACTGACGTTTGGTTCTGATGCTTCGATTACGGTTGGCGGTGATCTGAATTTTGATGTTGTCGAGAATGTATCGATTGATGATCAGATCAATGTGACCGGTAATGCGACGATTACTGGTGGAGGCTCTTCTGATCAACTGACGTTTGGTTCTGATGCTTCGATTACGGTTGGTGGTGATCTGAATTTTGATGTTGTCGAGAATGTATCGATTGATGACCAGATCAATGTGACCGGTAATGCGACGATCTCTGGTGGAGGAAATAGTGACCGAGTAAGTTTATTAGAATCACAGGGAATCTTTGTCGGTGGAAACTTACTAATTTCTAGGGTGGAAACGTTAGAAGCCTTGCACCGACTGCCAATGGTCATAAGGCAAAACTTAACTATCGAATTAGGAAACTCAGGATCTGACAGCGGGACTCTCTTGTGGGGTAATGAGGACCTAATAAACCAGTCAGTAATCCAGGCATCCAATGTTCTGATTCGTGGTTCTGGGCTCGACGATAATCTCACTCTACGAAATTTGAAGGTGGATGCTGGTGCCGGAGAGTTTGTGATCGAGGCGGGTGATGGTAATGATGTGACCACATTTGCTGAGATGCGGATGATGGGAGATGTGACCATTGAAGGTAACGCAGGCTCAGATCAAATAACCATTTTCAAGCTGCAATCTTATGACTCTGCAAATCAATTTGTGATTGATGGCGGCGCGGCAAAGGATCACGTTGATATTTACACTACAGACGAGGATTCCAAAGATTACTCTTCTGATGCCGACGCCATAAATTACGAGACATCCGGGGAAGCCTCCGATGGTGTACTTCGGACAGACTATGAAATAAACGTAACCGACAGCGGCGGACTATTCGATGGCGCCGATGTGCTGACGATTCATGGTCGTGGATATGACAATGAGCCAGGGGATCCAATTAACTCGTCCGCGCTTGGTATTTCAGGGACTGATTCTGCGACCAATCAAGAAGATGTCATGCTTGTCCGGTCCGGTTATGTAGCTCGTCTTCATGCGGATTTGAATGTTGGTTGGAACCGTGATCAGTTTGAAAAAATTAATTATGACGAGTCACTCAATGGTCGGTTGATTGTTAAGACGCACGCTGGTAACGATAGCGTCATTATGGATGATAATTCGGTTTCAACCACGTTGGACTTGGGCGAAGGTGATGACTTCATCCAAGTCGGCCAGGTCTACGGATTGGTAGATGATTTCAACGTCGTCACAGACGCTCCGTCATATGATTCATCGACCGGATCAGGAACCTTTGACCCGGGTAGTGGACCGCTGGCTGGTACTTATATTTCGCTTTATGGTGAGATTAACTTCCTGTCTGCCGGTGTCTCAGAGGCTGCTGTGATCTATGGGGGAGAGGGAGATGACACCTTCAAGATTTACTCTAACAAAGCGGAAATGAGACTCGAGGGTGAGTCGGGGGACGATGAGTTCTTGATTCGAGCATTCGTGGCCGCTGGTGAGTTACTGGTCAACGCGGGTGGTGGTGACGATAATGTTCAATACAATATCAACGCACCAGTCGATGTCGATGGTGGAGCTGGATCAGACTCTGTTGTCGCCTTAGGCACTGAAGCCAATGATGTGTTCGCCGTTACAGAGGATGGAATTTTCGGGGCCGGACTGAGTATTTCAGCCAAAAATGTTGAATCAATTGAGGTAGACGGTTTAGAAGGCGACGACACCATTTATTTGATCTCGACTAAGCGCGATGTGGTAACACGTTTAATTGGTGGTTATGGGTCAGATGAATTCATTATTCGTGGCGACGTGGTCGAGACAGTGGTTAGTAAGAACAACGAGGGATTCTTCGCAAACATAGACCATACAGTTAGTTCAAACGATGCGGCATTCAATCAGATCGCAGCACCGTCTCAGCAGTTTGTTGTTCTGGACGAGGATACTTCACCAATCACGATCTCCGAATCTGGAAACCTTAGTCGTTTAGTTGAGGGCTTGGCACAGGACACCTACACAATTCAGATGGCAGCAATAGCATCAGCATTGGCTGTCGGTACGAAAGTGAATGTTAATGTCAGTGCGGTCCAATCATCATCTGCAGATCGGCGTACCGACAGCACTGCGAAGACAGCACGTATTTCGTTTGATGGCGGCACAACTTGGGTTGAATCTGGAGTTGTGCAGTTCGTCGTCTACGATAATGGTGGGACAAACGCATTTAAGTACACAACGGACGGGACGACACTGACTGTTGGATCAAGTTTTGAGATTCATCTGCAAGCGACGAATGACGACGCTATGGAAGGTGATCGAGAGGTAATTATTGGCCATACGATTGATGTCGACACAACTGGATTGTCGTTAACAAGTGCTCAGCAGGAAAAAGTTGGCGAAATCAATGCGTTTAAACTTCGCGATGTGAAGTCTCAGATTATTGATGACGAAACCGGTGCAATTCTCCTAACACGGACAAATTTAGAGAATCGAGTCACAGAGGGTGGTGCAACAGATACCTTCGAAATTCAATTACTCACGCAACCGACTGCCGATGTAACGATTGCAATTACGACTGATGATCAAGTCTCGACTAGCGTGTCCTCGCTAACGTTCACAAGTTCTGATTGGAATACAGCGCAGACCGTCGCGTTGTCCGCATTAGATGACTCAGTATCTGAGATGGTTTGGGTCTCACATGTTGATTTTAATGTTTCATCAGAGGATACGCTTTACGGTAATGCGACTCTGGGATCAGAGCGTGTTTATGTGCAAGATAATGATCGCGCGTCATTGATCGTTGAGACCGTGGATGGCGATGCACGTGTGACCAATGGATCAATTCCAGCCAATGACATCAGTGACACTTATCGAGTCAAGCTTTCAAGACAGCCAACCGATGACGTCACGATAAATTTGACCCCAGCGGACCAAGTATCAACTGATGTCACAACGCTTACATTCACAACAACGAACTGGAACTCATTCCAAACGGTCACTGTGACTCCGACGGGTGTTGCAGCCGGATCCGCACTCGTTGAAAAACCATTTGAGTTGAGTGATCACGACCTGTCACCAATACGAGGTCCAGTCGTTATTGAAGGTGGTACAACGGAAAGTGATCGCTCGATTATCGCCGCAATCAGTATTCCTACTGAGGCTGTTCTTCCACCAAGTGAGCCGACTGAAGATTTCAACGAAGGGCAGGAGACAGATCATTTACGTATCTATTCAGATAGTAGGACGTCTGACGATACAGGTGTCATCACAACGAGTACCATCAGTGGGTTTGGTATGGGCTCAGATGATTTAGTTGGCGGCGGTGGCATCACATATGACGACGGTATAAGTTATCGTGGCGTTGATTTCATGGAATTCCTAGGCGGCTCTGGCGATGATCAAATTACGATTGATCTCGATCTTTTGAAAGAAACCCGCCAATTGACGACTGGTACGCGCGTAGTGGATGGTCAAACATTGACAACGGTCACACTTGCGAATGGATCGTGGTGGTCAAGCGATTTCCGAGTTGGTGACGAAGTGTTCCTCATGGATGGCACAACACAAATATCGACCGGATTCGTCGAGGCAATTTCCATGGCCGGAAACATTTTGATGCTTGATCGTCACGCAAATACAGGGGGTGTCGATGCAGTGTGGCGTCGTTCCGCCTTGTCAGCTATTCACGGCGGTGGTGGAGACGATAGCATTTCGCTGACGGGTGGAGATGCGCAAGATATCTCTAATTTCGTCCTTTTCGGCGACACTTCTCAAGGAGGTACGCGATATTCGAGCACTTCCGGTGTTGCCGAAAATCGAGCCTATGAATTTACCAATAGCGGAGATGACCTCATTGACGGCTCCAACGCTGGCTCCGGATTCGTTGCCTATGGTGGTGCTGGTGATGACACAATTATCGTAAATCAAGGTGTCAGTATGTTGTACGGTGGCTCGGGGAATGATGTTCTGACCGCCGAGCAAAGTAAGGTCGTCCGCTTCTATGGCGATGCAGGGCTCAATTTGGTAGGTGACGTCCGGATATCCAATACCTCAGACATCTTTGAACTTATTTATGAAGAACAGTCCTCGGTCGTTTCTGCCTCAGGTGATTCAATCTCAATGGGGTCAGATACGTTGTCCATCGCTGCAGGGAATTCACTGATGATTGGTGATTTAGCAGATGTAACGTTTGCTGATGAGGCTGTGTCTGGAACAACCCATGATTGGTATCAATATCAGTCACCTGTTTTCTCGCTCCAAACAATCGATACCAATCTAGGACCATCTCAAACGGGTGATACCTTTTCGACTGGTGTTGGCAGCGACATCGTTGTCGGTGGGATGGGAGCAGATATCATCAACACAAGCGTTGGACTCCAAGATATTTTGATCGGTGATACCGTAACGATGACCCGTACTAATGGACTCACGAGCGCCAGGATCGAAAACCGAGTCGGCCACGCCGATAGTTTTGTCGGAACACTCGCGAACTCAAGTGCAATAGGCGGACCAGGTGTCGACAGTATGGAGCGAGACGGATACAACGTCGTTCAAGATTACGGGTCAATTTTAGCCTCAGGAACATTTATTGATGGATTTGAAGTAACTCGTTTTTCGGAAGAGTCAGAGGAATCCGATTCTGATGATACGACTATGAAGGCTTGGTCTGGATCAGCGCGCCCTGTGTTCCCAACGAGTCTTATAGCTGAACAATTGATCCCTATCGAAATCCGTATTTTGGAAAAAGTTACCTCGATATTTGATGTAAATGATAAAACACGTGAACAACAAACTGAGGCACGCGAATCGTCAATTGAGCCAACATCTCAATTACTCGACGATCTTCGATTGATTCTTAATCAAGAGAATGAACAAAACGTAGCTGATAACTCGGCCGAATCGGTTGATGAAGATGTTGATAACGGTGTCGAGTCACTTAACCAATTTGATGATAACGCTGGCAATCCAACGTCTGAACCCATTCCGGCAACGGAAGAATCATCAGAAGATGGTGAGGTCCAGAATCAGCCAGAAACGCCTACCAACCTCGTTGATCGGGTGTTAGGCCTTCAAAACACAGAATCTCCGGCTCGAGAGGGTGGCCAACAAAACCAGAAGGGCCTCGGGCCGAATATCGATGATAATCCGAACGCAAAGAATGTCCGTAGCCAGTCACTTCAAGATCTGGCGGCAAATCTCGGTTGGGAAATTGATGAAAATCTCTAAATCAGTTTGGTTCTTGTGTTTCATTGGATGTATGGTCTCGATCCACGGTCATACCGCTAGCTTAACTGGGGCTTATCTGGAAGAGCTGTCTGAGCGACTTAAACTCGTGTTGTTATTCGATGATCCAGCGAACCCCACAATTATAAAACAGGGGCTTGATGGAGCGATCATTCAACTTCCGAATGTTAATCAGCTGAAGCTACAAGGACTCATGAATAGCGACGAGCGTGGGTTTAAGATCGCATCTCAGACGATAACAGCTGGTGGCAGCCAATTTGAATTGGTATTTGGTCGAGAGTTCGAAATCACTGCATTCCCTTCTGCACAATATAATCGTGAACTTGGAACAATGTACGTGATCTATTTAGATCCAGCTAAAACTCTGGATTCTATGGTTCCTGTTGACTCGATGACAGATAAGAGTCGATTGACTGATTTGGCAGATACTGTCGCACCCGAGTTATCTGAGCGAGGTAAACAATTACTGGATCGTAAGCATCCTTTGCCGGCTAGTCGTAAAGAGGCGCGAGAGCTTTTGGTTAAGCGCATTGATGATGGCGTTGGTCTAGTATCCGGAACTGCTAATATTGATCCTAGGCGCGTTCGCCACCACTTAAATTCTCTAAAGAGAATCTTACAAAAGCTTGTTCAGAACGCTCCATTGACTGTTAGAGAGCGAGTCACTCTTGGTACACCCCTGACTGAGTCATTTGAAGATCAAATAAACGAATCAATTACGATGCTGGCTAGTGAGCTAAATTATGTCGACGATAAGCTTGCGATCCAAACGATTCAACCTGATCAAAACTCTCAGATATTTTCTGTAAGAGGCATGCCAAAGCCGACGCAGGGCCGACCAAAAACATCCGTTGTCGATAGCGAAGAAGAGTCAGCTACAGTGGTTTTCGACCCAGTTGAACAACTGATGGCTTTATATATCGAATTATTTGACCAAATGATACGTTGATTCAGGTTTCCTCTAGTGTGGACAAGCCGCACCGCTGACCAGCAAGTAGTTTTTTGGTTTTGTTATCTAATTCAACTATTGTTGTAAAGGTGTAGCTTGCTGTATCGATGAGTGGGTCGATGGTCTTAATTTTTCCGAAAACCAAGTCATCATGTCCTTGTATGACGAGGCCCAATAAGTTACCGACTACTGCGTTGCGATACCAGCCTGCGTCAATAATAAGCTCTGCATGAAGTTGTTGTAAATTTGCGACAGACAGCAGTGGTTCATCTGAAACTTTTTCGCCGACTTCGGTATTGATTCGAACGACAGTTCCAGAGAAAGGAGCCCTAATAACGGATCGGTCAATTCGATCTTTTAATTGTTGCGCCTCGAGTTTTGCGAGCTTTGATTCGGTTTCAAGTTCGTCTGCCTGTTGCTCAGGTAATAAACCTGAGTCCCTTATCACACTGTTACGCGAAAGCTTTCTGCTTGCAAACTCTGCACGTTCTTCTGCAAGTTTAAGTAGTGAGATTTCCTCCTTGTTGTCGAGGCCGACTAGAGAGTCTCCGCGGTTGACAGTGACACCTTGCTTTACAAAAACTTGTGAGATAACTCCAGGCAGTGGGCTACTTATGTCAGCCCAGCGACTCGGTTTTAGTTGGCAAGCTGAGACAGCAGTATCTGGAATTGGTGTAGTGGCGAGCACAAGTTGGGGAGCTATCGCAAAAATTCCAGTCATAAATCTACATAGCTTCATCGCTTTTTCCTAAAAGTCATTTGTTGCATTCGTTTCGCTTCCTGCTTAACGAGCTTCTGTCTATTTCTTTGCGACACTCGCTCGTTTTTATTCTGAATGTTTTTCAATAATCTTAACTTAAGTGAGTTAGGTATGGCGTATCGGAAAGCTTTGAGCTTCGAGTTTTTCCAAATAAGGTCGTCGTCACTGATGATGATACTGAAACTACCGGGGTCACCTTGACGACCGGATCTTCCGATAAACTGCCGATCGATTCGCCGCGAAAATTGCACACCAGTGAGCAAAACATGAAGCCCTCCACAGGAGCGTGCTTTGTCATCGATCTTAATGTCTGTACCTCGACCTGCGACTGGTGTAGCAACAGTTATAGAACCAGCCTTTCCGGCTTCAGCAACGATTTCAGCTTCGCTGCTATCGTCTAATCCGTCAATAACTCGAGCCGACAAACCATTTTGTTCAAGTAAGTTGCCAATTTGTTGAGCCAACTCAACCGACTCAACCCCGATGAGAATAGGCTGCATCCGTTTATGAATCTCTGTACTTTCGACTAATATTCGTTCAAGTTTTTGTTTTTGGGTTTGACAAAAGTGGACGGAATTACATTTCTTCGCATCGGGTCGATGAGGCGGTATGACACTCGTCTTGAGCCGATATACAGATTTAAGCTCATATTGAACCTCTTTCGCAGTTCCAGTCATACCGCTTAATGCGCGATATTTTTGGAAAAATTGTTGATAGGTTAAGCGGCCGGCATTTTCGCGCGTAGGTGAGAGTTCTAGGCCTTCTTTGAGCTCGATGAGCTGTTGTAATCCTGTTTGATAGGCTCGCTCTACACTTACCCTTCCGGTCAGTCGATCTACCAGTCCGATCTTTCTATCAACGATCACATAGTCTTTGTCACGACGAAGTGAGTAGATGGCTGTAATCGCAAAGTTGAGAAGCTCGCGAGCAATCAGATGGTCAGGATATTTGTTTTCTGAAATTAATTGTTCGACTCGTCTCGTTCCATATTCGGATAAAGCAAATGCGCCGGGGGTAATTTCAATAAGATCTGTTTTGGCTCGAAGCGTCTGAGCAAACTCAAGGGCAGTTTCTAATTCAGATGTTGAAAATATTGCCCGCGTTGGCAGGCTAATCACACAAGGAGTTGATGCTTCATCAATTAAAACACTATCTGCCTCATCAACAATGCAGCAATCAAAATCCTCTATCAGTGGTCTTAGAGTTTTATCACTCAATATCTTTTGACTGGCTATTTGCGCAGGGGAGTGTCTGTGGCCAATTTCCATAATATCTCGTAGGTGATCAAATATAAGCTCTCGCCCGGAGGCATAAACGACAGACTTTCGATATGCGGCTTTTCTTTCTGTCTCTGAGTGCGGTTGCAAGATAACGGCGCTACTTATTTTCAACGCAGAGAATAATGGTTTGAACTCAATGTAATCTCTATCAGCGAGATAATCGTTAACCGTCGCTACATGAACCGTACGGCCGGTGATGGCAAGTATGGCTGCGCTGAGAGCTGCAACGAGCGATTTACCCTCCCCAGTTTGCATTTCGGCTAAACGCCCGCTCAATATACTTAGTATCCCTTTGACCTGCGAAGGATACGGAACCATGTTAAGGATTTCCGATGACATTGCGAATAAACACTCCAGTACCCAAAACATGTTTTGTGTTGACTTTTTATCAGTACGCCAAAGATAGGAGGCGCCCACGATCTCTTCTTGCAAATCAACAAGACTAAATGATGGTGATTGGCATCTATTTTTGGCGCTCTCAATGATTTGAGGAGACGATTTGATTAATCGCTTCGCTTGCGTGTGAGTGATTAGGGGTCGAGTCATGCTATCCATCAATCAAGGATAAGAAATTACGCTTCAGAATCCGGTAAAGGAGAGGTGCGAGGGGTTGCTCTTTCTGAACAAAGCGAAGCAACACTCGCGCGTCTAGTTTCGATGGTTGGGCAGGTGCGGTCAGTTTGAGTTCGACGAGGTTATGAAGCGACAGGTTAGAGCCATTGCGGTCAGTCTGTGCCACCAGGTCACCACCATTATCAATCAAAAGCTGGTCGTAGGCGATGATGTTCGAGCTCCGACCGCTTGTGGATACGACTTGAGTCATTCCACGCTGTGATGTGCTCGGAATGAAATATTCGATGTGACTTACACTTTCCTTAAAGTCGGTGTAATCCAGTTCAGGTATTTGTGTTACTAGTTGAAAATCGGCTCGATTCACAACGTAACCCAATAAGTCACCCTGGTAAGCAAAATAATTTTCCACCTGTACTTCGTTTAAAAGTATTAGCTCGCCACTTTTGTGCGCTCTCACCATCCCGGAGTTCAATTTGTTTGTAATGTCGGCTTGTGTGTTCTGCAAGAACTCGAGCGTGTTTGTTAGTTTTTGACGGTCCGACGCTTTTACGCTTGCTTCTCGTTCTGCCTTCGTTTGGTCTATTTCGGCTTCAATCCGTTGACTCTCGTATGTAAGACGAGTCGGAGCTATGATCCACAACGGATCATTCGTCTGGACTTGAGTTTTTGGTTCGGGCTGAAATTTAACAACTCCGCTGATCGGAGCTCGTATTTCAGAACCTGGCAATGTCTTGACTACCGCCGTGGTCGAATAGCTCCATTGAACTGTATGAACAAATAAGCCGTATAAGAGACCGATTACAATCACGCTAATCGCTACCCACGTTCGTTTGGCGTGTTGTCTGAGGTCAGGATCGTTCAGTGGTTGTTTCATGAGCCAAATCGAGGGTTTGATAAGGGTTGTGTAAACCGCAAGTATCGCTAGAGCAACACCTAAAAAAAAGAAATTTGTGATGAGATAAGTTGAAATGACAATAAAAATAACGATTCGGTAGATAAATGCTGAGATCGCATAAACCATTAGGTTTAATTTTCCAGAAGGCCATACGGATGTTTTTTTTCCGAACAAGATGAAATATTTAAATGCTTGTCCGAGAGCTCCGTTTGCTTCTTTTGTAAGATTGGGAGTTTCTAGAAGGTCACTCAATGCGTAATAGGCATCAAACCGCAACAAAGGGTTGCCGTTAAATAGAATCGTTGAAACGCCCGCGATGATAAAAATATTAAAGAAAAGTGCTTTTAAAACGCCGGGCTCTAAAAGCGACCACGCGATAATTGCAAGAGACGCAATGACAAGTTCAACTATGATTCCAGCCATCGCAACCTGAAAACGAATCCATTTATTGGGGAATAACGTGGACTCTGATGCATCGATATATGGGACAGGGAAAAACAAAAGGAACATCAGTCCGATCTCGTGCGAACGTCCCCCGTAGTGCTTTAACGTATAGCCGTGTCCTAGTTCATGAATCGCCTTGATAATTGGATACAGCAAAGAAAACGTAACAATATTTTCGAGTGCAAAAAGCTGATCGGTACTAGATGAAGTAATGGCATCGAAGTGAGACGCGCATACGAGCAAAGCAACGATGCAGATAGAAAGGCAGATTACAAAACTAAATGGATTGAAAAACCACAAAGAGACCCCTGATGAGGTGCGTGTTAAGAAATCATCCGGATCCCAAATCGGTATTTTTACTGACAACGGGCTTTTCAATTTTTGTAATATTGTATCGAGCTTCAGCGATTTACGTCGCTCGTTAAGTTCTTCTGTATCTGGAAGTTCATGACATCCGATGAGTGCGTAGTGATAAAGGCTATTTACTGCCTCTATCGTTTCAGATTGGCTCGGTGGCTGCTCTTGGCCATGGCTATCTTTAATCACTTTCAACCAAATGTCTTGAAGAGTCAGTAAGCCGTTAAACTGTGATATCAGCTTCCAGGCGGTTGCGCTGACTTTGAACACCCGACCCGAAACTGGATTTCTTAATACGTAGGCCGCCTGCTTTTTATACTTGTGGAATGAAACCTGCACTTCAGGTCGAATAAAAAATTTGAGATCGGAAATGAAATGCCATTCAGGGTGAAAGAAGCTTCCCGGCATTGTTTAGAGCCCAAGTCGCCATCGATATACATTTAAGGCATTTATAAAATCAGTTGACCAAATTTTGGCAATTGACTCTTGCCGAATCGGGATCTGTGCCACACCTTCCATCCCGGGGCTGAGATTAAGCATCGAGGTTTCTATCGTAGCTTTAACTAGAAAATAAGATTTCCCTTGGCCGCCCGAAGCAGTTTGTGGAATTTCCGTGACGGAAAAGTTGAGTGGTTGGTCTGGATATGCTTTAAGGTACAAAATTCCGGCTGCACCCACGGTGATTTCGCGGATAAACGTATCTTCAATTTGTAGGGCGGCAATAATTGTCCCAGCCGGGGCTATCCGAGCCAACTCTTCGCCTTCTCTTACGCGATCGCCGATTCTATTTTCAACCGCGGAAGATAGAATCAGAGCGTCATATGGCGCTCTGATTGTTGCTTGCTCAATCTGCTGCGATAGCAGGTTGAGTTGGATCATCGCTTGTTGTTTTTTTGTTTCAATTATTGGTAACTGTGATCGTTTGAGTTGGGAAGCGGCGATGTTTTTATCGACTTCAAGCTTAGCAAGCTCGCTTTCCCACTTCATTCGTTCAAGTTCAAGCTCTTTCGTCTCGAGCTTGATAAGTTCTGAGTTTTTGGATGCAACTGTTCCAGAGTCTGCGGCAGAAATATTTAAGTATCCATCGAATGGGGCAATAAGGGACCTTTGTTCATCAGCTTGAAGCGAGGCATTTGCGGTTACTTTATATTGGTCTGTCATTACAAACGTTGCTGCGATGAGAGCTGAAAAAAATCCGACAATGAGGGGGAGTTTCATTTTTGATTTGAATCGGTCAAATGAAGAAGGTGCCAGCCTCCCGAAAGAATTTAGTACTGAGTTTTTTTGTTTGATCAGCTCAATGAATGGGCCCAACAGATTTGCCAGTTGCTCTAATTTCGATCGATCCAGACTTTCAAAAGCCTTTTGCTCTTGGAATTCAAGCAAAATAACGCATAGCGTTTTAGCTTGATGTCTTATCGGTATCGAGCAGCTCCCACAATTCCCGATATCGTCGTTCAATACTCTGTGGGCGTACTGGACAGGAGCTTTTTCGATATTGCCGGTAATAAGAATTTGTTCTTGGTGCTGAGACTCCACCATCGCATTCGCAATTAACTTTACAAGTCTATTTTTCTGGGCAGTTGCCGCTTGACCAGAAACATGAAGAACTTGCACATTTCCACTTTTCGAGACCCCAACGCTTACCCGACTGGCACGAAAGTAGCTTTGTAATTGTGCTGAAACAACCAGAGTCGACTCATAGAATGTAGTGTGCTCGACCAGATCAATTAGCAATTGAAGGTAAAAATTGACATGATCCGCTTGCGCTTTGGATTTTTCTAATCTCGTGGATTGGTGTCTCAGGCGCAGCCATCCAACGACGATCTGAGCTAACTGCATAGCCGATGCAATATCGTCGTGGGCGCGCGTTTCAAGGCCGATTAGAATGACATCGGAATCAAGATTAATGGATGCGTCGATAGGAACGGCAAGCAATACTTGGTCATTGCCTACCGAACTCACAACAGGCTTTTTCCGCAGAGCGACCTGAGACAGCATGTTGATGTGCTCTAGATCAAGTTCATATTGTGCTCCGATCCGGAACGTAATGGCCTCAACTGCAGGGTTCCAGATTGCCGTAAACACCGCTTTTCGGGTCAGGCCCAGTAAAACGGCTAATACTTGTTCTTCATTGAATTCACTGTTTTGCGAGGTTGTTAGATGCTTTAAGGATGCGAAGCCAACGGTTTCCGCAAGTTGCTCTTGAAATGATTCCGTTACTAGTCCTGTCATTTCGCTCGAAATTATTGACGATTGAAGTCGTAGGCTGAGACCAATTTATCGGACCAGTCTTTACATCCCTCGAATGGGCCGGACCAAATTGTTTTCGTAATGATCCCCTGGTAATTGGCATGGACCTCCAAATGACAGTCAACTGGAAAATATTTTTCGACCCATTTAAAGCGTCTCTTATCATCAACGAGGGTAGTCTCATTTGGCTCGCCTAGCGTATCAATGAGCTTGTTTATCTGTGTATCCAAGATTTTCGGTGCGAGTGTAGGTAGCTGAGACGCTCTTTCGCCTACGATTGAACAGCTAGAAAGCAAAATCAACGCGACAAAGGGGCGAACAATTATAGAGAACCTGAGCTTGTTCACTGTGCTATCTGATTGTCGCGTCATGTTACCTCTCATTCGTCTTTATTAACCAATAGTGCAAGATTACCTTAATTTCTAGGAGGTTTTGCTTTTTAGTTCTTGACAATGCCTATTGTCTCGAGTGTTGATCAAAGGAGGAACAGTTCTGTGTTTTTTCTCTGCCACGTACTTCTCGCTGCTGGAAAAACAGTTCACTGAGTGTACAAGAAAAATGCCGGATTTGTAGTATAGGAATGACTATACTACTTTTCTAGCTATCAAAATCTCTATAACTATTGATTTTAAAGGGAAAAATGGTGGCTATGGGTGGACTTGAACCACCGACCCCAGCATTATGAGAGCGCCGGACCAAAAATAAATTTCAATAAAAACAGGATTTTAGAATTTAAAAAGTACTTTGTAGTATAGAAGTAGTAAAGTCAGCCACCTTACTAATTTTTAACTACAGAACACAAACAGTGTGTTTGAACACAGTGTTTGGATCCCGTGTGATAAGTA
>Ga0181558_10002076_pt1 | contig 19230 bp, 13 predicted proteins | sample 011ome_22_FD_133754 | JGI IMG/M metagenome (GOLD analysis project Ga0181558, IMG submission 133754) | Coastal salt marsh microbial communities from the Groves Creek Marsh, Skidaway Island, Georgia - 011507BT metaG (megahit assembly) | ecosystem: Environmental > Aquatic > Marine > Intertidal...
ACAGCCGAATGATTTGAGCGACGACGCCGTGCGCGTGGTGATTTCGCAGCACGAATCGTGGAGTGCATTGCCCCTCGGCCGCGCGGGTGTGCGACCGAAATCAATCACACCGCTGTGCTGTGGTAGTTTGTGCAAGTATGTCGCCGTGGCGCTCGGTGAGGCGGACATTTTCATTCAGCATCCGAAAAGCAACGGCGACGAATATGTGAACGCCTGGGATCACGCCGCCGGCGTGTTGTGTTGTCAAGAAGCCGGCGCTATTGTGTCTGATTGTCACGGAGGTGTGCTGGATATGCGAGGTCCCGATGAGGAGCGGCGCAGAAGATTTGTGCCGGCTGGTGGAGGTGTCGTCGTCGCTTCGGCGAGCATTCACACTGACGTCGTGCGCGCATATCGCGCCGGGTTAGAGCAGTAGATTAGTATAGCAATTGATTGTACATTAATGTTGTTTGTTTAATTTGGTACTGCGGCGGCAAGGTATGATTGCGCGCGTTTGAGCTCGCTCATCGCTTGCGGATTCCGGCTGATTTCGTCCCGAAGCGCTTTGCGCATGTCGTCTCGCTTGCGCTGCAGGCTTTTGAGCGCCTCGTCGCATTTTTTATGATTCACCGATGAATTGTGCTGATCATCATCGCGCAACACACCGAGTTCGCAAAGCTTTGTAAACCTGGATGCAATTTTCTGATGACTACTGGTATTGAGGAGCGCGAGCTCGTACGCGTCTCGTAATCGAACATCGGCGTCAACGCGCAAGAATTCTCGCCGCGCACTCAATTCATCCGTCATCGCTGACACGCGACTATGCGCATCGCGAGTATCTTTGCACTCGATTTCTAAAGCTTGAATCTTCGGTTCAATCTCCTTCGCCGCCTTGCGTGTGTCGTGCAACCTTCGACAGATGTCTGAGCGCGCTCGTTTTGCCGCCGCGACAACTTCAGCCTCACGAACTTCTTCCCCATCGGCCTCAATCTTCGCTTGCAACGCATCTCCTTTGGCGATGATTAATTCGCGTCTTTTCACGCATGCCTCGATCTTAGAAGCGATGCTTTCGCGTTTGGTATTCAGTCGATGCAGCGCCAGTGCGAGCTTGGCGTTCTCCTTTTTCGCCATCGCGACCTCAGTGCTTCCGCGCGTCGGATCGAGCGCGACTTGCGCGCACTGCTCCAGCTCGATTTTGCGCTCCATGTCGGCGATCAAACGCGCGAATCGATCTGAATCTGCGTTCGCGACGTGCATGGCGTCGGTTCGCGTCCTTATTTCGGCGCCGAGTTTAGCGTTTTCCGCGCTCAGCGCGTCAATCTCGCGCCAACGCAAGTCTTCAGCTTCCATCGCTTTCACAGCGTGCAGACGATGCTCCGACTCTGTACGCGCAATTTTCTCATCGACTGCTTGCAAGTTAAAACGTTCTCGCGCCCATTCTTTCTTTGCAGCGTCGCGTTCTGCATTGAATTTGGACGCGTTGCGTTCGTGACGATTTCGCTTGCCAACCAGTACCGCATTCACCTCTTCGAGTTCATTCACCGTGGCGACGGCTTGCCGAGTTCGATCGTTGTTTGCCAAGATCACCGTCTGTGACCGCAGCCATTGCTCGCGAAGGCGATGACTTTGGCGCTCGAGCTCGTTAATTTCATTCTTCAATTGCGCAATTTGCGCTTCGAGCGGTCCGACGTGTTCAGGGGAGATGTCGCGCAAAGTTTCTAGCTTTTTGTTCAACTTGTCAATTTTTGACGCGGTCTTTTCGATCTCGTCAACGTTTTGTGAGATTTCAGCCTCGCATCCGTCGATGTCTGAGCGCTGCGCTCGCACTCGCGCCTCAACATCAACCATGCGCTCGCGTAAATTGGCCTCTGCAGCAAAGCTCCTGACAACGTCGACTTTCTTCTTCGCGATTTCATTCTTTGTGATGACCACGGCATCCAATGCTGCGCGACTTTTCTCTCTGAATTCTCTCGTGCCTCGCGCTAATTTCTGGGCCAATTTGTTTGTCGTCATCTTCTCCGCGACGTGTAGCAACGCTTGCTCTTCAACCTCGTGTAGCTCTCGAGTATGCGCGACATAAGCTTGATCTACTTTTTCGATCTCATTTTCTATTTCGTTTGCGCGTTTGTCCTCTTTGTGCGTATCGCCATCATGATTTCTCGCCGCCGAAAGCACTTCGGCGGATTGCGCCTTCTTGTCGTCAATTGCCGCCTTAAGTGACACGATGAGCGCGTTTGCGACGTCAATCTCCCCATCGAGCTTCTCTAATTTTGTTCCATGCGCATCGCGTTGCGCGCGTGCATCTTCTAATGCTTCCCTTAGCGCTTGTCTTTCGCCATCAAGAAGTCGAGCGTCGGCGCCGACTTTGGCTTCACTCGCCCGAACGTCGTCCAACGATTCATCCGCCTTGGCAATCGCCGCCAGCGTCACTTTCCATCGCTTGCAGACGGCGTCTATATCAACATTTAGCTCGGCGAGCGCGGCGTCACACGCAGACATTTGCTCTCGCATGCGTGTGGTGTCGTTTTGCGCATCTAACGTCGCGGATTTGGCGTTGGTTGAGCTCGCCTTTGCGTGGTCGATGCAATCTTTCACGTACGCGACACGAAGCTCGCGGGCGAGGCGCTGACGTTCAGCGTCATCGAGTGCAGTCGCTGTCGCGCTCGCGACGCGTCTCGTGAGCGCCGCATCGGCTTCTCGCGTAGTGGTTGATTCGTCCTCCGTCTTGACGCGCCTCGCGAGCGTCTCCAATTCTATCCGTCGCGCCGTCGTGCGTTCCCGCGCCTCACGCAGCGACTCAACCGCAACGCGCGCCGCATGCGTAATATCCTCGGTTTTACGCTCGGAGTCGACTCTCGCCTCTTGCGCGCGATGCGTCATGGCGTCGCTCGACATCCACGCGGCGCGTTCGCGCGCCAGCGCCCCTTGCAGCGCGTACAACTCAACGCCCACATCCTCGCGTTCCCGCGCCGCCACGCGCAGCGCTCGCACCGCATCATTCGCACGCGCTCTAATTTCATCCAATCGCGATTCGAGTTGCGCGCCTAACGCGCGTTGCGCGCGTTCAATGCCTTCAAGTTGACTCTCGCGCGACGACTCCAACGCACCCAGGGACATCGCGCGCGCGTCTCACCACGCGCGCGCGACCGCCGACGCGTCGTCGCGCGCGCGACGAAACGATCGAATGTGCGTTCGCGCGCCTCCGAGCGACGCGTCCGGCGGCGCGTATGGCGACGCGCGTCGCGCAGTCGCGTGCGACGGTTCGCGTTCCGGCTTTGGCGTTGACTAGTCAACGCCGCGGGACGCCATAAATAGCCTCGCGTGGCCGACGCGCAACGTCGACGACGCGCGCGATCCACACCGAACGCGACACCAACGCCATTCTTTGAAGCGCCATGGCGGACGTCGCGCGGCGTGGTTGCGCGGACCGTCCTTTGAGCGTCCCGTCGTCGCTCGCCAATGCACATAAAGTTCATGAACGCTACCGCGCGATGATGCGCGCGAACGCCCTCGCACAGACGCGCGACGCCATCGAAGACGGTGCGAAAATGCACGACGCGCGATTGGATGATTATGACCGCCGCATCGGTGAGCTCGATCGCGAGATGGATGCGAGTGAGATGGCACACAGAGCAGAGGCAGAGGCGCACGCGAGACGGTTGGACGACGTCGGCGAGCGACACGCGCGTGCTTTGGAGGGTATCGATGACGACATGCGTGAGCAGTTGCGAGTGATGCGCGATGTTTTTGAAAACGAAGATCGCGATGCGCACGCGAGGTGGGAGGCGGATGTTGCATCGACGTTGGCGCTCGCAGAAGAGGAGCAGCGTGAGTTTGAGCGAGAGAGTGAGCTGCGTCGGGCGAGCTTTGAAGACAAGCGCGAAGAAATTCGCAATCAGCACGGCGAGGACATGTCCACGATGAAGATGATGTATGAGAATAAAATTAAAGAGCTCGAGGGTGAGTTGGCGCGGGTGACGGCGCCGAAGCTGCGCGCGTGTGAAGTGGATCCTGAAGCGGCTCGATTCGACGGCTCGAATAAAGAAGTCTTGCTCGACTACGAACAAGCGTATGAAGTCATTCGAGCGCGTGACGAAGCGGACGCGCGTCAGTTGTCGAAAACCATGAAGACACTGCGCAAGCTCAAAGGAGGTGTTGACCATTGGCGCGAGAAGACGGCGCGACGAACAGAGGAGTGGCAAGCTTCGCACGCTTCGCACGTCGCCTCTCGAGCCGAAATCATCAAGCAGTACAACGCGGTGAAGACTGGGATGAAATCCATGCGCGACGCGCGCGCAAACGCATTGCGTAAAATGTGCGTCACGAGCGAACTCGCCATCAAAGAGCTCACGGCGACGCTCAACCAGGCGCGCCGCGTGCTCGACATTGACCGTCTCGACGGAGCGCTCGAGCGCGATTCTGGCGTCACCATCAACACTGAGCACCCGAACGCGCGCGCAAACGCCGAGACATCTCCCTCGAGCACTACGAGTGAAATTATATCTGATGTCGACGACGTTTCAGTTGAATACGCAGATTTAATTTTGGCGCGCTATTACGCCTCTCGCGCGCGCCGGCATCGAGGCGCCGAAGAAGCCAACACCTCTGCCGGCGACGCCACGCGCGAGCGCGCGTCACCAGCAGCGCGCGTCATGTAATTTATAGCTAGCTTTAGGTGTCCATCGCTGCGCGTGCCCATCGCATTATGCGTCATCGAACGCGTCATCATGCCGCCGTCCCGCGAGCCGACGGCTGACTTCAGCCGTCAGTCGCTCAAAAGACTCCACCACACATCGTCGCGCACGACCGCGCACGCACCCTTCGTCAGCGCTTCACGCACGCACAGTCGTTTCCGCGCGTCGCTTGCGCGCTTGATTTCACCGCGCGCCATGGCTAAAGACGCCGACGGCGATGCGCCGCCACCGCGCTTCGGCGCCAAGGCAAAAAGTGACACCTCGGACACTAAACCTCGCTACGCGCCGTCAATGACGGATGTCGTGCACGACGAACGCTTTGCGGCGATGCACAGAGACCCGCGCTTCATGGCCATGCCGAAGAAAGCGTCGCAGGTCGCCATCGATGCGCGGTTTAAAGGAGTGTTTGATGACCCAAAATTTGCCAGCGGAGGCGGCGCCGGCGGTCGGGACAAACGCGGCCGCAAGAGCGAAGGTCACAGGGATAAGATGGCCAAGCAACGCGCAGACATGGCGGCGTATTACACATTAGACGACGAGGACGAGGACGGCGACGACGAGGGGTTGGATGAGAAGTTGGGGAAATCTATGGACAGAATGCGCGGGGTTGGTTTGGAATCGTCGAGCGACGAAGACGAGAGCGAGGACGAAGACGCCGTGGCGAGCGAGGAAGAGGAAGAAGGCGTGCTTCCGACGATGTTAGTAGGCGAGGCGGATAAAGATATACCAATCACGGATGCCACGAGGCGACTGGCGATCGTGAATTGTGAATGGCAACATATTCGGGCATGCGATTTGTACGCGGTGTTGCGTTCGTTTGTGCCAAAGGGAGGGAATTTAGAGCGCATTACGGTGTACCCGAGTGATTTTGGTCTCGAACGCATGGCTGTGGAGAATAAATTTGGTCCTCTCGGCGCGTTTAAAAGAGCTGACAATCCGCGCAAGGTGGCGATTACGAAGAAGAGTGCGGAGAATGGCAACGAGAGCGACGAAGGCGAGGAAGTCGACAACGAACAAATGCGGCAGTACGAACGCGATAGATTGCGTTATTACTACGCCGTCGCAGAGTTTGACAGTGTTAAAACCGCAATGGGGGTTTATCACGAGTGCGACGGTATCGAATACGAGAGATCAAGCTTTAAGCTTGATTTACGTTACGTCGACGATGAAACGTCTTTTGAGAATCGCGAGGTGCGTGACGTCGCCACAGACATTCCTCCAGACTACGAAGCCCCCGATTTTCAAGTCAAAGCACTCCAGCACTCGAATGTGAAATTGTCTTGGGATGACGACGATCCAATGCGTCGAAAGACTTTCCGTCGTAAGATTACTGAAGACAACTTGAAGGATGAAGATTTCGCCGCCTACCTCGCGTCTGATTCTGAAGACTCTGAATCCGAATCCGAAGATCCAGGCGAGCAAACAGAGGACGCGAAAGCAGCGAAGAAAGCGTACTTGGCTCAACTCCTTGGCGGTGATGGCACGATTGAAGATGACGGCGATGATGACAAGGATGACTTTTTCATGTCGGATGAAGACGGCGATGACGCCGAAGACACGGCAAAGGCGTCGACAAAGGCTTTCAAAGCTAAGCGAGATAAGAAACGCTTTGGATCTAAAACGAAAGAGGGCGAAATGGAAGTCACGTTTCACGCAGGCTTGGAAGAGTTTGGCGCGCGCATCAAGAAGAAAAAGAAGGATGGCAAACTTGGCGTTAAGGAAACCGTGTACGAGCAACAAGAGCGCCTGCGCAAGGAGAAACGAGACGCCAAGCGCAAGGCGGCTGAGAAATCAAAGGACGGTAAAGCGAACGATGAGGAAGACTTTGAAAACGACGACGACGACAACGATGGCGCTGCGACATTCGACGATCCGTTCTTCATGGATGACGGTGGTGACATCGATTTTGATGCCGAATACGAATCGGACGACGGCGGCAAAAAGAAGCCGAAAAAGTCCAAATTCGATGACGACGACGGTGACGCTGCGCCGAGTAAAACGAGCTTGAAGAAAGCCAAGAAGAAAGCTAAGAATGGTGAAGTCGATGAACGCGCGCAGGCTGATTTAGAACTCCTCTTGATGGATGACAAACAAATCATGGGCAAATCCGACGGCATCGTCGGCGCTAAAATAGCCAAGAAGACGGATGACGAAGAAGAGCCAAAGAAGAAGAAATCTAGAAAAGAACGCCTCGCTGAAAAGCGCCGGGCGCGCGGTAAGGCGGCGCGGCGTGCTGAAAGTGATGACGAAGATGGAGGTGAACCAACAAAGTTGGACACTGGCGATGACCGTTTTGCGGCGTTGTACGAGTCGCATCATTTCAGTCTCGATCCGACGGATCCTCGATACAAGGATGTCGAGAACAAAAAGCTCATCATCAACGAACGCGACAAGCGCCGTAAGACGAAATCGGAGAGTAAGTCCAAAGTCGTCAGCGCTCTTCAATCTGAAGCGAAGGAAGTGGGGTCGACAGAGTTACAAAATATGCTCGCGTCCCTCAAACGTAAGAGCGGCAAGAAGACGACGTAGCTGGAAAATCGTACGAACAATAATTTCAAAATCATCCATTAAATACCCTCTACCTAGTGTCGCGTAAACTATTCCGGTAATTTAAACTCGGCTAGACTCTGAAGAAAGCCACGAAGTAAATCTTCCTTCTTTTCCAATCCAACGGAGAGGCGAAGTAATCCCACGGGCACGTGGGGCACCAGCTGACGTTCTTGTTTGTCGTCGGGCGTATTCCTGTACTCCGGTCCTGAGAACTCTACTGAATATCTGTGTTCAATGAGTGACTCGAAGCCGCCGAGTGACGTCGCACACGTCCAATTGCGGCAATTCGCTGCGAAATGCGCGCACTCTTTAGCTAGCCTGGGTTTCTTGACCTTGGCTTGTCCTTGTCGCCTGTCAACTAAAAACACGACGCTCAACATGCCGCCGTAATACCCGTACGGGCAATTGATCTTATGAAACACATAATCCGGATGAGGGAATTCGGGCGTAGGTTCCAACCCAGGATAGAGCACGATTGCACCATTTGAGGAGGGCAATTTAACTTTCTTTTCAACTATCGCCTTAGACAACTCCTTCGCGAGCCACAGCGCCGACTCGCTCTGATGACGAACTCGCAACTCGAGCGTCCGCATGCCTCGAGTGAGCAAGTACGCATCAAACGATCCCAGAACGGCGCCACCAAGTTTGCGCTCGTGCAAAATTTTCGCCCAGACCCCATCCTTTCTCTTTGTCACCAGAGCTCCGGCTAAAACGTCGCCATGTCCATTCAAATACTTTGTCGCCGAGTGCATGACGATGTCGGCGCCGAGCGAAAGCGGCTTGCTGCAAATCGGTGTCATCACCGTAGAATCGACGCACACGCACCGCACGCCAAAACCTTTCGCCAGAATAGACACCGCAGTAATGTTCATAGCGTCCCACGTCGGGTTCGCCGGGCTTTCTATCCAAACCAACGCCACCGGCGCAATCGCTTGGCCCGCTTCAAACATTTTATGAAAACGCGACAGCGGGAGCTCCAACGGTGGCGCCTTTTCAACAGGCACATCTCGATCTCTCCCACCTTCACCACGCGTCGTCACATCCTCTTCCGGTAATTCAATATACTCTTCCGGATCATAGTACATCACCATCGCGCCGTGCGCCTCGCACCACTCCTGTATCCTCGCCCGCACCGCAAAGTACCCGCGTCGCGGGCAAAACACAATCTCCCCCTTTCTCACCACCGCATTCAACACGCACGTCACCGCCGCCATACCAGACGCGAACAACGCCGCGTCGTCGCCGCCTTCGAGCTCGGCGAGCATGCGTTCGGGCAGCCGCAGCGTGGGATTATCCGGACGAGCGTAGCACAGCGTGGCGCCACCGGGACCAACCGTCGGGAGCGTGTGCGCATTGTCGCGCGCGTACGTCGTCGATGGGTAGATTGGCGGCGCGATGGACGACGTGGGGTCATCGATGTCGATGCGTTGGGTGAGAATGTGCGCGTGGGAGGGCTCGCGCTGGGGCATGGTTCGCGGCGCGAGGCGTCGAGTGTGGGGGCGAGCACCGGCGCGCGAGGCTGAGCCAGCTCGACCCGTTGGTTACATGTATCAATCTCACGCGCGCTAATTGTATTGCTAGGATAATGTCATGCTAGAGATGGCATCTGTGGATGCGTCTAATGCGCGCCGGGCCGCGTCGATGGCGCGCCTGGCGGCGATGATGTCGGCGTCGGCGTCTGTTCCGGGACGCGCGTTGCCGTCGATGACGGATGATGGTACGCCATGCGTGCCGTGCTTGAGCTTCGACTCCACGACAGAGCACGTTTGTGTGCGCAATGCATACGCCACGTCGATGTTCGCGAGGTCTGGCGTGATGAACGCGCTCGTCTTGAACGATACGCCGCGTTCGGCGACGGTTAACGAGCAAAGCTCGCAGAGCGACTTTGCGTCGGTTGGATCATCTATGCGCAATAATCGCGCGATTTCGTCAAACGTCATCGGCGTGGTGTTATTTGCAGCATTCATCGACCGCAACGCGTCGATGCGTATGCGCGAAAAATGTCTCTCGAGCGCGCACGCGTGTAAATAATTGCAACGCTCAGACTCCACGAGCTTGAAAAACTGAACAAAGTTGCCCTCGACGTACGCTCGGTGCACGTCGAGCGCGAAACGCACGTGCGGCGTCGACATCACGCGTGCATCGAGCATGCGTAAATCTCGCGCGAGCTCTCGTGAATCACTCAGGCGTAAACATATCCAATACGAAAACATTTCGCCGTGGTGTCTGTTGGCGTCCTCCTCGCGAGACGCGTCTCGATACATGCCAAAAACCATCCCAAACGTCTTCCCGAGCTGCTCGTCGTGCAATGCGTTCTCACTCATCACGGCATACCGCGTCTGTTTCGCATCATCGTCATCGTCGCCAGTCGACGACGACGTCGCTTCGACCTCCGCGTCCCTCGCGCTCGCCAGCGCAAACCGAATCATCGACTCCACTAAAACTATCGCCCTTTGCCGTCGTGTCGACGCGTCGTCGTCGCCGTCATCGTCACACGACGACGACAACGAACACTCCGACGTTGATGTCAGCCCTTGGACGATCATATCTTGCCGTACGGCGCGCAATCTATCCATCGCAAAGGCGCGCTTCCCGCGCGCCGACGTCGTCGCCTCCGCGCGACGACACAACCCATAAATGTGCGCGCACACGCGCTCGAGCGCATCCAACGAACGCACATTTGACGCATCGAACACATCATCCACCGTTCGCGCGTATCGTTTGATCAACACGGCTCCCGCACCGTCGTCGTCGGCGCGTTCGAGCGGGTCCAGCAGACCGCGCGCGAGCCTGTCGTCGCGCTCGCGCGGCGGGCAGAACGCCTCGCACGCGCCGCGGCGAAGGCGCGGGAGCCGAACAAACTCCTCCGACGTCGCCGACGTCATGCGCACGGCGCGTTTCGCCTCGCGCGTCGCACAGTGACGTTGTCATCATCGCGCGCACATCAGCAGAGGCCACTGACATCGAGCGCCACATTACGCGACGCCTTCATGTCGACCGAAACCGCCGATCTCGCGCGCAAGGCGCGAGATGCGAGCCGTAAACTCCAGTTGCTGTCTTCGGCGAAGCGCGCGGACTTGCTTCGCGCCGTCGCGAGCGCGCTCGAGCGCCGCGAAGATGAGATTCAAGCGGCGAACGATGAAGACATGGCGCGCGCCGCCGCGGCGAACGACGTGGATGACGCGCTGTTGCAGCGATTAAAGTTAAAGCCCGGTAAGGTGAAACAACTCGCCGACGGCGCGCGCGCGATCGCGAACATGGATGAGCCCATCGGGAAACCTTTGAGCGCTATGGAGCTGGCCAAGGGGCTTACGTTGACAAAAGTCACCGCGCCCTTGGGCGTGCTGTTGATTATTTTCGAGAGCCGGCCGGATGCGTTACCGCAAATAGCGAGTTTAGCGCTACGTACTGGTAACGGGTTGTTGCTCAAGGGTGGGAAGGAGGCGGCGAGCTCGAACGCCAAGTTGCGCGAGGTCATCGTGGACGAGTTCGAGGCGTTTGGTATACCGAAGGAGTGCGTGTGCTTGATCGAAGGTCGCGAGGCGGTGGCGGACTTGTTGAAGCTAGATGACGTGATTGATTTGGTGATCCCACGCGGCTCGAACTCGTTGGTGACGTATATTCAAAATAACACAAAGATCCCAGTGCTCGGGCACGCGGATGGCGTTGTGCACATGTACGTAGACGCCGACGCGGATTTAGACATGGCGTCTAAGCTCGCTATTGACTCTAAGATTGACTATCCTGCGGCGTGTAACGCGCTGGAGACATTGTTGATCCATGATTCGTTGGTGGCTACTGGCGGAGCCGCGGAGCTCATGACGGCGTTGCGCGCGGCGGGTGTCGAACTCTTTGGTGGCCCTCGCGGGGAAAAGGAACTCAAGCTTCCGCCCGCGCCAGCATTGAGACACGAGTATGGCTGTCCAGCGTGTTCCGTTGAGCTCGTGAGCTCGATGGACAACGCCATTGATTATATTCATGCCAACGGTTCCGCGCACACGGACTGCATCATCACATCCAACCAAGCTACGGCGGATGAATTTATCTCTCGGGTCGATAGCGCGTGCGTGTTTCACAACGCATCGACGCGTTTCTCTGACGGCTTCAGATTCGGTCTCGGCGCGGAGGTTGGTATCTCAACCTCTCGCATTCACGCACGCGGTCCGGTGGGCGTCGAAGGTTTGTTGACTACGCGCTGCCTGTTGCGTGGCACTGGCCAAATCTGTGACAAGGACAAAGGCGTGACTTTTACGCACAAGAAGTTGCCCTTGCCTAAGAAGGAAGGGTTGTTCAAGCCCGGTCTCGTGCAAAAAGTAAGCGGCGCCATCGCGTTGGTGGCCAACACCGTCATTGTTTTTAAAGCTTTGTTTGGACGAAAGTAGATAAGACGAAGTGTGACGGAAATTTTAATACGTGTTGTCAATACAAAATCATCCACTATGATGTGTTCACCACGTGGGCCCCTAATATAGTATACGTAAAATGTTTAAAAATCGGTTATGTTGCTGCTGCTGCTTCGGAAGATGTTGAAATGTTCAAATCGCCTCGAGCGCGGCGATGCCTTCGAGGTGGCGGTAGTTCTTCTTTAAGATGTCAATCGAGTCAGAGATGCGGAAGTCATATCCATGCTTCTCGGCCCACTTTTGCACGATCGGACGAAGCTTGTGCAATTTGTATCGCGGCATGGTCGGGAACAAATGGTGAATCAATTGCGTGTCCATGCCTCCCCACAACCAACGTTCGACGGGATTTCTCACGTTGGCTTCGCGTGTGCTTCGGAATTGTTGGTCAACAAACTGACCATCTTCGAACATGATTTCTTCGCTTTGGTGCGTGGCGGTGACTAACGATCCGACCAAGAAACCACCGATGAGCATCGAACTAATGGCAACACCGAGCGGGAGAGTGCCGAAAAGCCACGCGTAGTGCAAACCGAGCAAGGCAAGTTCCTTCTTGTCCTTTCTGGCGTAAGCGCTGGCGACGCTGTGGCGTCGCCACAAAATGTACGTGAACGCATACAACGGGTAGCCGTACAAGTGTTGGTACTTGCGCAAAGGACTATCAGGACGTCCACTTTCCTCAGGCGGCGAGAGAAAGTACAACGGCTCGAGCTTGATGTCACCATCTTTGCCGTCAACATTCGTAAACGAGTGGTGCATATTGTGCTTGTGCGACCACCACTCGGCGGAAAATCCATTCGTGAGCGCACCAAAGCACCGCATGAACGAGCACCACTTACCACGACCGTGCACGTAGTCATGCGCGAGCCAGCCGGCTTGCTGCATACCGACGCCAATCGCGAGCGCGGCGAACACCGGATGCGTCGCCGCCACCGCTTGACCGACGACGTAGCACCCCAACACTTGCACCAAGATTGAAATCTCACTCAACACATTACGCTTAAACCAACCCTCGCGTTCTAATTGCGCGCGCAACTCGCCAAACTCCGCATTCGCCGTCGTCAACCGCTTCGTCTCTTCCGTTTCCTCATCATACGGCGCCGCACACTTTGGAAGCATTTTCAAACGACGAATCGCCTCATCCGCGCCATTCGGCCCGTACGAGTGCAACGCATAAAACAAATCCGTCGCATCGTGACCATGCATCAAACGCACAAACGTCGACCCACCGGGATGCGCCATCGCCCATCCACTGCAATCATACCACTCCTCGTCAATTTTCAACGCAATCATTTCTCGAGCGCCGCCTCGCTTGGTCTTCTTCTCCTCGAGCTCGCGCGCCTGCTCCAACACCGCCGTGCTCGCCCCAAACGGGCTCAAAAACCCCGCCTGTTGCCCCGGCGCGTCACCAGAACGATCATCATCGCGCGTCGCCACGCCTTCGTCCGTCGCTGACGCTCCGTGCGTGCGCGGCGTGCGAATCACCGCGGCGCGGCGCCGCATCTGTCCCCTGTCCATGCGGTGCGCCGTCGGCGCATTCGCACCACTCACCATCGCGCGCGAGGCGCCATGCGTCGCGGCAAACATGGACGCGCGTCGAAAAAGAACACGTGTACACTCTCGACGGTGCGCGACCGTGTGTCGACGCGCGGCGTCGAGTGGCGCGCGCGCGAGGTCGACGTCGGTGGCGTCGTGTGTGGATAAGTGATAGGTGATACATTAGTGGCGTGCGTTTAGGGCGTAGTGTGTTTTTATCGAGTGGGTCACGTGTCTGAGTCATGATCGGCGAAATGGATCGACGTGTTTTGTCGAGCAATATGATAGAGGTCTTAGGATGTCGTGTACGCGTGTGTGTGGGTCCAGTCGTGGCGCGCGCGTTTTGAGCTGTCCCGTCGTCGTCGTCGTCGGTGCGTCACACCGTCGTCGGCGCGCGCGCGCGACGCGTCGAGTGCGACGGCGCACGACGCGCCTCGATCGCCGTCTCGCGCAATCCGCGCCGCGCGATGATTCATTTCGCGCTGTTGTTCTCCAAACAAGGGAAGATTCGCCTGTCCAAGTACTACGTCGTGACGTCGCAAAAAGATCGCAAGCGCATCGAACGCGACGCGGTGAACGCGATCATCCCTCGGCCGGCCAAGGCATGCAACGTGGTGGAGTATAAGGATATGAAGTTGATATATAGAAAGTACGCGTCGCTGTATTTTTGTCTGGCGGTGGATAGAGAGGCGAATGAGCTCGCGACGCTGGAGCAGATTCAGCACTACGTGGAAATTCTAGACAAGTATTTCGGTAACGTGTGCGAGTTGGATTTGGTGTTTAACTTCCATAAGGCGCATTACGTGCTCGATGAGGTGTTTATAGCGGGGCATTTACAGGAGACGAGTAAGAAGCTAATTGCGAGGTTGGTCGGCGAGCACGACGCGTTGGTTGAGAGCGCAAAATTTGGAGGTTTGGCCGGAGAAGACTCATAGTTTGAGGTCGGACACGCGTCTCACACGTCGCGCGTCGAACGGCGGCGTTGTTCTATATCATCATCGTAGCTCACACAGGTTTGTTTTTAATAGCACGTAAAGGACTTTCATAGCAAAAGAGTTTTTTTTGTTTTCGTCGCGACGAGAGTTGGGCGCGAACGCGCGCGCAGAGCCTCACAGCGCGACGCCTCCCATCGTCACCGCCGCCGTCACCACCGCGCATGGCTGAAGTACACACTCCTCTGCGTGATGTCGCCAACACCACGCCCGCGCGTGCGGCGCGCTCGAGCGCGAGTGCGCGTAAGACCAACGACGACGTTGTCGCAGCATCGTCGCCCGCGGCGCAGTGTTCGGCGCCCACGGCGTCGAACGACGACGAGGACGGCGCGAAGCGCGCGGCGAGCGTTGAAATCGATGCGATCGTTCTCGCCTTTGAACGCGCGGGTGCGTTTAGCGTCGTATCGCCCTGTCGAACGTCGAATGCGAATGCCGCTGAAGTGTCTGTTTGCGTCCTAAGTACCCCCGCGCCGCGAACACCCGTCGACTGACGACCACACGCTCGTTTACGTTGGACACAGTGGACGAAGAGTGTACGAAGATACACAATCTAGCGAACGCACAGTGCGAACAAGTGGATGCGGAGTTTAAGGCGAAGTTGCGCTCGATGCCGAAAAAGTTGAAGACGGCGCCGCTGACAGAGTTTGCCGACGCGCTCGCGAGCGACGGCGGACAAGAGGCACTTGAAGAGCTCGCACGGGTGAATAAGTACTTGGAAAGTATTGATGCGAGTTTAGTGCGGTCATCCATCGATGAGGAGGGATTGCGCGCAGCGGCGAAGAGTTTAGTCGAGGACGTGGTGAACGACGCCAAGTCCAAGGCGGCAAATCCGCCACCGAGTGTTGGCGTGGACTTGCGAGAGGTTTGCGATGGCGATAGTGCGGCGCAAGGTGTAGTGGATAAGTTGCAAGTGCAAGTCTCTGCGTTAGTTATGCGATTACTGAACAAGTAAACGTAGCGACAATGGCGACGAAATCGCCACGCGAGTGATAGCAAAGTAGAAGATGAAAGTCGACGCGCTCGCGCGTTTTGAATTAAATCAAACGGATAAAGTGCCTTTACTACTCGCCACTGCTCCCGCCCGCCGCGGGTCGATCGCCGCGCACTGACGCAAGCATTTCCCGAACGCCTTCGCCGCCGCCATGGCGACCTCCGCCTCATCCGACCCGCGGGAGTGCTCCACCAAGTGCACAGTCATTTGCCCGTTAAACGTCAAGCTCATAAACATGTGCTCCACCATCTCTACGCTCAAGTCACCAACCTTGTCACAGTCAAGTTCGAGCCCGTAGCCTAAATACGGACGGTTACTTAAATCCATCACGCACTCCACCGTCGCCGCGCCCTCCGTGGACGTCGCGCTCCCCATGCGGTTGCACCCTTTCTTTGTTCCCAACGCCTTGTTCAACGCCTGTCCGACCGCAATCGACACGTCTTCCGCGGTGTGGTGATCGTCAATCCATAAATCTCCACTCGCAGCAATATCAAGTCCGATATTTGCCTCGCGTTGAATCGCTGAGAACAAACCATCCAAGGCGACGATGCCTGTGCTAATCGAGGCGTTCGCGCCGTCGGCGTCTAAATCGAGCTTCACGTCGATCGATGTTTCCTTGGTCGACCGCTTAATCGCGCTATGTCGCACTTCATCACTTTTAGTCGTCGAATCGTACACGTCAATACCGTCAACGGTGTCCATAGCTGCGCGCAAACCGCGCGCGAAAGCCTTGAACGTCGACTCGACGATGTGGTGTGCGTTATCGCCTCGTTCCTTCACCAAACGCAAGCTCACCCCAGATTCTTCCGCGAGCGCGCGCCAGAACACCTCAGTATGTGCCGTAGGGTACGTACCGATGTGCGACCGGCCCGCCGTCCCGGGCCGCCCGTACGGCGCCAAGGAAAACGTGTCCAAACCTTGTCCGCCGTACAACTCGACGTCGCACGTAGCGTACGCCTCATCCAACGGGCTCGCAAACCGCGCCCGCGCCTTCGCCCCTGCGCTCGCCCCCGTGCTCAACATCGATTTCATCGCCTTTCCGAGCGCCCGCCCGCTGGCTTCGAACACATCAGCGCCATGCGGCGTCCCGGCGTCCGCGCACTCGGCGCACGCCGCTCCGTCCCGCGTCACGCGCACCGACACCCCAAGCTGCGCGTGCGCCGTGAGCTGATCAATCATATGGTCCAAAAACGGCTGCCCCGTCGCAATCGTCCCTCGAGCGCCGTTGGCGTCGCACGTCGCGCGCGCATCGATGCCCCCGAGCTCGCACGCGCCTTCACCAGCGACCCTAAACGTGCTCATTTGCGCGTGCGCCACGACGACGCGCGACGCCCGGCGCGCGCGAAACGCCCGCGTCGTAGCCCGCCCGCGCGTCTGCGTCGCCCACGGCGCCTGTGCGCGCGCCAGCGTCGACGACGACGCCGGTGTCATCATCATGGTATCGGTGCTGCGTGCGCGGAATGACGACATTCCAGCGCGTGCGCTCGCATCGCATCGCCATGCACGCGGGCACGCCCAGCGGCGAGGGCGCGCACGTGATTTTGTGCGTCGCGCTCTCGCTCGTCATGTGCGCGCGGACGTTCGTGCGCGCGTGCGCGCTCGATGCGCGCGTGGGCGCAAAGGAAACCAAAGTTGGCAAGGCGTGCGTTGGCTTTGCGATATTGTACGTCTACGTCGTCACGTACGTCGCGCTGCGCGCGTCGAACGTGGTACTCACCGCGCCTGGGTCGTCGTTTCACTTTGTGTGCGTGCTCGTGCCGTTTGAGTTGCTTTTGGTGGCGGCGAGCGCGCCGAACGGGACGTTGCGCGGAGGTGAAGGCAAAGCGTGCGCGTTATCTATAGCGGCGAGCGCCACGAGTGCGGTGCTCCCGCGTGGGATATTTGCGAGGGTGACGAATTCTTTGGCGTTGGTGATTGGGTTTACGCACGCGCGATTCGGTGGGGCGGCGATTGGGTTTGCATTGAGCGCGTGCGCGTACGCGGGCGGTCGGTTGACGACGCGCGTGGGCGAGGATGTATATTTTTCGTCATGGGCGGGAACGATTGCGGTGGAGGTTATTAGTTTATGTTTAGTGAAGTTCGCGCTGCCGTTCGGGGCGCTAGGGAATGAGTCTGCGGCGCGCATAGCGGCGCGGCGCTCGCTGGCGGCGAGTAAGAAGCTCTCGTAGTCACACCTTAGAAGCGGTTGAAATATTTCAGAAAACTATTTAGCACGCGTGCGTCATGAAATCGTTAAAGACCGCGCGCGTCGAGGGTTTTGTACAAGGCGTGGAGTAAGGTGACGCCGTAGCCCGTGGCGAGGCCATCCTTCAAGTTGCCCGGACCTGCCATGTCAATGTGCGCCCAGCGCGTATCTTCGCGCTTGCTCCATTCCTCGTTCAAGTGGTTGGCAATGAATTGGCCGGCGCACGACGATTGCGCGTTCGCACGGTCAGCGACAGAGTTCTTCATGTCGGCAACCTTGCTCGAGAATTCGCTCTTGAACATTTCCGGCGCGTAGGGAAGCGGGTGCACCAAATCGCCAGTTGTTTTGCCGAGCTTGACGAGGAGCGTCTCCATGTCTTCGTTGTCGCACACCAAACCCGCATGTTTACGTCCGGTGGCGATCATTTGCGCCCCCGTGAGTGTGGCCATATCGATGATGACCTTTGGATTCATTGTATTGTTCTCGGGGTCAGTGCAATACGCGACGCCGTCGCCCAAGACTAATCGTCCCTCTGCGTCAGTGTTGTTTATCTCCACCGTTTTCCCACTCTTAGCGACTAGAATATCATCGGGACGAATCGCACCACTACCGATGGCATTTTCAGCGATGCAAAGCACGAGATCGAGCGGGGTCTTGAACTCATCGGCGTTCTCAGTCGCGATGGCTTCGAACGCGCCAAACATGCCGGCGGCACCACCCATGTCGGTTTTCATGCCGCACATACCATCCTTGCTCTTAAGGCTAAGGCCTCCGGTGTCGAATGTGATGCCCTTACCTACAAATGCAATGGATGGCGCATTGGGGTCGGTACATCCCTTGGGCATAAAGCGTAAATGTACAAGCGCCGGTTCGCGCCCATCTCTGGTCGACGCGCGGCCGACGCCCGCGAGCATCCCGTACCCTTCTGATTCGAGCTGCGTAAATCGCTTAATCTCGACAATTTTCACACTCGCTCCAAGTTCAACTGCCACGCGCTTTGCTTCATCCACGAACGTGTTCGGATCCAATTCATTCGGTGCCGAATCCACGAGCGTTTGGCATCGACGCAGCGCTTTTGGCAAGCTTCGCGTCTCCGGCCCATTCCACACCGCTCCACCGGCGACGACGCCGATGTGCACGTCACCATCCGCCACGTACCCACTTGCACGGAACTTATTCGCATACGGAGGCACGATGCGCGCCATGGCTGAAATCGCGCTCGCCGCGAATTCGTCGTTTGCCAAAATCGTAACCACGCACGCCGAACGCTTTTTACGATCTCCAATCGCCGATTTCGCACTCGCCGCGATCGTATGACTCGAGATCGGTGAATTGTGCCGAGAGACTTCAGTGGTGCTCGGAATGATGCACACGACGACTTCTTTGAGCTCGTCGTCGGTGGTGACGTTTAACGCCGTGCTCCGCGAGGCACCGCTCTCGAGCGACTTGGCCAACCCGCGAGCGGCGCTCGTGACGTCTTCGTTGGAGCTCACGCACTCCATCGCGCCCGGAGCGAGAATAGCATCTTTCGTGCCGATGATGATGAGCTTACCAGCGCGCGCGGCGGCGTCGGCCATGGAGCTTGGCGAGTCGATCGTGAGTAACGTCGCACTGGAGCTCCAGCGGTCGTCGTGGTGCTTTTGTGCCATGGTTCTCGTTGTGCGTCGCGTTCGGGTCGCGGTGGATGTGTACGTGTGCGATGAAGATCGGAATGCGCACGCGAGCGAGCTGGCGGGCATGTATGATCGCTCTCGAAGAACTCGGCGAAAGGCGAGCGAGAGGCTGAGTATGTGGTCAACTACTTTTACAATGGCACTGGTTCTTCAATACGCAGCTTTTTCGGCGACGGCGAATCTTGAATGACGACGACTTCGGAGTCATCGTTTTTGATGCTATCAGACGT
>Ga0181558_10002084_pt1 | contig 19182 bp, 8 predicted proteins | sample 011ome_22_FD_133754 | JGI IMG/M metagenome (GOLD analysis project Ga0181558, IMG submission 133754) | Coastal salt marsh microbial communities from the Groves Creek Marsh, Skidaway Island, Georgia - 011507BT metaG (megahit assembly) | ecosystem: Environmental > Aquatic > Marine > Intertidal zone...
GCTCTCTCCTCTCTCTCCTCCTCTAGAATTTCTCTCTCCTCTTCCTTCTCCTCGGCAATCTCCTGCTGTATTTCCTCCTCCGTCTCCTCCTCCGATTTTTCTTCCTCCTCCTCTTCCGAAGACGACGCCGCGGACTCTTCCTCCTCCGCGGATGACGACGCCTCTTCGCCGTTGTAATCCTCCTCCTGCAACAGCTGTCTCAGCGGCGTGTCTCTCTCCTTTTTGTTGTTTGGAGCGTACACGACTCGATCGAATCGCATCCCGCCCACGCGTCGTCCGCGCGGCGGCAACGGACGCCGCTCCTCGACGACTTCTTCTTCTTCGAGAAGGTGCCTCCTCGTTGGTCGCAAACCCTCCTCCTTTGCCTCCTCGGGGGACAACCCCGTAGCAGCGACGACAGAACCATTTTCCGACGACGACATCATCCTCCTCGCGCTCCCGCTGCTCACCCCGAGCACCGCGAGGATGGCCACCACGAAGATCAGCGTCGAAGCCGAACGTCGTCCTTTCGTCGCGAAGTTGCCGTCGTCCTTCGGGATAACATCATCGAGCAACGTCTCGTTTTCCTCCTCCTCCCTCGTCGCCTCGTCCAAAGGTGTCAAAGTTGCGCCGTACTGTTGTTTCATATCGCAGCACGTGTAAACAGAACAACAACAAAAACAGATCTCTCTTTTCGAGAATAAAACGGGGTTTAGATGCGTTTTACCTCTCGCGCGCGCGTTCTTTCTCGCTCTCTCTTCTCTCTCTTTCTGGCGAATTTCCCCAACAACGGAAACGTTTAGGGTTCTAAACCCTAAACCCTAAACCGAAGAGCGTTGTTCTCGAATTTTGGCGGCAGAGAGAGAGAGAGAGATCGACGCGCATTCTCCTCCTCGCCGGTTCGTAGTACACGAGCGTCGAGAGAGAGAGAGAGAGAGAGAGAGAGAGAGGCTCCGGGGCCATCTTCTCGTCGAAAGAATCTTCTTTTTAATAAAAGAGAGAAGAGAGAGAACACACACACACAGAGAGAAATCCGCGTTGTTTAAATAACAACATGGGCGTCCTCGAGGACGACGAAAAGAATGTTGGCGCAGCCGAACGAGCGGCTCGGTACCGGCAGTACGAATACAAAGCGAACGCGTCTTTGGTTTTACAGGCGGATAAGACGGAGCGACGGATGCACGAACCGAGCGGGATGCCGGAGAGTTTGTGGGGGAGGATTGATGCCAAGGCGTTCGGCGATCGAGCCGGCAACGACAAGAAGAAGGATGATTCGACGAAGAAAGGACGGAGCGAGGACGAGGAGGCTTTGAGAAGGACGAAGAAGAAGAAGAAGAAAACGATGGATTTGGAGTCAGATTTTGTTGACGTTTTCGGTAATTCGAAGAGAAGAAAGAGAGACGCGGTTGGGGGGCAGTCGAGCAACGCGGCGGCGCGGCGAGACGTGCTCTCCGCGGAGACAAACTTTAACGTCGGATATAAGCCGAAGACGAGAGAAACGAAAGCGGCGTACGAGGTTTTGTTGAAATCGATGACGGAACAGTTCGGGGAGCAGCCGTCTGATGTTTTGCGAGGCGCCGCGGAGGAAGTGCTGGAGACGTTGAAAGATGATTCCATGAACGAGAAGAGACGAAAGGAAGAGGTGGAGAGTTTGGTTGGGGAGTTGTCGGAGGAGAAGTTTGCCAAGTTGGTCGCGGTTGGAAAGATGATTACGGATTTTACGCCCGTTGGCGGAGAGGAGGAGAATCCTGACGCAAACGGAGAGAATGAAGAGATGGACGACGACGCGGGGGTTGCTGTAGAGTTTGAAGAGAGCGACGAGGACGATTCAGACGATTCGGACGACGATGAAGGTGGTGGGAACAGAGCGGAGTTGAGAGAGTTGAGGTCGGAGTCAGACGAAGACGATTCGGACGAATCGGACGACGACGAAGGCGACGGAAAAGCGATGGAAGATTCTGACGCTTCCGACTCTGACGAACCGAAAAAACGCCACAAGAAACAACACGTGATAGTTCGCCCGTCAGAGATTGACGCGTATTATTTGCAGCGGCTCATTTCCAACGCTTTCTCCGGTTCGTCCACCGCGGCCTCGGAAGAAGAAAAAGAAAACGATCAGACGAAAATGTCCGAAATCGCCGAGAAGGCTTTGCAAGCGCTGGAGGCACCGGACGATCGATCGCGAGAGAACGAACTCGTTCGACTTCTCGAGTACGACAAATTCGATTTGGTGAAAACGTTGATGCAAAATAGAGACGCCATCGTGTGGTGCACGAAACTCGCCAGAGCGCAAGCGGACACCGAGAAGAAAGACATTGAAAATTTAATGAGCAACGATTCTAAAGGCGCGGTAATCTTGTCCGAAATGAAAGCGACGAGGGCATCCGCGCGAGAGCGACAAGAAAACGTGGAGAACAAAATCCGCGAAGAAGCGAAAAAGTTACGATTAGACGCGCAAAAGAGAAGAGAAAAAGAGCTCGGCGCGAGCGCGCACCGGAAAGTCTTAGAACTGGACGCGCTGGCGTTTCATCAAGGGAGTCGCTTGATGGCCAACGCAAAGTGCGAACTTCCGGAAGGCTCGTTTCGAACGCAAAAGAAAGGATACGAGGAAGTGCACGTCCCTGCGATGAAAGCGCCGCCGTTTGCGGATAACGAAAAGTTACGACCAATCGAGGAAATTCCAGAGTGGGCCAGGCCGGCGTTTAAAGGCATGAAGAGTTTGAACAGAGTCCAATCGAGAGTGTACGAAACGGCCTTGCTATCGCCAGAAAACATGCTACTCTGCGCACCGACTGGGGCGGGGAAAACAAACGTTGCCGTACTCACCATATGCCACGAAATAGGAAAACATCGCGATCCAGACACCGGCGAGATTGATTTGACCAAGTTCAAAATAGTTTACGTCGCTCCGATGAAAGCGCTCGTCGCGGAAGTGGTTGGTAACTTGAGCGAACGATTGAAAGATTTTGGCGTAAACGTCCGCGAATTAACCGGTGACGTTTCCATGTCTAAAGCAGAAATTGAAGACACGCAAATCATTGTCAGTACTCCAGAAAAGTGGGATATTATCACGCGAAAGTCAGGCGACCGCGCATACACGCAATCTGTGTCGTTGTTGATAGTCGACGAGGTGCACTTGTTGCACGACGGTCGCGGCCCAGTCTTGGAATCCATCATTGCGCGTACGATTCGACAAGTCGAAGAGACTCGTAAACACGTGCGATTCGTTGGATTATCTGCCACGCTGCCAAACTACGACGACGTCGCCGCGTTCGCTCGCGTCGATCACGGAAAAGGGTTGTTCGTCTTTGATAACTCCTACAGACCGTGCCCGTTGCAATCGCAATTCGTCGGCATCACGGTGAAAAAACCGTTGCAGCGGTTTCAGTTGATGAACGAAATATGCTACGAAAAAGTCGACGAACAAGCTGGTCAAACGCAAGTGATGGTGTTCGTGCACTCGAGAAAGGAAACGTTCAAGACAGCGAAAGCTTTGCGGGACATGGCGATAGAAAACGAAACAATCGGGAAGTACGTTGGAAGCGACACGGCGACGGCGGAAATTTTACGACAAGAATCCGAAAACGTTAAATCGAACGAGTTGAAAGAGTTATTGAGATACGGTTTTGCCATCCATCACGCCGGAATGGTTCGAGCCGATAGAACGTTAGTCGAAGAGTTGTTTGCTGACGGGCACATTCAAGTGCTCGTATCGACGGCAACCTTAGCGTGGGGCGTAAACTTGCCCGCGCACACGGTCATCATCAAAGGGACGCAAGTGTACAATCCCGAAAAAGGCGGGTGGGACGAGTTATCTTTCCAGGACGTCATGCAAATGATGGGCAGAGCTGGTCGTCCTCAGTTCGACACGTTCGGAGAAGGGATCATCATCACTCAGCACACGGAACTGCAGTATTATTTATCTTTATTCAACCAACAGTTACCGATAGAAAGTCAATTCGTGGCGAAACTAGCGGATTCGCTCAACGCGGAGATTGTTTTAGGCTCCATAGCCTCAGTAGACGATGCCGTCAAATGGCTCGGATATACATACTTATTCGTTAGAATGCTGAGAAACCCAGTCTTGTATGGTGTGCCGCGATCGGCCGTGGAAGACGATCCGACGTTATCCAGTCGAAGAGCGGATTTAGTGCACTCGGCGGCGTTGTCGTTGGACAAAGCGGGATTGATACGATACGATAAAAGAGGCGGAGGTTTACAAGCTACGGATCTGGGTCGAATCGCCAGTCAATATTACGTCTCTCACGGCACAGTGAGAGCGTTCCACGAACACTTAAAACCGCAGATGGGTGACATTGAGCTGTGTCGCTTATTCTCGTTAGCCGAGGAGTTCAAATTCGTCTCGGTGCGTCAAGAGGAGAAAATTGAGTTGGCGACGTTAGCGGAAAGAGTACCGATTCCGGTGAAAGAATCGATAGAAGAGTCGACGGCAAAGATAAACATTTTGCTCCAAGCGTACATTTCAAACATGAGTTTAGAAGGCTTTTCGTTATCGGCGGATATGGTATATATTACTCAATCCGCGGGTAGATTGTTGCGATGCATCTTTGAAATCGTCTTGAAACGGGGATGGGCGCAACTCTGCGAAAAATCGCTCAACTTGTGCAAAATGGCTGGAAAGAAAACTTGGTCGTCGCAAACGCCTTTGAGACAGTTTAAAGCGATCCCAAACGATATTTTGATGAAAATTGAACGCAAAGATGTCAGTTGGGAACAGTACTTTGAATTGACGTCGCAGGAAATTGGCGAGTTGATTCGATTTCCGAAAATGGGTAAAGCGATACACAAGTTCGTCCATCAGTTCCCTCGGATGGATATCCAAGCGCACGTGCAACCAATCACGCGTTCTACGTTGAAAGTGGACGTCATTTTGACCCCTGATTTTGTTTGGGACCAACGGTTTCACTCATTCGCGCAAGGCTTTTGGATCATGGTCGAAGACAACGACGGGGAGAAGATTTTGCACTCGGAATATTTCACTTTGAAGTACCAAAACAAAGATGAGGAACATTCGGTAAGTTTTACGGTGCCGTTGTTAGATCCGATTCCTCCTCAATATTTCATCCGAGTCACTTCGGACGCGTGGTTAGGCGGAGATACCGTCATCCCAGTCTCGTTTAAGCACTTGTTGTTGCCTGCACAATTCGCCGCGCCGACGGAATTGTTGGATTTACAACCTATTCCCACTCGTGAGGCAAAGTTTGGGTTTCCGAAGATGTATTCAAAGCTTCCTCAAGGTGGTGGTTTCAGAATGTTGAACCCAATTCAAACGCAAACGTATCAAGCGTTGACGGACACCGACGAAAGCGTGTACGTGTCCGCTCCAGCTGGCTCAGGAAAATCCGTCTGCGCCGAGTTGGCCATCTTGCGCGCGATGGAAACGCACGGTGTGGAAAATGCTAGATGTGTATATTGCGCACCCATCGACGACATCGCCGAAGCGCGATACGCGGATTGGAAAGAGAAGTTTGAAAACACAATGGGCATTCCGACGTGCTTATTAACCGGTGACGTGGCGACTGATTTGAAGTTGCTCGAACGCTCTCGAGTCATCGTCTCGAGCGCGAAGAATTGGGACATTTTATCGAGAAGATGGAAACAACGAAAGAACGTGCAAAAAATCAAACTGTTCATCGCGGACGCGCTCCATTTGATTGGCGGCGCGCACGGAGCAACGATTGAAGTCGCGTGCTCGAGAATGCGTTACGTCTCCGTACAAAAGCAACGCGAAGAAGAAGAAGAAGAAGAGGACGGTGGAGCGAAAAAGGACGGTAAAAAATCACCGCCGCCGATTCGCATTCTCGGCTTATCCGCCTCCGTCGCGAACGCGAAAGATTTAGCCGAGTGGCTCGGCGTAAACTCCAAAAGACAATTTAATTTCGCACCGTCTGCGCGTCCAACGCCTTTGCGATTGTTTGTTCGCGGATTCGACGTAGTCAATTATGAATCTCGCGTCCAAGCGATGTCGCGTCCGACGTACAGAGCTATCAAGACGCATTGCGGAAACAAAGAACCGGCGATCGTTTTCGCGCCGACTAGGAAACATGCGAAACAACGCGCGTTAGAGTTACTCTCTTACGCTCTCAATGATAACGACGAAGGGTACTTTCGAAACGTCTCCGCGGAGGACGAAAACGTCTTGGAACAACTCTCCGAGAAGATTGAATCCGACGCCGGCGTGAAACACGCGATGACTTTTGGCATCGCTGTCATTCACGAAGGTTTATCAAAAGTTGAAAAGGAAGCGTTGTTCTTGGCGTTTGAGTGTAACGCGTGTTCGCTGATGATTTGCGAAGCTGCGTCGGTGTGGACTTTACGACAGAAAGCGAAACTTGTCGTCGTTTCTGGGACGCAACTCTACGACGCCGGAGGCTCCTCCGCGGCGGATTACCCCGTCGTGGACGTGTTGCAAATGACCGCCAAGTGCGGGCGTCCGGGCATCGACGAACACGGCACGTGCGTGTTGATGTGCTCGCAAGCTAAGAAGGCGTATTATTCCAAGTTCCTTCACGAACCGTTCCCGGTTGAATCGCACTTGGATCACTTCTTACACGATCATTTCAACGCGGAAATTGTCACGAGAACCATCGAAACCAAACAAGATGCCGTGGACTATCTCACCTGGACGTACTATTATCGACGATTAACGAGAAATCCAAACTATTACAATTTGACCGGAACGTCTCACAGACACGTCTCGGACGCGTTGAGTGAACTCGTCGAGAGCACGTTATCCGACTTGGAGGTTTCCAAGTGCGCGCAAATCGAAGAAGACGACGAGACTGGCGAGAATGAAATTTCACCTTTGAACCTCGGTATGATTGCGAGTTATTATTACTCGCAATACACCACGGTCGAGTTATTCGCGGCATCCTTAACCGCGAAAACAAAGCTGAAAGGTATCTTGGAAATTGTTTCCGGCGCGAGCGAATTTGATTCGGTGCCGATCCGCCCAGGCGAGGCGGAAATCATTCGTCGCATCTTGAACCACTCGCCCATTGCGATGACGAATAGGAAAACGAACGATCCGCACGTCAAGACGTGCGCGTTGCTTCAAGCTCATTTAAGCCGCGTTGCGTTACCGGGTGATCTCGCGAGAGATTTAGAGTCCATCTTACCGACCGCGTTGCGTTTACTCTTGGCCATGGTTGATGTAATTTCCAGCAACGGCTGGTTATCGCCGGCGATGTGCGCCATGGAATTGTCGCAAATGTTAACGCAAGCCATGTGGGATAAAGACGCCGGCGTGTTGCAGTTACCGCACGTGACGAAATCCATAGCGCTAAAAGCGAAAGACAAAGACGTGGAATCCGTGTACGAGTTATTAGATGCGGAAGATTCCGTGCGAGAGGACATTTTGAGCGACTTGTCCAAGCGACAACTCTCGGACGTCGCGAAGGCTGCCAACCGGTACCCGAACGTCGATTGCGAACACAAAGTCACCAACGCCTCGGAAATCTCCACGAGCTCAACCATCGACGTCGAAGTCAATGTCTCTCGCGAATGGGAATTCGGCGATTCCGTATCGCTTTTACCTCCCGTCAATTGCAGTCGTTATCCAATACCGCGCGAAGAGAGTTGGTGGGTCGTCGTCGGCGACGAAAAAGAAAACCGCTTGTGCGCCATCAAAAGAGTCAACTTGGTAAAAACTTCCAAGGTCAAGTTAAGTTTCGCCTCGCCGTCCGAGGAAGGCAAGCGCAAATACGCGTTGTACTTCATGTGCGATTCGTACCTCGGAGCAGATTTAGAGTTTGAATTTGACGTCTCCGTCGCCAAAGGCGACGACGACGACGACTCGGAGGAAGAAGAAGAAGAAGAAAGCAGCTCCGAAGAAAGAGACGAAGAAATGAAAGACTAAAAAAAAAAATTGTAAAACCCTAAACATATACGTATTGCCATCTCAAAAGTCGAAACTCTCGCGCGGACGGCAGAACAAAGCGGCGTTAATCTCCACGGCCAGAGATAAAAAACAACAACGCGTGCATTTATATATACAAATATACAGATCAGATATAGTCCTTTTCGCGCGCGCACACACACACGTTGGGTAGAAAGAGAACGAGAGAGAGAACGAGTACAAAAATCTCGGGAAAAATCTTTTAGTGTTGAGAGAGAGATCGAATAAACCAATCGATATGCGCGGCACCGATGCGACGTCGTCTTTACTGCCGTCGTCGGAAAAGACGACGACGACGACGAGAAACGTTCACGGACTCGCGAAAGTAGCCGGCGTTTCAATCTTCTTGGCGTGCTCTGCTGCCGCTGCCGTCGCGATTCGGGGTCCGAGTGGCACCAACAACGCGGCTCATTTAGGGGCTGAACAACAACAACGAACTTTATCGCGTCCTCTCGGCGCGGCGACGCCGGAGGCGGAAGAGTGGCACCGGTTGCACCCGGGCTTTTGCGACAATATGACGTGGTCTGTTGTCGCACCCGCCGCCGCGGAAGAGGGAGAAGAAGAAGTTTACGGGAGGAGCGGCGATGAGTTGACGGAAACGCCGTTTGTTCGCAGAGCGAAAGCCAACGCCAAGTGGCGCGTGTACGACAACTTCCGGAAGAAGTTTGCTACGGCTGAGAAAGGGACGGAGAAAGGAGATGCTTTGTTAGGAGATGACGATGAGATACCGTGGGAAGATTCTCCGGCGCGCGTTTACTCGGCGGATATCGTCGTCATCGTGCAAAGAAACGACGCCGAGGATCACGAGAATTTCAACAGAATCAAAAAGACGTTGCCGGATGCGAGGAGCGACGTCGGCGTGACGCCGACGGAATGGCCGGAAAATATCGGTGACGCGGAATGGGCGATCGAACCTATTCGAAAGTTGAACAAGGAGTTCTTCAACAGAGGATGGAAGCACCCAGACCCGGTGAGAAACGGAGATAACTTGAAGAACTTACCGTGGCTGGGTGTCATCGACGAACGAAACGACGCGGGAGGCATGACGGAAGAGCAATACGGCGGCGCGCATCACATCGGGTGTTTATTTGCGCACATGCACGCCTGGCGCACGGTTTTAGAATCCAACTCCGGGAAAAAGTTTTCTTTAATCATGGAAGCGGATGGTTTGAACTGGCAGATGAAGCATTTAGATGCGATCGTCGCCAACGTCCCCGAGGACGCCGATTTCGTGTTGTTGACCAACTTTTACGAAGCTGCGTGCGCGCAACCCGACGAAGCAGGATTTTGCGATAAACAAGGCAACACGTACCCAATCTTAGCCGAAGACGGGCCGAAAAAAGGCCAACAATTGACTGGGAACTTTTACTATTGGCCAAAAGATCGCTCGGGAGCGGGATTTACCAGGTACTTGATTGGCCCGAAGTTCCAAGAGAAGGTGTATAAATACATGGCGCGATTCGGCGCGGATATGATCGACGCGTTCACGTTTGGCCACTTGTGCCAAGACGATTACGCGAATGCGAAGATGCGGGACGAAGGTTTTGCCATGCCGGACGGATCCGATCCGTTTCAAAAGAGAGAGACCAGTCGAGACGAGAAGAACTACGGATTGAAGGTTTTGAATTGCTACTTGACCGATATGCATCAAGACATGATTTACAATTAATTATAAGAACGAGAAAGACAGAGAAAAGAGATGAAAAAAGAGATTACGTTACGTCACTTGCTGCTATGGTGATACCCACTGGGTACCGAAAACATACGCACCATATATATATTTATATTCTTTAGCGCCGTTATCAACGCATCGGTTGTATTTATAAAACTACTTTATACTGTGGTACATTTTTCCACTAAAAACCCCTAGAAGACGAACGCGCTTCGATGATGCGCACCAACACCGAGACCATTTCCTCTACTCGGTCTATTTCTATTCCTACGACTAACTGCAAAAGTGCGACAATAACCTCTCGGTGTTGCTACAGAAGACAACGATGGTACGAGTTCAACGATGTTTTTCCTTCTCTTGATGGTATGATTGTTACGATAGTCAAAAGTAACCACGGTCTTCGCTCCTCTTCTTCTCGTCAAAGCGTTGGTGGAAACGAACCGCTTCTTCCCGTCGCCGATATCTCTGATTTCAAACGGCTCGTCGTTTCTACCTTCTGAATATTCGGATGAAGATTCTAACGCTTTTTTATTCATAAAAATACCCAATCCCACGAAAAGAGTTCCGAGCGACGCGAACAAGGACATTAAACTTCTCCGTTTCGTCTCGAAATCCGCCCCGGCGAGGAGCAAAATAGCGACGAAGGACACCGCGTTACTCGCATTCACTGCCGTAGCCGCCGGTCCTGAGTTCAACCCAAACTGTTTCGAATATCGAATGGAAATCAACGGTACGGGAGCGGTCAGAGCTAACGTCAATACCGCCAAACCGCTGGAGCCTATGAATTGGTACATGTTCAACGCGATTGCCGTAGCGGCGATGATTAATCCGCTTCCGTATCGAATTAATAACAGCGTCACCACGTCTCCAATTTCGCTCTTAGACATCTTCGGCTCAAACAATATTCCGAGCGACAGCAATGCTAGCGGTTTTGCTGCTACCGCCAACGAGCCTAAAAACTGATCCACAACGTACGGAATCGACGCGTTCGGAATGGCTTTCAGCGCGATTGAAAGGTACAACGCGAGTAAACACGGCGTGAACATTTGCGTCTTGATTGCTTTCAAAACAACATCTTTCGTTTTCTCACCTCCCGCGCCATCATTGCTTCTCTTACTCAGCGCAAACAACGCGTAACTCGCGACTAAAATGGACACTTGATTAAAAAAATCGAACACGACGGCTCTTCGCAACCCAATCTCGCCAAACACCGCGAACACGAGCGGGTAGGCGAACGTCCCGAGATTGACCCCGACCGTCGAACCGGCTAAATGTTCGCCTCCTCCTTTTTTACGATTGCGGAAAAGCAAAAAGCCTAAAGCCGTGCCCGCGAGACACTGCGCGACGGAATACGCGAAGAACACCGCGTAGTCCGCGCTCGCCGCGATCGAAGCGAACGTCTGTTGTCACGTGTAAACACGAATAAATACGCTCGAGGGGTCAGCGTGCGAACTCTTTTGTCCTCCCGATAAAAACGACATACGAAAAAAAAAAAGGAACACAAAGAGACACGAGGCGACGAAGTAGAAGAAGAAGAAAAAGAACGACCAACGCGTATGAGCGCGTTCCTCCCGAGCGCGCGCCAGGGGATAAGGTTTCCGTGTGCCCAAATTCATCGCGTACCTGTATCAACAAACTCGGCAACAAAATACCGAACACGACCGCCAAAAGCGATTCGCCGTTTTCTCTCGTGACGACGCGGGTAACTCTCAGAGCGCATCCGGTTAAAATCGTCGCCGTCGCGAGGGTGAGTTTGAGCGAGACGTCCGGGTTTAGTGACATGGCTGGTACTCCTTGCGCAGTAGGAAAAAAGGTGCGCGTTTCCCCAAAGGAGGAGAAAACGCAAATCTTGTATTTAGGGTTTAGGGTTGACACCCTAAACATAAACCCTAAACATCTTTCGCAAATCCATCCAAAACGCCTCTCTCTCTCTTTCTCTTTCTCAGAAGCCGCGCGCGCGAGAGAGAGAGGAACGAAGGAACGCGACGACCGCGACGACGCACGAACGGACGATACACGAAGATGTTTTGGTTCAAAGAAGAAGAAGGAGAAGAAGAAGAACAAGAAGTTTTATTGTTGGGAAGAAGAAAAGAAAAGGTTTCCGACGATTTGAGCACCACCACCAGCGACAAAAGAATACATATAAAAGGGATGACGACGACGATGCTCGGCGCCGTCGCCGTATTGTGCGTCTTCGTTGTTATCAGTGGTGGCGTTCTTCGAGGAGGTGGATTTGAGAATCGCGCTGCTGGGTTAACCGCGACGGTGGGAAGTGGAAGAGAAGAAAGCGAAATGGAAAGGAGCGATGACGATGCGCGGCCTTTTGCTGCTCCGCAGCAGCGCGAGTCGATGTCCTCCACTGGCACCGCCACCACCACCTCCCTGGGCGTCAACGACGGAGCGTCGTCGTCGTCGTCGTCGTCGTTCACGAGTTTGGGAAATGGTGCGAAAGAAGAAGAGCGGTCGGTGTTCGTCGCCGTTCGGGACTTGTTCAAGTACGAATCGAGGATTCTGGTCAACTCCACCGCCTCTTCCTCCTCCTCGGTCGACGCTTCGGCGACGGCGGCGAAGAGAAACTACGAGCTCGACGACGGCGCGTTGTTCGGCGCCAGTCGCCAGTGGGGGTCGATACGAGCGAAGTTAAATTTAGCAGTCAACGAAACCAGCAGCTCGAGAGAAAACGGACGGAAGTTGTTCTTGTTCGTTCGACACGGCGAAGCGACGCATAACGCGTGGGGCGAACGACGGACGGGCGAAGCACCGTTGCCGAACGAACAGGTGCCGTGTACGGACGAAGTGACGGGGAAGTCGTTGCTCGATCCGAGTTTGACGCAAGTGGGTTTGCACGAGGCCACGGAGAGTGGTAAGGCGTTGGGGACGTACTTAGAGAAGGCTTTCAAGGAGAGCGAAGAGGAGGAAGCAAAAAAAATTGCGTTTTTCACCTCGCCGCAGGCGCGGGCGATCGAAACCTCCCGAGTAGCGGTGTTGCACACGTCTAGCGTAAAGAAGTACCAAAGTGCGAGTGAAAAATCCATCAGAGTGTCCGATTTGCTTCGGAACAAGATCGATTTGACCGTGCCCTTTGAAGTTCGTCGACCGTATAGCTTTGAAGATGACGTGACGGGAGATCCGATTCGTTACGGCGGTTTGTCTCGAGCGTTGGCAAAGAGAGAGGAGAAGTATTTAGAAGGGTGTGAATTTACAAAGACGCTGGAAGATATCACGTCAATACACGAAAACGACGACTATGAGATTGTCAGAGAAGACGTCACGCGAGAAACAAAATGTAGACTGGGAGAAGCGACGAGCGATTCCGTCTTTACATGCGCAGACGAACTCGGTTTACTTGTCAACAGCGACGGCGAGTTAAGATATGAATCGAACGAATTGACCATACAATCCGTACGCGATCGAATGCGCGTCTGGTTTGCGAACGTGTTCGAGGAGGAGCGCGACGCGAAAGTTATCGTCGCGTTTGTTCACAGCGACGTCATCGAAGGCGCGCTGAAGGAATTATTCGGAGAGGATATGAAATCGGAGTACAACGCGTTGAACGGTGATGTGGTGCCCGTTTTAGTCAAAGACGTTCGTCCGAAGGAGTATTTAAACTTCTGGAACGAAACGGATTATTAGAATAGAAAAATAGCAAGAGTTTTAAAATAGATGTAGTTTATCGTGGACTTCGTGCGTTTAAAAAAAATGCACTACAAACAATCTCAATCCTTCTTCGCTTGATCGACCAACCTTTTCAACTCTTCCATGACTTGCTTTTCCTTCGCCGCTTTCTCCTCGTAGTTTATCATCGCCAAAGCCGCTTGCTCTTCTGCGGAGTACACTTGATTCTCTTTTCTCAATCGCACGGCGTTCATGCGCGCGTGTCGACTGCCACTCATGACGTACCCCATCTTCTCGAAGTTTTCAATTTGTTCGCTCGAATACCCGACTTCGCCTCGTCGCGGGATTCTTTGCCCGGATTGTACGAACTGCGCCATGGCCGAGCCTTCGCCCGGTAAGAGTTGACCGCCGTATCCTGGTTTGCGTATTCCCGCAGCAACGTCGAGAGTAGTTTCGTTTTCCGGAGGCGGTGCCGCTGGGCCGAAGTCGACCGCAACTTGAGTTCCTCCTCCTCCTCCTTCCGCACCATTTCGTAATAAACTCTCTTCTCTCTTCTTCCGTTCTTCTGATGCTGCGACGGCGACGAGTTTCTCTTTTCTCTCTCTCTCTTCTCGCTCTAAAAATCGCAAGAACCGCTCGGGTTGTTCCTTCTCGTCGTCATTACCTTTCCCACTCACGCCATCAAAGTCTGGTATCAACTCGCCCTCGTCGATATCGTCGTCTTCGCTACTACTACTGTCGCTATCACTGCTACTGTCGCTATCGCTACTTCCTCCTTTGCGCTTGCGCCGCGAGGAAGATTTTCGACTCTTCTTCTTCTTACTTTTCTTCTTATCTTTGCTCGAACGCTTTTTCTTCTTCGCCTTCTTTCTCCGCTTTTTGTCGTCGTCCTCTTCGTCGTCGTCTTCTTGCGCTCTCGGCAGAGTTGGTCCGGCCATTTTCTTCGCGCCTTTCGCCTTCGGATTCAAAATATTCTCGATCCTCTCGTCCTCGTCCGTCTCCGACCATAGCACCGGACTCCCCATGTTCGCTACCGATTCGTACAGCTTTCGATGATACTCGGGATCTTCAATAGTCCATAATTTATACCGTTTCAAACGTCTGTAATCCAAGTGATCGATCGCTTGCTCGTACAACTCTTGGTCCGAATACGTTCCGTCCGCGCGTTCCGGGTTGCGAAAGTGCGAAGATTTTTGTTGCTCCTTGGCGTGGAAGACGGACTTTCTCGCTCTTTTCTGTTGTTGTTGTTGTTGCTGCTCGTGGCCACCAAATCGCGGCGGATTATTGCGATCGTTATCGCGATGATTAAAATCATCTCTCTCCCTTTTCGACGAAGGGAATGAACCCGTCAGGCCTCGTTCGCGCGATGCGCGCGCGTTTCGCGCGTAAGAAGAAGAAGAAGGTTCGTTCCCTTTCGCCTCGTTTCTTCCGTCAAATCGATTGGACGAATGCTTTTGCGCGTCCAGTGCTGGCGGCGAACGAGATCGAGACGCGCGACGGGTGCTGCCTCGAGTTTCTCTCATGCCCGTGGTATTCCGATTCTTCTTCTTCTCTCGATGCGATGGTTTGAAAACGTAAACGCAGGCGCGGTCGTGTTTGTTTGAATTGCGTTCAGTTTTATGAGGTTTCCCTCTTCTATACGTACACCGCGGGTTTCGAAAACGCGTCGCGGAAAGTTGCGTCTACGTGTCAATGGTATAATGATACAGATTTACAGGTGCACACTATTACTACTGCTGCGTTGTTGTTATTCTTATTATCCCGTCGTTGTTATGTTTTCTTCTTGTTTCACGCGTCGCTTCGCCCGTTCTTCCTTGCACGCCTCTTTGTGCACTTCAATCATTCGAACGAGAATATCGCCCATCTTTGGTCGCCGTTCCGGAAGCTTGAACCAACAGTCGCGCAAGATGGACTGTAACGGAGGACTGAATTCGCCGTCGTTCATTTTCAAGTGTTGCTCACACGCCGCGTATTCGGTATCGGGATTGTCCAAAGCCGAACTCATGCGATAAACTATTTGATATTCAGTCAAACCGTCCCAGGGAATGTTCCTACTGACGATTTCCCAAATGGTGACGCCGTACGAAAAGACATCGGATGACTCTGTGAATTGGTTTCCGACGATAACTTCTGGTGCGGCGTAGGATACCGTACCGGTGACGCCGGTTTGCCTCGTCGCTTTGCTGTGTTGCTTGACTTTGGATAAACCGAAATCAGTGACTTTTACGGCGCCGTCGCGATTCACGAGAACGTTGTTGCAATTCAAATCGCAATGGATAATCGGGTTTGGCTTATGAGTGTGCAGGTACGCCATTGCTTTTGCAATTGAGATGGACCAGCGAATACGCGTAGATAAGGTCAGGACCGCTTCTGTGCGATGCAACACGTCGTGTAAAGAACCTCTGTCCATGTACTCGAGAATGATGGCGGTGTTTGGCGAGACAGTGCACGCGCCAAGCCATAAGACAATTGACGGATGTCGCAAGGTTGACAAGACTGAAACCTCGCGCTTGAATTCGTCCAATCCCTTACCGACGGGAGATTCAAACAGTCGTTTTACCGCGACGAGTGACCCGTTGTATCGACCTAAAAACACTTCACCAAAGCCACCTCTACCGATTCGGTTCGAAGAAGACGCCTCGCCGGTTGAAAATTCAATGTCGTCGTATCGAATCTCGCACTCTTCGGCGAGCTCCATCACCGAAGACACGTGTCGTAAATGGTGCACATTCGATGGAGACGCGCTTCTGGAGGACGTTTCCATCTCTAAAGAAGTCCCACTCCCAATGAACGATTGCGCCTTGGCGTTCAACTGCGGTGGCGGAGTAGTAGACGCTCCTTCACTTCCCATCAAACTATTCGCCGCCGCGTGATTCTCGAGATCTTCCTCTTCTTCTTCTTCTTTCAAAAGTAAATGCAAAGCGATCAAGTTCTTTTGCAACTGTTGCACGTCCAACGTCTTCGGATCGTCAAACAATCCCAACTCCTTCGACCATCCTTTGACTGTTTCTAAGCTTTCTTTAATTCTACTTTTTCTATTTGTCTTTGTCGTTGACGACCTGTTGGTAACTTCTGGTATATCCAACTCTGCTTTAATCGCCGAGACGCAATACACGCTGATCTGTGCGGCGATTGTATCACGCTTTGATCCAACGTCCACGTTGAATCGTTCTATGACTTCATCTACAACGTGAGAAAGCCATCCGCTCAGTACGGCTAATCTCCGCATAGGTAGGACAAACTGTAACCAAGAAACGTCCGCTTCCAACAAATCTACCGGAGTGTTGAACGAACTATTATTCGCCGTTGTACCGTCTTGACTGCCGTTCAACTTATCTCGCGTTTCCTTCTCGAGCGATCTAGTTTTTTCCTCGAACGGAACGCGCGAAGCTTTCAAAGCGTCGATGTTTCGAAACAATCTCAATCGTTCCACGTGAGAGGTCACCCGTAAATCTTTCAAAACGTCTTGATCGGTAAGCCTCAACAACACGTACCCATCCACGGAGGAGTTGGTAAATCTCGAGGCTAAAAAACCAAGCTGGTTAGATTCTAACCAAGTCGCGACATCCTTAACCGTCCACGCGTTTGGATCCGCTGGCGTTTGCTTGTTCAAGTTCTTTCTACTGCTATCTCCCTTTCGGTAATCGCTATATTCTTCGTCGTTATCGTTTTCATCGTCATCGTTGTCGTTATTGCTCTCTAAATCTAAATTTCGGAACATGTTGCTCGTCGCGGTGTTGTTCGGGTACGTGAACCTTCTCCTGGTGCCGAACCCGTCTTTCTTTTTACTCGGGCTAGAACTACTCAACATCCCCGCCGCGCGATTTTGCGGGTTGCGTCTTGCTTCCCCCAAATCCTCCTCCTCGCCGCTGCTTTCCGTCCCTTTCACCGCTAAAATCTTCCTCATCAAATCGGGCTTAAATTCAACTCTCTCGATTGTCACCTTCGTCTCGTTCTCATCGCACTCGAAAAACTCGAGCGACCTCGTAAATTTCACCGGCGGTCGGCGTAAACTCGAGCGGAACGTGATTTTGATCAAAACGTCAACCCCTGACAACGCCGTTGAGAACGAAGCCGAGAACGGCGAGCTCGCGATTTCTATTGTCCCTAAATCCTCATTGCCAAACGTAAAATCGACGCGTTTAATGACTTTGTTCCCCAAATGTCGCGCTTCCAGAGGCTCCTCGAGAGAGACGAACATCTCGCCCCGGTTTTTCGCCGACGACTTCTCCGCGACTTTAAACCCGATTCTAAAATCTATCAAACCATTGTTCGCGTTGTTCTCGTGCATCAATCCGAACGAGGCAGAATCGTACACCGGCGGCCTCTTTTCCACCGTCGAGACTTTATTACTCGCCGCGCTACCACCAAAACCACCACCACCGCCACCACCGTCAGTCGTCGCGCCGTTGTTGTTATTGTTCTTATTATTATTGTTAGACATCGTCCTCTTCTTCTCGACGTCGGGGTCTTCCGACAATAAAATCCCGCTCGAATGTTTCGGCATCGGCGTTTGTTTGAAGAACTCTTGCAGAGACATTTTCGTCCTCCCGCCGGAAGAGGAGTCCTTCTTCTTCTTCCCCATGACCGATGACACGCGAATGAAGAGAGAGAGAGAGAGAGCGTGTGTCGTTCAACGCTTAATACGATAAATGAGAATTGCTTTTGTTTCGCGCGCGCGTGTCTCGTGTCTCGCGCGCCACCACCGCCGTTTTTGTTTTTACTCTCTCTCTCTCTCTTTCTCTTTGCCCGTGCGCGCGAGTGCGTGTGAGTGCGCGTGTAAGTGTGTGTTTAAGTGTGTAAGTGTATCTGGAGTTGTCGTTCTTTTCGCGCCGGCACGTTTTTTAATGAAGAGAATTGGAACACGAAGAAGTTTCCCCAGAAAGAAGTTCAAAAAGCTTTGCGCGAGAAGATATATATATATATATACACACACACACGCACGCACGCGCGCGCGCACGTCCGAAAAGGGTCCGGGTTCGTTCTGCACTTCTTCGTCTTTTTGTTCTGGGCGCTTGCGCGTGGGAGAGAGAGAGAGAGAGAGAGAGAAGGAAGTACATTTGGGGGATTTCTCTTATTCGAGTGTAATACGTATTAAACACAAATAAGAGAGAAGCGTCGCGGGGCGATGGTGAATCCGGTGGATAAACTCCGAAAGGAGCAACAAAAGAAGCTCTTGCTGAAGCAGAAGAAAGCGCGTCAAGAGCGGAACAAGACAAAGTTTCAAAAGCAGAGCAGAGATGATGTGGAATCGGAATTGGAGAAGTTGAGGAGGAAGCCAAAGTCGATGGTCAATCCGAAAGACGAGCAAAAGATGAAGAGCTTAGAGAAGATGTTGGAGGAAAAGCGAGAGGAGTGGGATAAGAATGTGAGCGCGGTTGGACCTAACGCGAAAGGGCCGAAAGATGTCGGGGTAGGAGTGAACTACGATGATTTCGTCGGCGACCGCGCGCGGGACGTAAAGGATAGCGTGTATTATCATCCGACGCTCAATCCGCTCGGGAAACCGCCGCCAGGAAAGCCGCAAAAGTACGTGCAGAGGAAAAGCGCAGCGAAAGTGAACGTGGGGATGGCATTGCCAGCACCGGAGAAGAAGAAGAAGAGGAAGAGAGAAGGAGATGAGGAGGAGGGGAGTAGCGATAGTAGTAGCAGCGATAGCAGTAGCGAGGAAGAGGAAGGTGGAAACATTTTCACCAAAAACAACAACGAGAGCGTAAAGAGGGAAAAAGTGCCAGGCCCGCCGAAAGGTCCCCCGCCGCCGTTGTCGAGAGAAGAAGAAGAAGATGATGATGATGACGGGGAGAAATACGCGGGCGTCGTGATTCCGGCTCCAATATGGCCGCCGCCGGGATGGACGCCACCTGCGCCGAGCGGATCGCCGCCGACGTCGGACGACGAAGGAGAGGGTGAAGAGATAGAAGAAGAGATAGTTATAGACGGCATAGTTGTTCCGCCACCACCTCCGGACGATACCGACGAAGAGGACGAGGAAGAAAAA
>Ga0181558_10002086_pt1 | contig 19175 bp, 23 predicted proteins | sample 011ome_22_FD_133754 | JGI IMG/M metagenome (GOLD analysis project Ga0181558, IMG submission 133754) | Coastal salt marsh microbial communities from the Groves Creek Marsh, Skidaway Island, Georgia - 011507BT metaG (megahit assembly) | ecosystem: Environmental > Aquatic > Marine > Intertidal...
AGCTGAACTGTTCTTTGTCCATGCCAAGCGCAACATCGGATACGTCATCTCAGCTCTTGGGAATAAGAGTATTGATCTCTATTCAAAGACAGATGCTGTTGAGTTTAGGAATTGGTTGATTAAACGAGGACTACAAAGCAGTTCGATCCAACGAATCTTTTCCAGCGTGAAAGCCATTCTGAACTTCGCAATCAACGAGTTTGGCTATGGATTTTCAAACCCTTTCACGGGCGTCTATATCGCTCCTGACGAAGAGAAAGAAAAGAGGCGACCACTAACTGCGGATGAGTCGAAACGCCTGTCAGTGGCTTGTAGGGAAGCCAATGACGACCTTCGTCACCTACTTGCGATGTTGCTGGATACAGGCATGAGATTGTCTGAGGCGGCTGGACTTCATGTCGGTGATATACATCTTGAACATGAGTTCCCATACGTTGAGATTCGTCCCAACGAAGCAAGAAGGCTCAAGACTTCAAACAGCAAGCGCATCATTCCATTAGTTGGTGATTTGTTATGGGCCGCTAAGCAAGTCACGGCCACACAAGAAGGCTACTGCTTTCCAAGATATGCGAGAGACGGTTACTGCAATGGCAACTCAGCCAGTGCGGCGTTAGGTAAATGGATGAAGAGCTATTGCGAAGCTGGAGCAACCGTCCACGGCATTCGTCATGCCTTTAGGGATAGGCTGAGGGCGGCTGAAGCTCCAGTGGATCTGATAGATCAGTTGGGTGGTTGGTCGCATAAATCTGTAGGAGAGATGTACGGCAGAGGATATTCTTTGCGCATAGCCCATGTTTACCTCTCTCGCTTGGGCAACTCCTGTCATTAAGCCAATTGACTCATGGACTGGTAAAGTTTGGGCGCAATAAGGCTGGAGAAAGCATGTATAGACAACAAGCAAACATTCTCATCAGTACAGATCACGGAACCATGATCGTAAACCGATTCGATTACCGGATGACAGACGAAACAAGGGGAATTGGCGTTGGCTGGCAATTGATGAACTCTGGCCAATACGACATGAAAGAAGTGGGTTTCCTGAAGTTCCTGCTGGAGAGACGACTCAAGGATCATGGGGATGGAGTTGTAGCAATCGACTGTGGTGCAAATATTGGTGTACACACGATCGAATGGGCAAAGCTTTTACATAAGAGGGGAAAAGTAATCGCACTGGAAGCTCAAGAGCAGGTTTATTATGCGCTTTGTGGCAACATCGCTCTAAACAATTGCTTCAACGTAAAAGCGCTCAACTGCGCCTCCGGAGATGAGAATAAAATCATAAATATGCCGACACCCGATTACTTCCGGCCATCCAGCTTTGGCTCATTGGAAATAAAACAAAGCGATAAAAGTGAAAACATCGGGCAAACCCTTGAAGAGTTTTCCGAGGTTCAGCAGATCACTTTGGACTCGTTAGTGCTAGAGAGACTAGATCTGCTCAAAATAGATGTAGAAGGCATGGAGTTTGAAACTCTGGCTGGCGCGAAAACGACTATCTCGCAATACAAGCCTCTGTTGTTAATTGAGGCGATCAAAGTCGACGGCGAGAAAATGCGATATCTGCTGGAGGAATGGGGTTATGACGTGTACCCGCTAGACGGAAATTTTTTCGCGGTACACAGAACCGACCAGATGGCTTCAAAATGTTCGCTTGCTAATGGATTCCTGAACATTCAAAGCTAGCCCTCTCAACGCACTCGTTAGACGACTGAGAATCCTTGCTGTTGGAATTCCAAAAGCCCTACGCTGCTTCAGGGCATCACCCCCTCCTGAAATTCCAAAGCCATCTGAGATTTCAGAGGTCTTTCAAGAGGTTGTGACTACCTAACTTTTAAAAGTGGTACCGGAGGCCTTCATCGTTTCCGGGCCAAGGCACCATCAGCAACGCATCTTATGCGTTATTTAGCTGCTTCAGACTGGGTGAGGCGTGGCCTGATGGCACCTGGTCTAGGAGGGTCAATCCGGCGAGCATCTGATTTGATACTGTTGATAAGTCTCAGTTAGTTAGTTATCGCTGGCTTCGCCGCGAGGCGAATGCGGTGACTGCGCGCAGCAATTACTCTGGCGAAGAAGGCTGACCTTGGTTATGTTTAGCTCGCCCAGAACTGGATAGCGTTCCTCGCGAGGACCCATCGACCATGATCATGTCTTTTTTATTACGGAAAATTTTTCCATGGGTGGTCGAGATCGGGCTGTGGCTGACACTCATCCTTGGCGGAATCATGGGCTACCAGTCCGACTACCTAGATTCCAAAGCGCTGTCGGCAGCCCTCGGTGCACTGATCGGTTTCACCCTCGGGATGATCCCTCTGGGGTTGCTTCAAATTACGATCCGCAACAACGCGTTACTGGAAATGATGGTGAAGGAGGGTTACGGTCGGCCCCGCTTGAGCCTGCACAAAGGGCAAGTGGTCGAGATGCCCTACGTCGCCTCAGAAGATCAGCTATAGCACCAAGGCCCGCACAAACGTCTGAATATTGAACGATACTACGTAACTACTGACGGGTTATTCAGATGCCAGCACTCCACCAGTGTGACTCAGTGCCGGCTAGCGTCGTAGTTTTTCCCAGGTCGATTTCACCGTTTTGGCATCCTTGACGTACGGCATGTCGTAGATTTGTTCGCCCATGGAAATCCTTAGGGTTCCGTAACCAAACAACACCCCGAAAAGAGACGGCCGCACCTCCATCGCACTCACGCTATCGGCATATAAATCCTCGCGCGGGAAAAAGAAGGTCGTGCTTTGGACAACCCGATGATTGGTAACAAACCGATTGGAGCTACTGGTATATTCCACCGAGGCGTACCCCAACGCCAGAAGCGGGTAAACAACGCAACAGAAGAAAATGACATCGGACTCGGCGCTGGCGTTGTCGCTCCAGAGCAGAAAACCCACAGCACAAGCAATGATTATGGCCGCGCGGGTAGCATGCTCCCACAGGCACCCGACCGGCCGCCCGAGGTTCAGAAACGTATGTTCACCGCTCTCGCCATGCTCGCGAGGCGTGAAGGCGCGATCTTTCATCCTGGTAAGAACCTGTTTTCGTTCGTTAAGGTGCTCCACCCTAGGTAAGGTATAAGGTAACGCAAACAATACTCCGAGCAAAGCGGCACCCGTTAGCATAGAAATGATGATTTCGAGTGACAGCGGTGTATCGTCCTCCATCAATGCCTCAAAGCCTCTGCTGGGCACGTCAACAGGGGTGATAGTGGGATCGATCGCCACCGTAAAGGCCTTGACGGCGCGGGGCGCGTCGCTGATCGAGTCCACCAATGCCCTTTCGTAGCGCTCGATAAAGGCAATAGCGTCCGTTGTCAGTAAATCCAGACACATACCCAGATAGAGTGCTTCTCGCGCGAATTCCCAGGAACCGACGAAATCCGGCAGCCCCAACCGTGCTCTGATGTGATTGACAAGGGTCAGCAGCTCGCCGCCGCTCGCCAAGGTGGTATCACCGAGCTGGGCACATCGGGTCTGCGCCAATAATCCATTGCCATCTCTCGGGGCGCAGCCGGAGATCGATATCATAACTATTGAGAGCAGCAGACCGAGCGCGATTAGTGTCTTCCGCGCGCGAGGACTGCCTGTAGCTACCCTGTCTGAGCTCATTATCCGCCTCTAACCTGACCCCTATATCTAGGGGTTCTCAGCTATGGAGCACCCAAGATAGGAGGCCGATCAGGACAGATCAATAAAACGTTGCAGTAATTTTTCCCGTAAAAATGACACTTTACAACGTATTCTTGAATCGAATTATGGGTTGGCGTTTATGTCTCCTGCGGCGGTGTGAGGCTCCGACTCACCGCAATTGCGACTGCGTCTCCCAGCACACCCCAGCAAATAAAATCTGAGGTGCCTTCGGTCGCGTAGATCTCTTGAACCCAACCTGTGAGGAGCCCGGCATGGATTATTTGGTTTTGGCAATCCCGGCAACACTCTGGCTACTGGTCAGTCTCGACGCCGCTACATGGCAATCACCACTATTATTGCTGGAGCGTACTGACAAGCTGTGAGGTCATCGCGTCGGTCGCCTGATCAATGAGTTGGTTACTAATGGGATTCTGGGGATGCGCCCTCATGTGGGTTATTGGCCTCGCGGGCGATCTAGGGTTGGCAAGAGACCCTAATGTGGCCCCCGGCCTCGAGTGGCTGGCCCTTATCTGCGCGATCATTGCCTTTATTGGCATGTGTTATTTCGGACATCAAACGGCCATGTTTGGCTGGTAAACGCCCACGGCGTGCTGGCCATGTTTTAGTAAACCCTTCCCCCCCCCCTCATTGCGGCGATACGTCCGCATGTACCGCCCCTCGCTGAGCGTGTGCCAGTAAGCCAACCCCGCTGCCTCGTGATTTGGCGCTGGCAAACTGCTGTTTTGCGGCAAGACGGGTAAGATGTCATTGCTCGCTGGCTCAGCGAAGCAATTATGGAGGCCCGATCGATGAATGCGCCCATCCCTCTGCTGGATTCTTGGCCCGAACAGACCATTCGCGGCCATGACCTTTCTGGCACCCGCTACACCTCCCGTGATTTCATGGAGCAGGAGTGGGAGGGCATGTGGACACGGGTCTGGCTATTACTGGGCCGAGAAGCCGAGATTCCCAAACCGGGAGACTGGCTGATGGAGCCCATAGGGCGCGAGGAAGTGCTGATGGTGCGCCAGCAGGATCACAGCATCAAGGCGTTCTACAACGTGTGCCAACACCGCGGTAATCCGTTGGTAGACGAAGCCAAGGGCAGCAATCCACGACGTTTTGTCTGTCGCTATCACAGCTGGGCATTCCGACCTGATGGCGAGCTGCAATTCGCGCCAGACAAGGAAGATTTTCCTCAGGGCAACCCCTGCGGCAAGCTGGCGTTAGCTGAGCTTCGCTGCGAGTCTTTTGCCGGTTTTATTTGGGTCAATATGGACCCCGACTGCGGCCCCCTGCGCGAGTATCTGGGTCCAATTTGGGATGAATGGATGGCGCGGGAAGTGGACAACTGGCAGCGGACCATGGCCAACAGCATGTGGCTACCCTGTAACTGGAAAGTTGTTCTGGACAACTTCAATGAATCCTATCATGTACCCACGGTGCACATGGGTGCGACACCCTCCACCGATCGAACCGCCATCGCGGGCGGCATCAACACTTACTTTAAGGAAACCCGGTTCGACCTGGCCAATGAAGGTCACGCCCGTATGGTCATGAAAGGGGGCTACGGGGCGGGCGTCACCGATGCGGATGGCAATATTATGGAGCCGCTGGCCGCACTATTGTCCTACTGGCAGCTCGATCCGGCTGACTTTAAAGGACGGCCGGAGGCAACCCGTGAGGCGTTGCAGTGCGCCAAACGCGAGCTGGGCAGAGAAAAAGGTTACAGCCATTATGAAGCGGTCCCCGTCGAGCAGCTGACAGACGCGTTTCACTATACGGTGTTTCCGAATTTTGCGGTGTCTCTATGGGCTGACGGGTTCCATTTCCTCAGAGCGAGACCTCACCCTACTGACCCCGAGCAGTGTCTTTTTGACAACTGGTGGTATGCCAGTCCGGCCAGCGTCGCGGCCGATCTTAACGATGGCGCGAGCGCCACCGAATCCCTTACAGGAGATGGCGAGGGTGATGTGCCGGTGATGTGGTTGACCTGCGGCGAGGACTCTATCGGACCCGCGATAGAGGACGATGTAGCGGTCTTCGTAACACAACAGCGTGGTATTCGCTCAAGGGGATTCAAAGGGGCCTATTTGTCAGGGCAGGAGCGGCGCATAAGCCGCTACCACGAGCGTATCGACGATTACATCAACGGCGTACTTTGACGCCCAGGGCAAAGCCAGACATGACTGACAACGACGATCGAAGACAACTTCAGGACGTGATGCTGAGTTACACAGCCGCCGTCGACGACAGAGACATGCCTCGCTACCGCGCCTGCTTTGCAGACGATGTGGAAATCGTGGGCTTTGGTGAGAGCACTATAACGGGCGCCGATACGTGGGTGGCTTCCGTAGAGAGCCAACTTGAGGCGTTCTCTGCCACCCAACACCTCATGAGCCCCCAACTGGCCACCGTATCGGGCGATACTGCCTCTGCCCGCACTGATGTGCAGGCGCTACACGTGTTAAAAGACGGCGAAGGCGCTCTATTTACCTTATGGGCGACTTACCTGACCGATTTTGTCCGCACGGCTGCCGGGTGGAAAATCACCCGCCATGAATTGGTGATTCGGGGCACGCAACAGACTTCCTGAAGATCGCCAACGTGAGCTCGCCCCCCTCAATTCACCTGCACCGGCTGTGGCGCTTTTTCATTTCTTTGTGGATCGCAACTACGCTTTACTGGGGGATGACTCATAGTCAGGCAAATGAAGGCCCCGCGACGCAGCCAGCATTACAGACCGTTACCGCAGACCAATCAGAAGACTGCCTCGAAGCGCTGGCAATTGCCCGCAGCCGCGACGCCGCCGCGAACGGCCTGAAGTCGCCTTTCTCTCTGCTCAACTGGAATGTGGAAAAGGCCCAGCACCCTGAACTGATCACTGCGTTTGCCGAATTTGCCAGCAGCTCAGACCTGATCTTTTTGCAGGAGGCGGTACCCCTTAAAAAAAACCAGACCGTGGTTGAGCAGTCACTCTACGAAGCATTCGTTCGGGGCTATGTGCAGAACCAAATTGAAACAGGCGTGCTGACCCTGGCACGTGTACCCCACCTCGTGCACTGCAATATCACTGCGACTGAGCCCTGGCTGAGGACGCCCAAAGCCACCAGTGTCACCCTTTACCCCCTGCATAAGAGCAGCAACACTCTGCTGGCCATCAATCTGCACGGCGTCAACTTCAGCTTAGGGATTGAGACCTATTCAGCCCAGCTTGAAGCGATCGCTACGCTTATTCGGCCGCATCCGGGGCCGGTCATCTTGGGCGGTGATTTCAACACCTGGAGCGAACGCCGCCTGCGCGCGGTTGAGCGGCTCACCGTTGAGCTACAGCTGACCCCCGTCCCGTTTTCACCCGACCACCGCACTACCGCTTTTGGCAACCCCCTGGATCACCTCTATGTCCGGGGGTTAACTTGGCGTTCGACTGAGGCGAGGCCGGTCAGCACCTCAGACCATAACCCGCTGTGTGCCACTTTAGAGCGGACAGGCCCGTGATCCGCGTTTTGTCACTACTGATGTTGTTCGCGGGCTCAAGCGCCACCACAGTGCAGGCAGAAACCCCTGCCGAAGCCGAGATACAGTGGTTAATTCAGACAGTCGCCGATAGTAACTGTGAGTTTGCTCGCAACGGCGAATCGTACCCGGCTGCCACTGCAGCCGGGCATCTTGAACTCAAATACGCCCGCGGCAAGCGCTACGCCGATTCTGCCGAGGCGTTTATCGAGCACTTGGCAACCAAGAGTTCATGGACAGGCGAGCCCTATTGGATGATTTGCGACGGCGATCAAGCCCCCGCTGCCCAATGGCTCAGCACGCGCCTGGAGGAACTGCGAACCCCCTGATGAGCGCACCCACACGCTCAATTCTGCAACACGGGCTCAGGTGAAGTTTGCCAAGCCGATAACCTGCAGCATTAGAGGTCCTGAGCGCGGATTAGCGTCATATCACGCCTGTTGGAACTGGACGAGATTTGAGAGTGCGGGCAAATGATCCGGGATCAACGGATCACCACTTTGCCACAGCGCGCGATTCGCCAGTGCCGTATCAAAACCCTCAATGAGCGCAACGATTTTTCCCGCACGAACCTTAAATACGTGCAGGTACATCTGATCGTAACGCTCACCCGACTTTGCAAGACCGGCGTTCTGCGCCATGGCCACAACCACCTCTCCGGCGTCCACCACAATCTGGTGTGCCTGACAAAAAGCGATTTCTTCGGGGTTCGCAGCTGAACACCCGCGGTAGCACCTCGTTAAAAAAGCGCGATTTCCCCTCGTAGACTCCGGATAACACGTGATCCCGAGTTGGACAGATTAAACGAAACCCGTCATCAATGAGGCCTTCCAATGCGGCCAAGTCGGCTTCCAGAACAGCTCGGTAAAAAGCCTTTACGGTAGTACTCATAGCGCGCTCCTCTCTCGCACTGGAAATTACTCCTCCCTTTTCGCGCTAGGGGAGTCCGATGACTGCCGGTACTGTATACCGCGTATGGCGAAGTGAATAAACGCAAGCCACAGTGCGATATAGGCCAGCGTGAAGCCGGGGGCCCATCCGCCGTATCCCAGGAAGACGCCGATAACCGGCAGCATCGCCAACCAATGCCCCCTGACCCAGGCATCATGCCGCCAGGAAAAATAAATCGCACTCACTGCGGAGACGACCATGAGCACACTGAACAGATCCCGCGCCCACATCTGGCTGTACATCAATCCCCCGAGCACAATGGCTGATAAACCCGCCACAGCGTGCATCACGGCACCAAGGTCCCACTGATTCCCGGGCGGGCGTGCCGCGTCTTCTTCCATCACAGTCGAGCCCTCCGGTACCCACCTGCGCCGATTCCCAAAGTTACGGTGTCATGTCGCGCACATAACCTAATACATTGGGGTAATGCGTCACCGGGGTACCCGTTTCGCTGAGGCGCGCTACCGCCTCTGGTGAGACAGCGCCATACAACTCCACCGTAAATACGTCGAGCAAGGGTGACACCGCCTCCAGATAAGCGCCGAGATCCGCATTTTCGAGGTGGAACACCAGGGCGTCGCTATTCTCGTAGACTTCGGTCCACACAAACCCCAGGGGATCATTCGGGTCGGCGTCAAACGTATGCAGCAACATGCCGGGCTCACCCGCCTCGACTTTTCGATCCACTGCCGCAGAGAGCGCAATGACATTCTCTGCCTCTCCGGGTAACGCATGCAGGCGCCCAATCAAAACAAAAGCCGTGGGGCCGGCGGGCAGGCTTTGGCTCTGCGCGGTATTGGCCAAGAGGGCCACGGCGACAATGACCGCTCTCACAAATTGGTGTCCCAACATCCTTTGCTCTCCTCTTGTAAAGCCACGACCTTAGACCAAGCGGACACCGCGTCGCAATAAGCACGCCGAGCGGGCGACACACGTCACAGCACACACAGCGGATGGACCAGCCAGAAATAATGACGTAACGTCAATTGCGAGGGAGGACGTCATGCAAGACCACACCTTTTGGGAGAACATGGGGAATCTGAGCGTGATTTGTCTCGCGGTGATACTCGCCACCGTGGTGCATTACGCTGTATTGAGGCGGCTTAATGGGGGGGTCCGATTAATACGGCGCTATCCACGTTTCCGGTTGCTTTATGGCGTGGTGATGTCGCTCGTTGCCCACTCGGTGGAGATCGCCATTTTCGCCGGCGCGTACTGGGTCTCTGCAAATTCCGGGTTCGGATTTCTGGAAGGCAATTTTGAGGGGTCCGCGGCGGATTATCTCTACTTCTCTTACGCCGCCTTCACCACGGTTGGGTTTGGCGATATCGTCGCGCACGGCCCCATGCGCTTACTCGCGGGCATGGAGGCGCTCACAGGATTTGTTCTGATTACCTGGACCGCATCGTACCTCTTCATCGAGATGAGTCGAACCTGGGGCACAGAAAACTAATTCCCGCCGGAACGAGGCGCCAACGGAGAAAACCGGAGCACAGGGCCCTGCTCCGTCTCTACGGTCTCAGTGAACATTGCCAGAGGTCTGACCCACAGGCCGCCCTCACCATAATCAGGGCGGTACACCACCACCAGCTCCTCGGTCTCCGAGTGTCGCGCGATACCCAGCACCGTATACTCGGCGCCCTTGTAATGCCGGTATCGACCGGGTGCCACCTCGATCATTCAGCCACGCCTCCAAACGCCGAGAGCAAGGCAGCTTGGAATCCACTCAGAATTTCACACATGATAAGGAAGTCCGCGTCGGCTCGGGCTAGCGGATCCTCAACGAGCTCATCGTTAGCTTCACGGATCGCGTCGCTGAATTTCAGGCGTCGCAAGGTGAGATCTTTATCAACAACCGCTCCGACACGGCTCCCCCATTCGAGCGCCAGACGAGAGACCTGATGCCCCGTGGACAAATGAGCGAGAACTTCTTCGCTGTCCAAAGGCACCCCACGCACTTTGACTGAGCTACCCTCCTCACGCTGATCCGCAAAATCTGCCTCTTCCGCCAACTCGATCTCCTCAGGGACGGCGCTGTTGAGCATCCACTGCGTCATAACATGAGCAGGTGCTTTCTGGGTATCAGGCAGCACGGCTGGCAAGTTACCCAGCGCCTCGCGCAAATGATTCAGCACTTCTTCACAACGACCCGCGCTGGCGTTGTCTATCCAGATCCAGCCCGCCGCATCGGCAATGATCGCCCGGATTGTGGTTGAGCGCGAGAAGGCACGGGGCAACAAATCCTGTGTAACCTCATCGGCCACCGCGAGCCGCTCGCGCCGACTCACCTTGCGCCCCTGCGCCTTGGCGATTTGCGCACAACGGTCATTCGCTTGCTCCCTCACCACCGTCGCGGGCAATAGCTTTTCTTCACGCTTAAGGCGAACCATCCAATAAGGCCCGGCTGCGTGCACCAGCGCAGAAGCATCGTCACTAAGCGCTGGCACCCAACCCAGACTAGAAGCCTGCGCCGGCGAACAAGGACTAAATGCACGCGACTGTAATCTGCGCTCCAGCTCTTGCGCATCGATACCAAGGCGATTGGGTAAACGGTAGGGGCGAAGGGCTCGAAACCACATAAATCCTGACTTCCACTGCAAGCAAATGATAAAAGGGGGCGAAGTGTATCGCAGACTTCACGCTCAGGTGGCCGGTTGGCCTAGAATGGTCGCTAAAGAGACTCCGGAGTCCGCTATGCGCTACCTGCACACGATGATTCGCGCTGCCAATCTCGATGACACCCTCGATTTTTTCGTCGATAAGCTTGGTTTGGTTGAAGCCTATCGTTACGACAATGACGCGGGTCGATTTACGCTGGTGTTTCTCAGCGCACCCGAGGACCTCGAGGCCGCCAAGGCGCGTCAGGCACCCCTCGTTGAGATCACCTACAACTGGGATCCTGAGCAGTATGACGGCGGCCGTAACTTTGGGCATCTGGCCTATCAGGTAGCCGATATTTATGCGACCTGCCAGCACCTTCTCGATAAAGGGGTGACCCTGAACCGCCCGCCGCGCGACGGACGGATGGCATTCATCAAATCACCTGACGGCATTTCAATTGAGCTGCTGCAGGCGGGCGAGGCCCTACCCACTCAGGAGCCCTGGGCATCGATGCCCAATACGGGTAACTGGTAGGACTATTGCCGACGCATAAACTGCAGCATCCAGCGGGCGACTCTGGCACCTTCATGCTGGCGGTCCTCAAGACTTTGCAAGCCGTCAACCACCCGCGACTCGCCGATCATTTCGCGACGGAGGCGCATAATCTCCCGAGAATACGCGGGAGTGAACTCGGGATGCCCCTGGAAGGTGAGGATGTGATCCCCTATCGCCATACCCGCGAACTCACAGTGGTCGTTGCGGGCAATCTGACGCGCACCGGGCGGTAGCGTGATCACTTGATCCTGATGAGATGCAATTAAGCACACCTCTCCACCATCTGCGAAATCGAGCGCCGACCGATCGACCTCGTAGCAATTGATGCCTACACCCCAACCCTTGGGCGACTTTGCGACCGTGCCACCCAGTGCCTGCGCCACCAGCTGATGCCCGAAACAAATGCCGACCAGTTTGTGCCGATTGGCGTGCAGTACCCGAACGAACTCCTCCAACGCCCGGATCCAAGCTTTATCGTCGTAAACGCTACTTTTGCTGCCGGTGATGAGATAGGCATCCGCGGCCTGCACCGTTAGGGGTAACTCTCCTATCTCCACATTCCAAGTCGTAAACCTCAGATCGGTCGCCTCCTCGGATAACAACCGTTCGAACATATCTGGGTACTCGCCGTGGGTTGATACCCATTCGGGGCGCACAGCGTCCGTCCGCAAAATACCAATATGCATGTCGCTTCTCTCTGTGAAATATCGCCATCACGCCGACCGCGGCAGTGACGCGCGGTCGACCAATCATGAGTTCCGGAATTGTGACACAGTGGACTATGTTCCGCTGTGCTGTCGTGCCGTGGTGCCCTTCCACGAAGTGGCGGCGCCCAAAGTAAAGGCGCCTGATGCAATCTGCCCTCAACCCCCCCCGAATTGCGAGAACAGCGGAGTGTTGCGCGCACAGCGCCGATTCTCTGTAATAGGATGCGCCATCGGGAAATCTTGCGCGGCTCACCCTTGGGCGCGCTGAAGCACTCGGGACACAGGGGAGACATTATCCAAATTCGCCATATCCAGCGGGGTCTCCCCGTCACCAGCCGACAACCCAGCTTTACGAGGACGGGCGGGATTCATGTAAGCTCGGCCGCCCTTTCACGCTCAACCCCCCGCAGCCGAAGCTCAAACTGCGGTACCAGTAACCAGAAAAGCCCTCGCGCTGCGGCGGCCGGGCTCGGCAAACTAGCGGCCCTCCTGATCGGTCTTTTGTTATCGACCCCCGGCGTTGCCGGCGCGGCTACCTATACCGGAAATGCCGTGTGCGCGGGTTGTCACGAGCGCCCCGCGGCGGACTGGCAGAACTCTCACCATGATCTTGCCATGCAAGAGGTGTCCGCAGATAGCGTGTTGGGCGATTTCAGCAACGCGACGTTCACCTACGGCGGTGTCACAACAACCTTCAGCCGCCAAGATGATCGGTTTTTTGTGACCACAGATAATGCGCAGGGCGCACTGGAAACCTACCCGGTTCGCTACGTTTTTGGCGTATACCCGTTGCAGCAATACCTGCTGCCCATGCCGGGCGGCAGGCTACAGGCGCTAACAATCGCCTGGGACGCGCGCCCCTCCGCAGAAGGAGGCCAACGCTGGTTCCACCTCTACCCCGAAGAGCAGATCATCGCGGGGGATCCTCTACATTGGACCAGCGGCTACTTTAACTGGAATACCAGTTGCGCCGAGTGCCATAGCACCGATGTGCAAAAGCGCTTCGACGCCCACTCGGATAGTTTTGACACCCGCTTTGAACAGATCGATGTGGGCTGCGAGGCCTGCCATGGACCAGGTGGCGAGCACGTGAAACGTGCCACCGCGGGGACACTCCAACCGAGTGAGACAGGCTTTGCAATGAGCCTCGCGGAGCGAGGTGAATGGCGCTGGCCTGATAAAGCGACCATCGCCGAACGATCCGAACCATTGCTTTCGTCACAGCAAATCGATACCTGCGGGCGCTGTCATGCCCGCCGCGGCACACTGGGTCACTACCACCCGGGCAAACCGTTGCTGGAAACTCATCGGCCAGCCCTGATCGAGGAACCACTGTACTGGCCAGACGGCCAGATCCGTGACGAGGTCTACGTTTACGGCTCTTTTATTCAGAGCAAAATGCACCAGGCGGGCGTGGTTTGCACCAATTGCCATAATCCCCACAGCAATCAGCTTGTCGCCGAGGGCACTGCCGTGTGCGGGCAATGCCATCTGGCGACCCAATATGACACCACAGAGCATCATCGGCATAGCGCAGGCAGCTCCGGCAGCGCCTGCGTCGCCTGCCACATGCCCAGCCAGATTTATATGGGGGTCGATGCCCGGCGCGACCACAGTATGCGCATTCCGAGGCCCGATCTGTCGCTCAGTACGGGTAGCCCGAATGCCTGTAACCAATGCCATCGGGATCAGAGCGTCGACTGGGCCTACTCGGCGCTGATGGACTGGGGCGTTCGATTCCCCGATCGTCGCAATCATCCAGCGCGCGCGTTTCATGCGGCGGGCCGGGGAGATATTCGCGCAACACCAACACTGATCGCGACCGCTAATAATGAGAGCGCTGCGGGCATGCTGCGTGCCTCGGCGATCGCCCATCTCGGCAGATTGGCGCCAGAGCACCTGATGCCCTCGCTCTCCATGTGGCTCGGTAGCGAAGATCCGTTGATTCGGCTAGCGGCCATCGAGGCGACCGCGGCGCTGCCCGTCGAACAACGGAGAGGATTTCTTCTACCGCGCACCGAAGACCCCATGCTGGCAAATCGTATGAGCATCGCCCAGCAACTAGCGGAGGTTTCAGTTGCACCCCAAACCGCTGCCGAGCAGCGCCTGAAAACCTTATTCGCCGAATACAGCAGCGTGCAATCCCAGCATCTGGACATGCCATCGGTACTGACACAGCTGAGTGGGTTTCAGCTGGCGCGAGGTGACGTCGAAGCCGCCAAGCAGGGGCTACTCAGCAGCCTTGAGAAGAATCCTCAAGCCACGGCGGCGCGCATCAATCTGGCCGACCTGTATCGCACGCTCGACGATGACGCATTGGCAAAAACGGTATTGAAAGAGGGCATTGAACTAAACGCCGAAGACGCCGCGTTGTGGTTCAGCCTGGGACTGCTGGAGGTGCGCAGGGGCGATGGCGGGGCCGCACTTGCTGCGCTGAAAAAAGCAGCGGCGCTGGAAACGCCCCCCGCTTACTACCACTACGTGCTGGCCATTGCGCTCAACGATCAGGGGCACTCCACAGAAGCTCTTGAAACGCTGGGCGATATTCAACGCGAGGCCCCGGGACAGCCGAGCGTGCTTGCCGCATTGGTGCAATACAGTCAGAGTGCCGGAGATACCGCCGCCGCCGCGCGCTATCGTGCCGAGCTCAACGCAACCCTGCAAGCGGCTGGATGGCAGTAATCTCGCAACCGCGGCTTATTGGAAGCCTGCTTGCTAAGAATCCGATGCGACCAGCCGAAGGCTGAGAGTGACGGGCACTACCCGACTGATCGCCAGCAATCCAGCGACTTCCTGCAATGCCGCCACGCCAGGCTCCAAACCAAACTCTGCTGCATTAATCAGTATGGGTTCTGTTGTCGAGACCGCCAAACCATCACTCAATGGCGTTACCAGTAACTTCACCGACTTTGTTACCGTATTGCCATGAAGATCGATAGCGATGTCGGTCGTCACTTCGCCGCCCTGTCCGGCTGCAACGAGCACAAGCACCTCAGCACCCAGCTGGCTGGTAATGACGGCCTCTGGATAGATACCGACCTCAAATAACATATCTTTCATCCGCTGATTGCGGATACCGATCATGGTTTCCACTGAATCGAGTGAGATACGAATATCAACCTGCCCTTTTGACGAGACGGCGCCAGCAATGCGCTCAAAGTGGCTGATTTCTCCGATAGTATTCTGCTTGATCGATACAAACTGAATTCGGGAACCCTCTGCCACCTGCCAGTCCGCCCAGACGGGCGCGGCGGACATCAAGGCAGTTAAAACCAGCCATGCCAATCGATTCTTCATAGTGCCTCTCCTTTAATTCAGTGACTGTCAGCTCGCTCAATCGAACGGTAGCCGCTTTGACAATATGTCGGACTCCGGCGTCACCTGATTGTGTGCCGCTCGCGTCGAGCTCCTGAGTCAACTGACGACATCTGCAAGATCACCTTTTCGCTCAAGCCAATGTTTGCGATCGCCAGCCCGCTTCTTCGCAAGCAACAGGTCGAAGGTGCTGTCGGTATCGGCGCCCTCGTCGAGCACCAGTTGCACCAAACGACGCGTATCCGGATCCATCGTCGTCTCTCTGAGCTGGGGGGGGTTCATCTCGCCCAACCCTTTAAAACGTTGTACCGAAGGCTTCGCACGCTTGTTCTCGGCAACCAAACGATCGAGGACGCCATTTTTCTCTGATTCATCCAGCGCGTAATACACCTCTTTGCCCACATCGATGCGGTACAACGGCGGCATCGCCACAAACACGTGCCCAGCGCGCACCAAAGGCCGGAAATGCCTAAGAAACAGCGCGCAAATCAGCGTCGCAATATGCAGGCCGTCAGAATCGGCGTCGGCGAGGATACATACCTTGTGATATCGCAGCTGACTCAAATCAGCGCTGCCCGGCTCTATGCCCAGCGCCACAGATATATTATTGACCTCCTGGGAGGCAAGAATTTCGCTGGCGTCGACTTCCCAAGTATTGAGGATCTTACCTCTCAGAGGCAGGATTGCCTGATATTCACGATTTCGCGCTTGCTTGGCCGAACCACCCGCAGAATCGCCCTCCACCAGAAATAATTCGCCGCGCCCCGGGTCCTCCGAGGTGCAGTCTGCCAATTTGCCGGGCAATGCCGGCCCCGCTGAGACTTTTTTCCTAACCACTTTTTTCGCTGAGCGCAGCCGGCTCTGGGCACGTTCTATGCAGATTTCTGCCAAGCGCTCGGCGTCTGAGGTGTGCTGATTGAGCCACAATCCAAATGCATCCTTGGTGACCCCCGTGACAAAGCCCGCCGCCTCTCTAGAGGACAACCGCTCCTTGGTCTGGCCGGAGAACTGCGGATCCTGGAGCTTTGACGACAGCACATAACAGCAGCGGTCCCACACATCTTCAGCCGTTAGCTTGACGCCTCGGGGCAACAGATTCCGTAACTCGCAAAATTCTCGCATGGCCTCTAGCAGCCCTGACCGCAAACCATTCACGTGGGTGCCGCCCTGTGGCGTGGGAATCAAATTGACATAGGATTCCGCGACCACGTCGCCACCCTCGGGAAGCCATTGGATAGCCCAATCCACTGAGGCGGTTCCGCCCTCAAAATGGGAAGTGAATGGGGTTTCGGGAATCACCGGAAAATCAATCGTCGCATCGGCGAGATAATCGGCGATGCCGTCTTCGTAATACCACTCGGTTTTTTCTTTCTGTTTTTCGTCAGTGAGGGTGACGCGTAATCCCGGACACAAAACGGCTTTGGCGCGAAGTGCATGGCTTAATTTGGGAATCGAAAAATTAGCGGAGTCGAAGTAGCTGGCGTCCGGTTTAAAACGAATACCCGTCCCTGTATTGCGTTTTCCACAGGTGCCGGTGACTTCCAGGTCGGTCAGCTTCTCACCTCCGGAAAAAGCCATGGCGTAAACCTCGCCGCCGCGCCGGATGGTGACATCGAGTCGTTCGGACAGCGCATTAACAACCGAGACACCCACGCCGTGCAGGCCGCCGCTGAACTGGTAACTTTTGTCCGAGAACTTACCGCCCGCGTGGAGTGTCGACAAAATCACTTCCACCCCCGGCAGTTTCTGCTCTGGATGTAAATCCACCGGCATGCCACGACCGTCATCGACAACGCTAACTCCACCGTCACTGTGCAGTGTAACGTCGATCTGACTGCAGTGGCCGGCGAGAGCCTCATCCACCGAGTTATCGATGACCTCCTGCGCCAGATGATTCGGGCGCGTCGTGTCGGTATACATGCCCGGTCGCTTTCTCACCGGCTCCAGACCGGTGAGAACCTCTATCGAATCGGCGTTGTATTGCGTCATAGTTCAGTACATTTCATATGGGTTAGCGGCAGTCGCGCTATAACCGGCCGCTGGGTAAATCCCTAGTTAACAAGCTATGGGGTTCAGTAGCAGATCACGCATATCCTGTCGACAGACGATCAACCGCGAAAGTCTCATCGGCTACCCGCAGAACCTGCGTCTCGAAAAGACCTTCTTCACATAACTCCAATAAACGGCAGCCCGGCGCCAGATCATCGACCCTGAACTGCTGTGAACCCGGCGCAAATTGGACGCACGTTGAGGGTACGGTGAAACAACGCACGCCATTATGCACCTGCGACGTCTCCTGATGCACATGCCCCGAGATCACGACCGCACGCTCTCCGAGCGGCTCCAGAATGGAGAGTGCCTGGGCGCCGTTTCTTACTACCTGTTCATCGAGCCATTGGCACCCCACCCCGGCAAAAGGATGATGCGTTGCCACCAGTAAAGGCCTGTGGTTCGAGACACTGCGCTCCACAGCAGATTTGAGGAACTTCAACTCAGCCTCAGCGAGGCAACCGGCAACCTCCCCGGGCCGCTGGGTATTCAACATCAGAATATCCCAGTGAGGGCAACGGATATGCCGCTTGAAGTGCGTCTCAAAGCCCGCGTATTGCTGCTCGGGTGCGTCGTGATTCCCGGGCAACCAGAAGCTGGGAACTTGCAAAGTGGCCAAACTGTCCCGCAAGCGACTATAGGCAGATTCGGACTCGTCTCCCGCCAGGTCGCCCGTGAGGAGCAGCGCATCAATCCCTGGTTGCTCAGCAATCAGTCGACACACTGCAGCAAGCGAGCGGTCAGTATCAATACCCACAAGAACACCACCCGGATCCCTCATCAGATGCGTATCAGACAGCTGTATCACCCGGCAAACGGGGCTCGCATTGAGAGTGGCCTCGCCACTGAGATCGGTCATGGGCGCTTAATATCAGCGTTCGCCAAGTTGGGCGCCAGTGATCTGCCGAAGCCCAGACAAAACTCCATCAACTCGGCAGCAAACCGGTTTTGCTGAAATTTCTCGTCCTGCTGCAACATCAGGGGATTGGGGTACCGGTAACGCGCCTCGAAGCGTTGCGACGTGCTGCAATGAACGACTTCGGCCATTCGAGCGTCATGATAGAGACGCAAATCAAAGTAATTGGTTTTCGGCAGGCCGAGTGTTGTACCTTGGTACCTTAAACGCATGTCGGTGGTATAGCGGTCACGCGCAGTGACCTCCAAGGCAACCGAGACGTCACCAGCGACAAAAACACACTCACTCTGCCGCTCATATTCAGGAAAGAGCCGCATCAACCGGTGGTAGTTCGCTTCACACTGGGCATGAAGGTCAGACAGATCTATCTGGTATCCCCCACGATTGCGTCGGCGCGCCCGACTGTTCTCGATTTTATTCTCCATAGTCTGAAGTTTAGCAAGGGCTGAACGCCGCGCGAACAAGCAAAAAGTTGTGGACTTTCCCCCGCAAAAGCGCTGGTCAGAGTGGTAAACTTCCCGCCCGCGTCAGATCGAGAAACATGGCACCATGCAAAATGCTCGTCCAAAACCCAGCTCCCTCTCTGTGTGGCTTAAATTCGCCTTGTGTAGCCTGCTTGCTGGGCCCACTTCGGCGGACACCTTGGTAGATATCTACGAACTGGCTTTGGAGAACGACGCACTGCTGAAATCTAGAGTGGCGCAATACAATGCCGACATCGAGCTGGAAAAGCTCGCGCTGGCACCCCTTTTGCCTCAGGGGCGGGCGGGTTATACCATCACCGACTCGGAAGCTGACACGACATCTCCGAACGTTTATCTCAATCCAGAGACCAACCAGCTGGATACGATTGACGTGACCTCTACGAGAAATACCGACACCGACGGCTACGACGTCAGCCTGTCCCAAACGCTGTTCAATTTGTCGGCCTGG